>Ga0208904_1002973_pt1 | contig 10306 bp, 12 predicted proteins | sample AntAceMetag02UKB_FD_184774 | JGI IMG/M metagenome (GOLD analysis project Ga0208904, IMG submission 184774) | Saline lake microbial communities from Ace Lake, Antarctica - Antarctic Ace Lake Metagenome 02UKB (SPAdes) (version 2) | ecosystem: Environmental > Aquatic > Non-marine Saline and... | reverse complement strand
CTTTGTCTTTTAATTGTAATCTAGGTATCCCCCTAACTCTAATTGTAATTCTCTTTAAGGGATCTTTATATTTCCCGACAATCGTTCTGGCCAAATAATAAGCAAAAGTATCGTCATCAATATAATCATTCTCAATCGTCAACAGTTTTTCATCATACTTTTTAATAGATGTAGCGTCAGAATATTCCTGTGCAATCTGTGAAGTTTCCACCGCAGGTATACCCATTAACCTCAAAAAGGTAATATATGCTTTTTGACCTGCATTATTAGTAATCGTCAATTTAGCAGTCTCTGTGAATCCTTCTAACACGATACTTACGCTACTTGTTATGTCTGTGCCAGTCCCGTTAGAAGCAGTGTTGGCTTTGTAATCCGTATTAGCCACCAAATCATCAATACTAATAGCGGGATTATCAAATTTAGCCCATATCTCAATCTCTCCTTTACAGGCCACCTCCTCAACAATTCCATCTTTCCAAATTTCAGTCTTATCACCAGTCGTTCTAGGCGTACCAGTAACAACACACTTATTTACAATCTTTACGCTTCTATCCTGAGCCCACTCTAAAATATCGTCTTTGTTGATAGTCCAAACAATCGTATTATAAGGACTTAAATTATATTTTCTTCTATTCTCAAACCTTATAACTCCATTTTCATCTTGATAAAAATTAGCCTCCTCAGCTTCACAAATCTGTCTGATCCTATCCCCAGCCTTCTGACCACTCTTAAACCACGCAAATCCGATAGTATTAAGCCCTTGATCCAATTGATATTGACTTGTACCCAGTCCAGCCTCAATTAATAACTGCTCAATAATCTGATCTGATCTTTGATCTGTATAAATCTGAGAATCCATATCTAATTCATTCAAATAAGAAACATAATCAAATCCCGAAAACATAACCGTTCTATTGCCCTTGTTTTCTTGGATAGTATTACTCAACCCCTTAAACACTATTAAGCTTTTATTAATACCTCTAACATTAAATCCAATCGCCATCTTAGTCGGTCTGTTAGGCAAAATAGCAGTCCCTATTGTAGAATCAAAATTGGGCGTAAATCTCTTGTCGGTATTATCCAAAATAACATTCATAATCCCAAAACTAATCCCCCCTAAAGGTTCTTGAATAAATCTATCATACTCCAAACTAATCACCTGATCAGTTTCATTCACAAATTCAAAAGCGTCAATCGGAGTTAAAACTGTCGTCTCTCCTCTAACTAAAGCATTATTTACGGTAGAAGTACCAACAACACCGAAAAGATTGTTAGATAAGTTTCTTATCCAACTAATATAAAATTGAAAAACCAATGACCTAGCATTAGCTGTCGTAACACTATCAAAAGCGGTAGAAATTGAATCAGCCAATGACTGCATTAAACCTCCTCTAATTTTAAATTAATATCTTCCCGATACTCATTACCCTTAAAATTGTACTTTCTCTCAGAGATTGTAATAAATACCTGAGTAGAGGCAATAGTTAAATTAGTCTCACTAACAACAAATGCCACTGCAACTTTACTTTCATATAAGTTAATAATCTCTGTAACCTGTGCTTGAGTCAGCCCAACTAACCCAATCTCAAAAACTTCTTTCTGCCTGATGAAATCTTTTTTAGACGTACCATCTAACATTAAATTACTCTTAGCTATCTCCATTTGTGTCCTGTTAAAAGAAACAGGTGCTTTTAAAGTAACGCTTCCTAGTGTCCAACTCATATATTTAATAACTCCTGAGGGGTTTTGTTTTGTGCTTGAGCAATTTCCCCAATTTCTAACCAAATTTGTTGTGCAAAATTTCTTCTTTCCACACTTGAGTTTACCAAAGTTCCAATATTTACATTCAAAACAACACTTCCACCTGCCTGACCAGCAGGTATGATTGTTTCCCCACCATGAACCACCGCCAACTGAGCTTCATTAGGACTTCCCGACACCACACCACCTTCCGCAAAAAACGGTAAATTACTAAAAAATCCAGTAATTCCACTCCAAATGCTAGAAACTGCATCTGAAATGCCACCAAAAAGACCACTACTGCTACCCGATGAACCTGTACTATTACTCCCGACACCAATATTTTGTAAAGGAAGAATAGTAGGAGTAGTAACATGAGGAACAGTTATCGTTTGACCAGAAGCCTGTTGAATCGCTTGTTGGGCCTGTTGCTGATTCTCACCCTGTCTGCCAGCGTCATAAGACGCCTTTTCAGACGCCCCCTGAGAATATAACTCAGCCAACCTCTCATTATGAGCCCTTTCTCTTTCTGCTTTTTCTAGAGCATGTTGATTTTTAAGCCTAGTAATATCGTCCTCTTTAACTTGATTTTTTAATCTAGCAAAATCCTCAGCATGCTTTTTTTGAATCTCCATCTCAATCGCTAATTCTGCCTGTAATAAGGTTAACTTATCCTCATGCTGTTCTGTTATATCCTTTAACTGATCATCCAACTCAGTCTTTAATTTATTAGTCTGTTTAAAATATTCATTATTCTCTTTCTCCAAACTAGCTTTTAATTCTTCAACCTTTTTTTTGTGCCTATTAATATCAACTAAGTATTTATCATCCTGAAACGCCTCACGCTGATTTTCTGCCAATCTAACCGCTTCTAATTCCTCAGCAATATCATCTTCAAGAGATTTAACTTTTTCAGCATGTCTATCTTCCAAATCTTCCATGTTTTCATCAAAATTTTTCTTTTTCTCATCGGTACTTTCCTTAAATTCCTTGTTTTCTTTAGCTATGTCTTTTTCCAATGCATTAGTTTTATCTCTGTGAGCAAAAACCAAATCATTTAAACTCTGGGCAAATCTTTTGGTCATATTTTCAACATCACGCAAGTAGTCTTTAATTTCTGATGCAATATCCTTAGCTAACTTTTTTGCTTTTTCGCTTACTTCCTTAACTGAATCACCAATCCCTTTAACCGTGCTTCTACTTAAATCTACCATCTCATTATTCCAAATTTTACCAATTGAAGATGCTGATTCTTCCATTATATCTGCATAGTCCTGTCCAACAACTTTGAAGGTATTTTTTAAAGGATCAAGACTGCCTTCTCTTATTGCTTGTGGAATAGCTATAAATGTGGCGATAACACCACTAATTGTATTACCAAGTAGTCTTGCACCAGTTATTAATCCGACAAATGCAGTCATTACTAGCCTTAATGCTGGTAGCAATATCTGTCCTGCCGTGCTTGCGACAGTTGAAAAATCTTCTATAAGCATTTGTAGTGCTGGCGACAAAGCATCGCCAACCTCTTTCCTTGCCATTGTAAACATTGTATTTAATGTACTTATTTGCCCACCTAATGTTTTGGCAGATAAAGCCGCATCACCTTGAAATATAACCGCTTCTTTGAGTAGCCCGTTATAAAGTGCTTGCCTAACAGAAGCATCACTAGTGACCTCACTCAACGCACTTTCAGATAACCCTGCTTCCTTTAATATATTGGACAGGTTTTTTGTAATACCAACATTGTCAACCATAACAGAATTTTGGTTTTTTACACCCTGTGTAGCTCCAACTATGGCTTGACCAAATTCTAGCGTTCCCTGACGGTTGAAGGCAGACGCATCTTTAAAGGCATTCATTAAGTTAATAGCCTCTGGTAAAGAGAAACCAGTTGCCAATAAATTCTTCAAACCCTCTGCCGATTCAGTAACACTCATCAACCCATCTTTTGACAATTCAAGCGCCGCCCGTCTTGCCTCTGATTGTGATTCACCGAATGCCGCCGATACAGAAGATAACCCCGTCAATGCATTTGTATAATTAATGGCTTCTTTTATGCTATTTACAAATTCATCCTTTACTAATTTTAGCCCTTTCTGAATTACATTTGCCGCCAAAGTGGCTATTGTAAACCCTTTTGCTAGATCCGCCACCGATGTTGATAATCCTTTTGTGCTTTTAGTCGTTTGAGTAGTCGCTTTTTCTAATTCTTTGATGTTCTTAACCACCGCACTAAATCCCGCTTTCGTCTTATTATCCGCAGTTAATATTATTGATATATTTTTATCAGCCATTTTCTATCCTCATAAACTCCTGAATAAGTATAACCCATTCATTTGGCTGTTGCAGGTAAGTCTCCCAATCCCAACCCATATTCTTCATAATAAGATAGTCCAAATACTCCTCAGGTGGTCGTGCTTTACCTTGTTTAAAAAATATGACTTTCTCAATAATACTCTGTAGTTCTATTTTTTTTTACCTGCTCTTACTTTCTTTAATCCATTCAATAAAAACAGAAAGTCTTTACTCTCCAATTCATCCAATACTTCCATTGTAACTTCTTTTTCATCAATAAATTTAGTCCCCTTAAAAACAACAGCATCATCTTCACGATCAGCCTGATCAACAGGAATATTTTGAATTTCTACCGTACCATCGTCTTTGTTCTGAACCGTAGCACCGCCCCATCTTTCTTTAGTGATAAATTTATCATCCCCTCTAGTAAAATAAGGAACAATTTTAGCAATCTTCCCCGAAGGAAGTTTTATATCCATTAAATCCATAATTTTTTAAATTAATAAGAAGCTTTACCGTTTCGTAAAGAACAAGTTGAAATTATCCCATTGGTAGTATCATAATTAGCCTTAAATTTGATCGTCTGAGATACTATATCTTCCAAAGCATAATTACCTTCCCATTCTGAAAAATCAACTTTAGGTAATTCTATTCTCAATAACGGAGTATTAGAGGTCAAAGTAGTATCTAAATCTTCAATATCAATTCTGACTGCTTTTTTATCTCCATTAACCATATAATCTCTCAAGGTGTTATTTTCATAATTAAGCGACATGCTACCTTCAATAGAAATCATTTTGTTTAGAATATCTACAGGTTGAACCGTGCCATGTGCTGAATCTCTTTCAGTCCCCAAATCCGATGTTAAGGTCAAGGCTTTAGTTTCCAATGCGGTAGCTGAACTTAATCCTGCCAAATCAGTAGCTATATAAATCTTCACACCCTTCTTGGTAAATTTGTTTTCTGTCGTATAAGACGGAGTTTGAGTTGTAGTAACGGGACTTTTGGCCAATAAGCCAGCCGTAAATTGTACTAATCCCTCCAAGGTCATATTAATTTCAAATCTTGACAACATCGCTAATTTATACATTTGAGTTACAATGTCACTTTTTTCAACAATCGTCAAAGACTTATGTTGATTGCTTTCACTTAAACTAAATGCGTGTGTATATTCTGAGGCTGTCCCCGACGTACTAACTGCACCCAACCAAGCATATAAGAAATATCCAATAGATTGATCTCTCAGCTCTGCTGTAATATCACCCTCAGCATATTTCTCAGTAACTAATTTATCATTGCTATCTGCCAATGAACCCAATGCACCAATATCTCTAGCTTCATCAACTTTAGGAAAAAGTGTCGTATTAACATGGGGCATCCAAATTGTCGGTGCTAATCCAGTCCCTCTTGTTGCTTCTATTGCTAAACCTAACCTAACTAATCTGCCAGCTATTTTACTCATTGATTAATAATAACAAACATTAAGAGTTTGTGTCAAATGAAATTTTAACCTCTAATTTAATCTCCGATACCACCATTTTCTCATCAGGAAAATAAACAATACTACTGGGAATAGGCCTAACCCCGATCATCGTGTATCCGCTAGGCAAACTAATCCCACTTAATAACTCATCTTTGTCAAAAGTATCAATCACTGTATCGGTCAATTCTCTGATAATTCTGTGTCCATCATCCACTTTTTCTTTATAAGTAGGCTTATTAACATCGTTTAAATTAAAAAACAATCTGACTGTATAAATATAAACCCTTTCATTCTCACTACTGGTCTCATAGTCGCTATCATACCCCGAAGGAGTGATTGTAGCCGATGGGTAACCATCAAACTTCAACCAAGGATAATCGTAAACACTTTCAATGTCGCTTATCCCTTCTAAAACTAATTTAATTTTGTTAGATAATGTTTGAAAACTCATATTTCTTTAATTGCTTGACTAATTTTAGCAGATATTATCCTATTACCCTGTGCTTGAGCCTCACCAGCCCCTAAATACATAAAAGGCTTCCCTCCAAAGGGAGTACCAGCCCGACCATGCCCCAATAAATAAACTATTTTCCCATTTCTTCTCATCCAGCCTTCGTGAATCCATCTATCATAAGGCACATTAGGCTTAATGATTGCTCTAAACTTCCTAGGTTCTAAATCTGTTCCGATACTTCCACGTAAACCACCTTGATCAACAGGAGTCTGCTTAACTGACTTTTCCTGAATCAAATAAGTATAAGCCGTCATACCTTCCCACAATCTTCTAGCCAACTTAGCCTCTGCCCCTAAAAACATATTAGCTAATTTCTGAGGACTAGGACTAACCTTAATATTAACTTTCATTTAATTTTGAGATATAAACTTGTTTAAATTCATTTATCCCAAATAATTTAGCCTCAATTACTTCTGTAACTTTAAATTGATTATCTCCCGACACCACCGTATCGCCTTCTCTGATATTCACATCTGATTCACAATACAAAACGTAATCTTCACCAAACACCCCTTCTAGCTTTTGCACACTTTCTTTATCTAATTGCTGAATATTGACATCAACCGTAGCAGTAGACCTAGACCTGACTTTATCAGTTCCAATAACGGGTGTCATCCTTTTGATGATCGCAGTAGTGTCAAAAAAATGTCTAACGCTCATACAACAAAACGCTTATATTTTGACAAAACCTCTTTAATTTCGTCATCACTATAAGCCTCCTTACTAAATGTAACATCGTAGTTATACAGTTTCATTCTGCTTATGTTACCACTTGATTTTCTATCATTGAAAGCCCTATTGCACAACTTCCAAACAATCATCTCTAAATCCGACAATCCGACACTTGCCAGGGTCTTTAAAGGATCAGTAACATTCTCAAAATCATATCCAGCCGTAAATAAAACTTTGTAATTCTGAAATCCTTTATAAAATGCCCCATTTGCATTAACAATTCCAGCTTCCTCATTTTTCCTATAATCATTACTGCTAACCACCGTCCAAGTATTACCACCATAAGTACCTGAATTTCTGTGATATAAGGTAAAAGTTTCTCCCGATACAACAGGAAATTGAGGCAAATTTAACTCACTACTACCCCGACCATCAACAACCGTGTCAGTATAAGCAGTCTTTTTAAATCTTCTATCACACTCATTCTCAATGAAATCCGTAACGGAATCAATAATCACCTCAAACACACTATCATAAGTCGTCCCAGTCATGCCTATAAAAGCCTTTAACCTAGCAACAGTCGTCAAAACGTAAGCATTCATTACTTACCTCCACGCAACATCCTGTTTTTGTAAATTGTTTTTTTGGGTTTGTAGATCGTACCAAATCCTCCATCTATTATCCCATGAGCTATATTTCGGGATACTAATAGAACAGAGTTTCTACTGCCATATTTTGACTTTTTATTTAATCTTACTTGTATCATAATTTCCTCCCATTTGAGGACAATCTATCTCCAAGATTATCCCCATCAGGCAAAAAATTACCAGTTGGTAATCTTACGCATAGCCCTAGCAAGAGCCAGCTTACCGTCAACTCTTTCAGTAACCTTAATGGCTATCTGGTCTTTCAAAAAAGTACCAGCACCTTCGGTAGTTGTCTTTACAGTCATCTGCCGTCTATCACCAATGTAATAGAATCTTAAGTCACCAAAATAAACAGTCTTTCCACAGTCGTTTTGTTCCATGACTGGTTTACCCATGATCGTAGGTAGCCCACCAGAAGTGGGTGAGATCATCAAGTAATCACCATTGTCATTTTTCAACTTACTGATGTTAAAGAGAGTAATGTTAGACGCTAGCCAAACACTATTTTCTCTATGTCCTTGCGACAATCGCCAATAAGTTTCAATCAACTGATCCGCAGTACCAGCATTTCCAGCGTCCACGCTGTTAATACTAGCCTGTGAAAGTCCTGTAGGTTGTCCTGATCCAGTACCAGCAACAAATTTCCTATCTTCCTCACGATATATTGCCTGAGCAAAACGTTCGGTCAAATAAGAAACTAAATTGATAGCAGAATCCTCAAGCAATTCAACTGTTAAGAAGATTATTGCATTGAGTTTGAATGGAGTAAGTTGAACGTTGCCAAACTCAGCAGAAGTTGTGGATAAAGAAGTGTTTTCACTACCCCAATATACAGCAACATCAGCAGTCAAAGCAGGAAGTTCCAAAAGTTTCCCTTTCATGGGGAAAACCGTTGCAAACCTTCTAATAACTGGCTTATCTTGAGCCCAGTCTACAATGTCGGCTCTAAACTCATCAGGGACTAAATAGCCACCTGCGGAGTCAGTACCTTCAACAAGAACATCAGCCGATTTATCGCCTCTAATGAGTGCTTTGAAGAATTTTTCAACTTTTTCTTCTTTAGCTTCATTTGTAGGCTCACCTTTATCAGGAGTAGAACCCCCTGCTTTAGTAGCTTTCAAAACTGCCTTTGTGGTTTTTTCAACCAAACTTTCCATTAACGCAGATACTTCGGCTTGTTTCTCTTTTTTGGCTTTCGCCTCAAGTTTCTTTTCCTTAGCAATCTCCACTAATAGTTTTTTCAAATCAGATTTTTTCATTTATATATTCACCACCTTTCGTGTTAATTTATAAGCTATGCGTAGGCTTTGGAGAAAACCCTACTCATCACCAAGTTTATCAGCAATTATAATTAATTGCTTAAGTAATGCTTTTTTATCGGGCACTACTTTTATTTTTTTAACTAACTTCCCTCTAGCAACTTTGACCAACGCTAACTCAAAATGTTCTTTACTAGGTGCAATCTTCCCAAACTTTTTATAAAACTTGCTCATTTTCTTAATACTGTATTTCCCTTTTTTGAAAAGGTCAAGAGAATGTTTAACCACTCCCTCAAAACTTTCTTCCCAACCTTCTTTCTTATCTGTTGCTTCATCCTCATCATCCTCATCTTCTTCTTCGGGATCAATCAAAGGCTTATCTTCTTTTTTCCAATCTTTCCAATTCTTAGATACCTCAAACTTTTGACTTCTCAGCACCACCAAAGCCTCAGGATTGGCAGGTACATTGACTGCACTAAACTCTAATGCTTCCCAATTCTTAAAAACATAACCAGTTTCATTCTCACTCCATTCTTTTGGTAAAAACCCAATAGAAAAAGCGTCTAAAAACCGATCTTTGAACTTTCTAAATATCTCTTTAGCAAATTTATCCTTCAAATCAAATACAGGAGTGAAGTAAATCTTGCCATCTTTCACCTCAACATTCTCAACCCGACCAATAGACGGTCTACTCTCTCCGCCTCCGCTATTATGCGACCAAATTAATCTAGGATTCTTTCTGAAATTTGAAAAATCTGCCCCCTCAGCAACTAAAACATCACCATCTCTATCAACCGTACTACTTGAAATGATACACAATCCTAACCGACCTTCCTTAATGTCTTTAACGCTTTTACTTATCTTCTTAACAAACCCCTTGGCGTAAGTATTCCCAAAGTTGACAATTTTGCCCTTTTTCTTAGTCTTTCTCATTATTCAATAATAGCAAAGCAGTAAACATTCTGTCAATTTTTCTCTTTTTTCTTTTTCTCTACTACTTCCTTCACCGTGAACTTGTCACTTAAATTTAACAACATTTTCATACTGTCTTCGTTTACCTGCGGGCTTTTAGCCAAAGATAATAAGGCTACTTTGACGTTTTGACACTCTTGGTCGTTTAGTTCTATTCTCATATTTTATTTAAATTATAATTTTTCTATCTCAGCTACGATAGCTTCGTATCTTACTTTCTCAGCCGTTATAGAGGCAATCTGCTGGTCACAGCTGGTAATTCTCTCATTACATTCCTCTACACTAAGAGTTTCTCTTAATTGGAGAACTTGGACTGTTTTACCGTCTGCTGTTGGCATAGGCACAACGTCAAAGATTTCATATCTGATATTACTTTCTACTGCCTGATTTTCGATTTGTTTGATTATCATACTTTTATTTTAACATTTAATAATTATTAACTCATTATACCGTTAGCCACTAAAGCTATTCTCATATTTTTCACAAGCGTAACCATAGCGGCGAAATTGACTTCACTATCAGCACCATATGCTCCTGCCCCAGGAGTAATATCTCCACCCGAAGCATAGGCAGTCTGTGCGGTCTTAGTATTACAGCCAAAACCTGCAGCTACAGCAAGTGCTCCCGTAAAATTCCAATTAGTCCCATCAAACTGCTGTCTGACTACCCCACCACTGGCAAGAATAATGTTGTTGGTAAGACTGGCAGATAGCCCCGTAACACT
>Ga0208904_1002972_pt1 | contig 10307 bp, 23 predicted proteins | sample AntAceMetag02UKB_FD_184774 | JGI IMG/M metagenome (GOLD analysis project Ga0208904, IMG submission 184774) | Saline lake microbial communities from Ace Lake, Antarctica - Antarctic Ace Lake Metagenome 02UKB (SPAdes) (version 2) | ecosystem: Environmental > Aquatic > Non-marine Saline and... | reverse complement strand
TGTAGTGATTAGGGATGATGATTTACGTTACCCTCAATTGCTTCAGATATTCTATTTAGCATCAAATGTGACATTCAGGACATTCGGGTGGGATGTGTTCCACTCCCCGGCAAATAAAGAGCTTGCAGAGAATGCGGAAAGAATAACACAGCTTGAATATGAGAAGAATAATCGAGATGATTATATTATAGAACTTAATAAATGTATGGACCAAGCGACAAAAGCCCTAGCTAAAAGAGATTATGGTGATTGATAGTAATAATAAACAAAAGGAGATGAAGAATGAAAAGCAAATTTGATGTGGTATGTATAATAATCTCACTTATTATACTTGTATATTGTGTATATTCAGGTATAATGATGCAGAATGCTATACGCGAGTACAATGAGTCTCTTGATAAAATCAATGTCGAGTTGGATAAGATTACACGTAGTATGGTGCACAATCTTTTGGTGAAATATGATAAAATTGCTAAGCCGGACACCCTGACATTGGAGCAGAAGGTAGATATCATGTCACTGATGATGACTAACTACATAGATATATATTATAATGTTGGGCATGAATTTAACCCACAACCTCATTGGAATCAATGGATAGAAACCATTAAAGATGGCATGGATAGTGAGGTAAACGAGGAGGTGAAGGAATGAAAAAAGAAAATACTTGGTTACTAATTATCTGTGTGGTTGCTATAGTTGGGATGAGTGTATTTGCGATTGTAGACAGCCGTAATATACTTAGCCATGTAAATGAATCTATAAAAGAGATGACTACTGAGTTTAATAGTGTCAGTAAAAAGTATGCTTATGTAAACCCAAAACCTGTTACGACCGTGGAACTAAATAAGTCACAACTTAGAGAACTGTACCGTATGCAAGTCATCGCGAGGGAATACGAAGCTATGGCTGATCAGGACACATTGACTTTAGAACAGAAGGTTGATGTTTTATCTATGGTAGTGGCTAATTATGCACGATTTACCTATTATAGACATAGTAATTATAAATTTTATCCTGAACCTACCTGGGATGAATGGTTTAGGGATATAAAAGAAGCTACAGATTCCGAAATCGACAAGGCAATAGAGTAATGGTAGGACAATTATATGCAAATAGTGTAGTTCAATGGATAGGTAGATTCTTCCATGACAACATGTTTGGGAAATATACAACAGGGTATCTATATCAAATATTTATAAAATACGAAAATGAAAGGAATGTAGTACTATTTGCTATAAATATTTCTTATGATATCTTCTTGGCTATTTTCGTCGGTCATATCAAGGAACTAAGAAAAAGCATCTTTAAGGATTTCTATTTCATTGAAACTCCAAGTGGGTGGATGTTAACTGATAATAAAGATGCTATAATGAGTAGTCTAGAGTTTATTGAGGATGAATTAGCGTTGAAAAAAGCTAAGATTGATAGATTATCGAAACGCCTTAGTAAATTCATAATGGAAATTAATAAGGAGGTATAGTAGCTATAAAGCAAAGACATTGAGTAGTACTAAGATGTGTGATAAATAAAAACAAAGGAGAAAGTATGTGGCAGAATGAGGAAATGAGTATTGAGGATAAGATCAAGGCTGTTGGAACGCTTAAAGCAGAGATAGAGATTAATTTTATCTCACTTGGTCAGTTACTCTCAGACCAGAAGAGATTCAAGATCTTTGTGTCTCGTGGTTACAAGACATTTGGAGAGTTTGTAGAGAATGAGTACAATATGTCAAAGGCATTGGCTAACAAGCTGGTTAGCACCTATGATTTATTCATTGATAGCCTGGATAAGGATGAGAAGCTCGTAAGCGACATCGGATTCGATAAGCTAAATATGATCAAGCCGTTTGTTAAACAGTCTAAATTCATTGATCAGGAAGCCTGGATAGTAAAGGCTCAGGAACTGCCTACTGCCCAATTGCGTGAAGAGATCAAAGAGATCAGGGAACAGAAAGCACTGGCTAAAAGGACAATGAAGGATGTGCTAATTGATCAACACATTGAAACAATGGTGACTTTCTTTAACTGCAGTCGTAAGGAATTAAACTTCAAGATGGCCCTGTATTTTCAGGATGCAAACCTTGAAGTAGTAAGGGAAACAGTAAGAAACAAACAGCATCAGTTCGAGATGGACCAGATCAAAGCACAGGAAACAGAATAATTATAACAGTATGGGGCGGTTAATAGCCGTCCCTGCCAAAGGAGTATAAGATGAAGGTAAAGAAATTATTTGATAGAGTTGTTGATGATCTTAAGGGAATTTATGATTTTAATGGTGATCCGGACATAATACGAAAGTTAGAAAAGGCGACGGTATATGTCGGTAAAGATATGTTCGATAAAGCCATTGGAAAGGTATCCAGGGGGGTTAAATTTGGTGAGCATGTTGATCGTTTCTATCTCATGGTACAAACCGCGAAGGGACGAGCCCAGGTAGATGTAGTCAAGTCCCGTGATTTTGAGGAAGATTACTACATAATAGGTGAGATACCTAAAGTACAGGAAACAGAATAATTATAACAGTATGGGGCGGTTAACAGCCGTCCCTGCTAAAGGATAATATAATGGCAAGATATGAAAGAGCAATAAAGTATAGGCATATTCTTTGTCCCATAATAATAGCAGAAAGAAAGGCTACTGGTGGTGATATCGACGAGCCACTTGACGGTGATGGTGTTGACGAGTTATGCCTTATATTAAAGGATATCATCAATTATCATGAAGGTAACGAAACTTATGATCCCTGCGAACCGGAGGATACAGAAAAAGAAACTACCCATCTTAGGCAGGGGTACGGAAGTGATCAATGGAAATGCGAGATGTGCGGGGTGCGGTGTCAGGTGCCAAACTCAGAAGAAGATTTGCCTATTGATATTACACACTGTCCATTTTGCGGAAGGAAGATTGTCTCAACTGTGGATGATTAATAAAAAATGGGAACAAATAAGAATTTATTACAATTTGTTGACAAAAGGCTATTTTCAACAATATTAGCAGACCCACCTTGGCAATTTACTAATCATACAGGGAAAGTATCACCTGAACATAAGCGATTATATAGATACCAAACAATGAGCCTTGATGAAATAAAGCAGTTACCAGTAGACCAGATCGCAGCAGGTAGAGCACATTTATATTTATGGGTACCAAATGCGTTAATTTTTGAAGGGTTACAAGTAATGGAAAGTTGGGGATTTACCTACAAAACAAATATAATATGGTATAAGATTAGAAAGGATGGTGGTCCAGATAGAAGGGGTATGGGGTTTTATTTTAGAAATGTTACCGAAATCCTTCTATTTGGAGTAAGGGGCAAAGATATTAGAACATTGAAGCCCGGAAGAACGCAAGAAAATATAATATCATCAAGAAAACGTGAACATAGTAGAAAGCCGGATGAGCAATACGATATAATAGAATCATGTAGTTGGGGACCTTATATTGAGTTGTTCGGTAAATATTTAAGGGAAGGGTGGTCAACCTGGGGAAACCAAGTGATTGGTCCTAATGAAGAATAATTTTTGGAGGTAACAATGTCAGTATATGTAGACGATCTAATGTCCTGGGGATGGGTAATGTATGGCAAGAAGGTGAAGTCCTGCCATCTTACGGCAGATTCAGAACAAGAGTTACTGGAATTTGGTAGAAAGCTTGGGTTTAAGGATAAGTGGTTGATGAGACCTAAAAAACCCTGGAAACCAATGCACTATGATCTTGTGGAGAGTAAAAGGATCAGGGCTATTGAACTTGGTGCGAAGTCTATAAATCTGAAAGACGTGAGGGATGTGATTAAGAAGGCAAAGATAGCGTTGGGTGTAGGTAGCCTGTATAAATAGACTTAGAAAGCTAATAAATCGTGTCGTAATACGACCGTAATACGAACTAATAAGGAATTGATGATGTCACAACAAGATAATCAAGAAGAGGCAGAGAAGTTAAAAAATGCCTTGATGGATAACATACTAGAATATGTCGAAGCATATCACGACGATAAAGAATCTGGAGTAGGTATGCTCTCTAATATAGAAGCTATTATTGGGTCATTATCTATATGTTATGTTGAATACCTGGCAAATATAGGTTTGAAAGAATCTGCCAATAAACCGAGTACTCCTCTACGGGAACCAATGAAGAAAGTCGTAGACATTAGGGAGTATATTAAGAACGGGAGGATTAAATGAATTCAGGCAAAGGTAAAAATATTTTAGAAGGTGAATTTGCGGGAATTAACTATTGGTTTCGTGCTGATGATGAAGGGCCAATAACAGTAGAACACATAGATCCTTTAGAAGAGCATGCACAGGAAAGGATCGGTGAAATGATGAGTCAGGGTTATGTATGTGGACAACTGATTATAACACTTTATGATGAGTTTGAAGAAGAGGTTGGATACAGTGGTTGGTGGGGTGGAAAATGAATGAACCCCAGATTAAATGCCAGGGATGTGGATTCCAATTCCGTGAGCATGAGATATCCCAAGGATACTGCGGTAGGTGCATTTCTATCCAGAAATTACTGTTTTATAAAAGAGAATATGAATCTAGGGCAATAAGAAAGGACAATGGTAAGTTTGTTTATGGTGTACCATGTAGAAATGAGCTTGTTGACGGTGGCATGGTAATGATAGTTCAAGCCGGACGCGAGTGCACCGATAGGGAAAGCGAATACGATGAAGAGTACAACGACAATGCGAAGGAAGGCTGTAGTTTTTACTATGATATAATCCCAGAGACTATTGGTCAGTACATAGGTAAGAAAGACAGTACCTTCAAAAAGATATACGGTGGTGATATCATTTCAATAGATCTTAGATGTCTAAAAATAGTAAAATATAGTGAAGAGATATCCGGCTTCTGTCTTATTGATTTAGAGAACTTACCTCCACAAAGATGGCAAAACATATTTGATCCTATATCGCAGGTGTGGTGGAACGATTTTAAAGATGTAATACTTATAGTTGGTGATATACATCACGATAAAAGAATATATAAAAGGGGCAAAATATGAACAGGGCAGAGTTAGTTGAGAAATTCGAGAAACTGAAGATGCTTGCTAAAGAAATATGGGACGAAACAAACAAAGCTGAACGTAAATATGATGGAATACCCTATTATGAGTACACAAATGCACAGAAAGAACATGAGGGACTACTTGAAGAATTTAACGGGCAACTAATGGAAATTATTGAGTTGGCAAAGCTTCCAAAGACACACGTAAGGCTAACCAAAGAACAAAAGGAGTAATTATGCATATATTTCCCAGCAGTAAAGTAAAGATCAGGAAACCACATATATGTCTTGCATGTTGTAGGATGTTTTCTAAGGGTAATATTATGGAAAGATGTGCCATTAAAGAATGTGGTGATTTTAATACATATTACCTATGCGAATCTTGCAGTGAATTGATCAGTATGGGCGTAGGTGTATGTCTAGATGACAACAGTTTTGATCATGGATGCATGATTGAAGAATGTAAGGAACATGGGGTAGAAAACCCAGAGAAGTTGCTACGTAAATTGAAAGAAGATGTCAAGAGCAGAAAAAAGGAGTAAATTATGGGATACCATAGCACAATTGAGCTAAATGTAACGATAGGTAAAGTTGATGAGTTCCGCAAGTATTTAAACTACTTAGAGGAAAAAGATAATCGTGGAGAAGCAAACCCTTGTGAGGTAGAGCTATCGTTATTATACGTAGAAGAAAGCTGGTTGACTACAGATGAACCCTATGTAAAGTGGGATCATTATGATGAGTGGATAAGAGAGATAGCCAAGTTCGAGCTCAGTGGGAATATTCAATTCTTAGGTTCTGATGGGGAAAGGTGGGGCTATATTTTTGAAGATGGTTGTATATATAATACTGAGTACTACATGAAGAAGGGTGAAAAGCTTCCAGAGAAGGAGATCAGAGATGACAGTTGAAATGGCATTAAAGATAAGAGAGTTCTCGATAAATTGGGTGTCCAGGGTAGTAGCTAAAAGAAAAGATTACCGGAAAAGAATAATTGATGTAATAAATGATATTATTCCTGAACACATAGAAAGCAGTGATGGATATGGTGTGTTATCTGTTGATAATTGGGATGAAGGCGAATGTGGTGGTATGAATGATATAATAGATGACTATCCAGATAATTTATGGAATCCACCTACTAAATATTTAATGAATGACATATCTTGTGCATTCAGGATAGCAATTGACATTTATATCAAACAATCTGGTGGTGTAGTTGGATACACAGTTGGTGATTTAAAGAAAGCCTTCGACGGTAATATCCCAGAAGATATATTGGAAGGTTTTGAATTTGACATAAATAAAGCGAATGACGATGATGGCATTTGGCTTTAATTAAAGGAGTAAAGATGGAAGAGAAAACAGAAATTGCGACAAAGGAAGTCAAGCACCTCCTGAAAGATGATTTATCCTACAAGATTAAGATGTACCAATATTTTGAAGGGTGTGCCGATGATTCTGAAATTGATTACGAGGAATTTCTAAGCGATTCAGGTGTGTCACGGGAATTTTTAAATGACAATAGCAAATGGATTTGTTTTTTGGATGCCGACTACGTAGAAATGAGAAGTTTCCTTATCTCTGAGTTTGACGACTACGAACCGACAATGGATCATAACAAGTAAGGGAGTTATAATTATGGAAAAGACAAGATGTACTAAATGTGAATGTGGGGCTTATACTGTAGAGGTTGAGGAAAAATCATATTCAGTTATGGCTGCCAACCTAACAAAATATTTTAGCCCTGAAGAGGCCAAAGAAATAAATCAGATGGCTTCAAAAGAACCAGAGACCTATTGTTGCAATCACTGTGTGAATCACTGGGGGATTGACTTATGCGGTTGTGGTAGCGGTGAACCTTTTGGAGAGTGTGAAGAAAACACTAGATATTGCGAATTAGCTATGCAGGAAATCGGAGAGCGTACCTGTGTTGTTGCCACTGGATCTTTTATGTATGATTTTTTAACTCAGAACAAAGGATAAAACCATGGATTTAAAGCAAAAAGCAAAAGAGGCACAAAGAGAATTAAGCAGGATAAAGGCAACGTTAACAAAAGAAATACTGTCATTGTCGGAAAACCCAAAAATTAAGGTTTTGAGCGAGTCGCCGAAGTGCTTCACAATAAACTTTTCAGATCTTGGAAAGTCGTGGTCACCTAATGACCATTGTCACACGTACCAGTGTAGGCTGATAGCTGAAAAGTTGACAGCAAGGACGTCAATTGAAAGTATCTATAATTTTTTAACAGCGATTATCGAAAAAAGAAATATCCGTATTCAAACAGGCAGATATGGCTATAATGTAAGAATAGCGGATAGGGTAATAAATCACATACATAAGGTGACAGGATTGGCGTATTGATAAAAGGAGTGAAGATGAAGGAATGGTTAAACTACATAGGAGCAAGTTATGGGCAATAATGGCACAAATGCTTTAATAGAAGAGTTAAAAACTCAAAATGAGGACTTTGAATTTTACCCGACAACAGATGAAATAATTATTGCACTGGTCAAAAACATAAAGAAATTAGATGATAACTCGAACCATTATGATTTTTCATTTAGGTCTATTCTGGATATTGGAGCGGGAAACGGAAAGGTTTTAAGTGCAGTAGAAAAGGTGTTCGATGGTGTTAAACTATACGCTATTGAAAAAGCAGAAATTTTAAAAACATTAATCAAAAAAGGGTTCTATCTGGTGGGGACTGATTTTAAAGAGCAATCACTACTTGATAAAACGATGTCAGTTACCTTTTGCAACCCCCCTTATTCTGAATATCAGGATTGGGCTGTCAAAATAATACGTGAATCGTGTTCAAGCTATGTTTATTTAGTTATACCTCAAAGGTGGGTAACTTCTTCTGACATAGCTGATGCGATAACATACAGGGAGACAGAAGCCGAAGTTATTGGGAGTTTTAGCTTTATAAACTCAGAGGATAGAAAGGCAAGGGCAGTTGTCAACCTCATTAGAATAAAATTGCCAACACAAACAGATGATGCCTTTGATAAATTCTTTAATGAAGAATTTAAAGACCTTAAGGAAAGATTTAAGGCAAACAGGGAGGGAAAGGCAGACGAAATCAAAGGCAACAAGTTTTCGGGCTTAGTCGTTGGTGAAAATTATGTAAGAGCCTTAGTCGAAATGTACAACGCAGATATTGAAAACATAAAAAGTAATTATATGAAAGTCAAGGAGCTTGACGTAAAATTACTTGATGAGTTTGACATATCGGTGGAGAAAATACTTGACTTATTAAAAGTCAAGCTTAAGGGGCTTAAAAACTTATACTGGAAAGAACTATTGAGCAGAATGGATAAAATCACCAGCAGGCTGATAAGCAAGAAAAGAAACGTTTTATTTGATAAATTGAATGATTCTGGATATGTTGATTTTACTGAGTCAAATATTTATGCCGTTGTGTTGTGGATTTTGGAAAATTCAAGCAATTACATTGATGAACAAGTATTGATTGTTTATGAGGACTTAATGTCAAAGGCAAACTGTAAAAATTATAAGTCAAATCATCGTGTGTTTGAAAATGATGACTGGCGGTATAATCAAGAAAAGCCCACCCATGTTTATTTAGATTTCAGAATTATACTTCAAAGCTGGGGCGTTTTAGATTATGGGTATCGTGATGGAAATTTTGCCCGCCTGTCAGAAAGTGCCTGTGAACGTGTCAAGGATTTATTAACAGTTGCTAATAATCTCGGTTTTATTACTGATTCAACAGACCGTAGACTTTTTAATTGGGTCGTTGACCCTTGCTGGGTTGCGGGTAAGCCACAATCATTTTATTATGTGAGAAATGGAGAAAGGGGAATTTTATTCGAGGTCAAGGCACACAAAAACGGCAATATGCACATAAGGTTAAATCAAAAATTTGCACTTGCATTAAATGTTGAGTACGGAAGGTTAAAAGGATGGATTCATTCAAAAGAAAATGCCGCAGAAGAGCTAAAAGATGTAAAGGCAGCACAATATTTTAAAACAAATTATTCTTTATTGAGCAGTCCGTTTATTCAAATAGGAGAATATTATGAGTAAGATTAAAGTAGGCGATTATGTCCAGGAGATACGCGAAGATAAAGAACCCAACCCTATAATGTTTGTGGTTAGGGTGTTGGAAGACGGATTGTATCGTTGCCTCTGGCGTTATGCCGGGTCTGATCACACCGTAAAATTGGGTGATAAGGATCTCATTAAAAGAGACTTTTATAAGCTACAAATATTGTTCAAAAGATATGGCAGAAAGAGTAGTAGTCAGGGACATTTTAGTGGAATGAAGAAAGACACATTGTCTAAGTCATTCGCTGATGATGCTGCCAGGTGTATGAATGGGTTTTATATAGTGGTTGAGGGGTTGAATGGGGATGGTTCTGATGAGAACAACCAGAGTAGGTTGAAGCACTTGTTTAGTAAGTATGGGGACTCATGTTATGCTAGGGGATACTATAACGCAAAGGAAGATTATGAAAATGCCGTGGCATCCTCTAATAAAACTGCTGTGGTTGAAAGGGAATTTGATGACCTGGTTGAAAAGATGAAAAAAGAAGGAGAAGCCCATGTTAACGAAGGTAAGAGTTTGGTATGATGAAGTAGAGATAAAGTATGATGAGGATTATAAGGATGTCATAGTAAAGATAGATGATGATGAGTTCGAAGAGATGTCAGATGATGATAGTCCAATAGAGGAGGGATAATGTATGGAATAAATATAATCCATTGTGGAGATCATGTAGAATTTGTGGTAGTTCCGGAAAATCAGGGTGCAATAGCCTTCCCCTTCTCAAATGATAGAGGATGGTTGCAGAAAGAAGTTGATAGAATGAACGGCAAGGAGGAATAATGTTAAAACCAGAGATGAGGAAAGTGTTTGAAGAATTGGTTCAGAAATATCGTAACATCACGATAGAGTTGATTAACGAGCTTATGGAAGAAATGCCTCTTTTTGATGTGTTAGAGGCTATAACTGGTTTTGGTAATCCAGATACTTGCTCATTATGTATAGAATCAAATAAGATAGATGATAACGATGACGATAATTGTGGTATATGTTACCTGGAACTAAACGGATTTAAGTGTGATGACGAGGATAATTATGAAACATATAAGAAAATAGCCATCGCAGGAACACCGGAAAATCTATTAAAGGCTGTAAATGCCAGGGCTGATCACATTGAGAAGCTTCTATTGCTAGATAAGGAGAAATAATGAGGATTAAAGAGTATGATGTAAGTGAAGGAAGGATCCCTAACGAGATGATAAGGAAATGGTTCGAGAAAGCCG
>Ga0208904_1002971_pt1 | contig 10310 bp, 12 predicted proteins | sample AntAceMetag02UKB_FD_184774 | JGI IMG/M metagenome (GOLD analysis project Ga0208904, IMG submission 184774) | Saline lake microbial communities from Ace Lake, Antarctica - Antarctic Ace Lake Metagenome 02UKB (SPAdes) (version 2) | ecosystem: Environmental > Aquatic > Non-marine Saline and... | reverse complement strand
CGGCAAATTATCATCTACAGCCACTTTCCTAGCAATATCTAAAGCCAAAGATGTTTTACCCATTGATGGTCTGGCGGCTATGATAACAAGATCAGAATTCTGAAAGCCAGATAGTTTATTATCTAATTCCTTAAAGCCAGTGGGAACTCCTCTTAATTTACCATCAGATTTATGTAGTTTATCTAATCTTTCCCAAGCTTCACCTAAAGCATCTTTTATCTTAATAAAGGATCGTGAGATTAGTGAATTGGTTACATTAAAGATACTTTTTTCAGCTTTATCTAAAATATTTTCTAAATTTTCCGCTTCATTGTAACCTAAATTAGATACTTCTTCTCCCACACCAATCAATCGTCGCATCATGTATTTTTTATGAACAATCTTGGCGTAATGTTCTGCATTAGCCGAAGAGGGAACAGTCTCTACTAATTCTGTTAGAAATGTATTACCCCCAATTATTTCTAACTGATTTTGCTCTTTTAATAAAGAAGACAGGGTAAGTAAATCAATAGGTTCTTTTTTTGCAAATAAATCTGTCATTGCCCCAAATACTAAACGATGTTTTTCAGAATAAAAACAATCATCAGAGATTATATCTAAGATATCATAAAAAACTTCAGGCCGAAGCATAATAGATCCTAAGAGAGCTTTTTCAGAATCTGTATTTTGGGGAGGAATTCTTAAGTTAGGGTTGCTTTTAATTACTTCCATATCTTATATTCTATCATATCAAAAATATACTTAAATGAGTAAAGTAGGAAAAAGTAGGGGATAGAGTGGGGATAAAGTGGTTTTTTATTTCTCAAAAATCTGAATTCCACTTTTAGTATCTTTAATCAAAAAACCAAGGCTTTTAATTTTTTCACGGAATTCATCTGACTTTCCCCAATCTTTTTCCGCTCGTGCAACCCTTCTTTTTTCTATCAGTTTTTGAACCTCCTGAGACAGTTCTTCTAATTTTATTCCTTGATTACTCTGATTATTTTTTTCTAAATTTAAACCTAAAACTTTATCAAAATCAAAAATAGTTGCTAATTTGTCTTTATTAGATAAATCAGATTTTAAAACTTCTGCTACCAAAGCCAAAGCTTGGGGTAGATTAAAATCATCACTTAATTTTTCAGCAAACTTATTTTTAAATTCTTCTGATACTTGACCAACGGCTTCACTTAAATTTAATAAAGAGTTGAGTAATCCTATATAGCCTTTGTGAGCCGCCTCCAAAGCTTCCCAAGTAAAATTTTGTTTTGATCGATAATGTGCTTGTAAAAAGAAATATCTTAAAGCAGTTGGGTCAAAATTCTTTTTTCTAATATCTTCTAAAGTATAAATATTTCCAACTGATTTTCCCATTTTCTTTCCATCAACAGTTAAGTGTTCATTATGAATCCAAAAATTTGCAAATTTAACACCATTGGCTGATTCACTTTGAGCAATTTCATTAGTGTGATGAATCGGAATATGTTCAATTCCTCCCATATGAATATCTATTGTATCTCCTAAATGTTTTTTTGCCATAGCAGAACATTCAATATGCCACCCAGGGAAGCCCTGCCTTGGGTCGGGCTTCCCCCACGGCGAATCCCAAGTTTGCAAAGCATTTAAATGTTTTCCTACCTTAAAAAACCAAACAGCAAAATCTCCAGGATTTCTTTTTTGTGAATCAACTACATCTCCAACTCCTGCTCCTGATTTCAAATCCTCCAAATTTTGCCCAGATAATTGAGTGTAATTATTTGCTTTAGTAATATCAAAATAGATAGCTAAATCAGTTTGATAGGCGAAACCTTTGTCCATTAAAATTTGCACCATCTCTATCATTTCTTGAATATAATTAGTAGCTCGACATATAGTCGTTGGTGACAAAATATTCATTTCTTTAATATCTTTTTCATAAATAGAAATATATTTATCAGCTATTTCAGTAGGGGATAACCCTTCAATCCTTGCTCCTTTCTCCATTCTATCTTCCCCTAAATCAGCATCACCTTCATTATCTCCAGTTAAATGACCCACATCGGTATAATTAGACACAAAATTGACTTCATAGCCAAGATATCCTAGAGAACGACGAATTGTATCAGCACAAACTCCCCCCCTCATATTTCCAATTTGTTGGACTGAATACACAGTTGGTCCACAATAATAGAAAGACACCTTTCCGTCTTTTAAGGGCTTAAATTCTTGCTTTTCTCTTCCTAAAGTATTGTAAATTTTTAAAACCATTTTTTATGTTTGAAATACCAAAACATTAAACCTGTTACGACTATCATTCCTCCAATAATAACCCAAAAATCACCTTTAGTACCAATAATAGGAATAAAAGTAGCATTCATTCCAAAGATAGAAGCGATTAAAGATAATGGAAATGTTACAAAGGCCATAATCGTAAAAATCTTCATTGTTTCGTTTTGTTTAGTAGTCAATAAAGAATCATTTGTTCGTCTCAATTCTTTTAGGTTTTCCATATTTGTATCTATAATGTGAGAAACTTTACGATATTTATTACTAATGTCTTTTAAGTAATAGGAAAAATCTTTTCCAAAAAATTCACTACCAATAATTTCCAGTGAGTCTAAAGTTTCTTTATGATGAGACATCGCTTGCTTGAAATCAAGTAAATTATGATTAACACGGGAAATTTCTTTAACCATTTGCTTTTCATTTCCACCAAAAATATCTTTTTCTAAGTCCTCTTGTATATTTTCAATATAATCTAATTCTTTAATTAGACTTTTATATAATTGCTGAGCCACACGATAAAACAAATACCCAGCATGTTCTATCTGCTTATCATTATTAAGAATTGTCTCTATCTCAAATGCTTTAGAAGGTTCGTGAAGTGGATTAACATTACCATAATGAGCAGTAATAAGAAAATCTTTTCCAATAATAAAATCAACTTCCCGATTATAATTTCCTGTTTCATTATAAGAATGTCTGAAAGCAGGGAAATGTAAAATAAGATAAATAAAATTATCATACAAGTCAACAGAAGGTTTGAAAGTAGAAACTAAAAGCTCATCGGCTACCAAGGGGTGTATTCTATATTCAGTCATCAACGATTTTACCTCTTTCTTATCTGGCTCCTCCATATCTATCCAAGTAACATTTTGAGATGTATATTTTTTTATCATAGAAAAATTATTTAATAGTAATAATGATGATAAATATATTTTACTATATTTATATTTTATTACAAACTCCTTTTCTTTTAATATCTTAAAAAATTATGTTAAAATAATAGTGGATGAAAATAACAACTGATAAAAAAATTATTTTTTCTATAATTATAGGAATATTGCTTGTTAGTGGTAGTTTTATTTTAGGGACTAAATTTAACTTTTCTAAAAATAATTCTGTTGAAATAATCAATAAAGAGAATGCTTTATTGGAAACTGCTGATTTCACACCATTTTGGGAAAGCTGGGAGCTTTTAGATGAAAAATTTGTAAAAGAGAAAATAGAAAACGAAGATGAGGAAGAAAATATAACAGCTCAAGATAAAGTCTGGGGGGCTATTCAAGGATTAGCCAGTTCCTTCGGAGATCCTTACACTATTTTCTTACCTCCCACTGAATCAGAAATGTTTGCAGACGATATTGAAGGAAATTTTGAGGGGGTAGGTATGGAAATTGGAATCAGAGATAATATCTTGATTGTCGTGGCTCCCTTGAAAGACACTCCAGCTGAAAGAGCTGGTATGGAACCCAAAGATAAAATTTTAGAAATTGACGGAAAATCAACTAAGAATATAGATACTTCTACGGCTGTTAAACTTATTCGTGGTAAAAAAGGTACGGAGGTAATTCTTCTTGTGGAAAGAGAGGGAGAGAAAGAAAATCTTAAGATTTCTATCATCCGAGATGTTATTGATATACCGACAATAGAAACAGAGGTTAAGAGAGGTGAGAACATTAAAGATGGTGTCTTTATTATACGACTTTATAGCTTTACGGCGGTTTCTCCTAATCTCTTTAGAGAAGCTCTACGAAAATTTGTTGAAAATGGAACAACTAACAAATTGATTATTGATCTTCGCGGAAACCCAGGGGGGTATTTAGAATCAGCTACTGATATAGCCAGCTGGTTTTTACCGATGGGGAAGATTGTTGTAACAGAGGACTACGGGGGTAATCAACCTAATAAAATTCACAGAAGTAAAGGTTATAATATCTTTAATGATAATTTAAAAATGGCCATTCTAATAAATGGCGGTTCCGCTTCGGCCTCTGAGATATTAGCGGGAGCTTTAAGTGAATACGATAAGGCAATTTTGGTAGGAACAAAGACCTTTGGCAAAGGTTCTGTCCAAGAATTAATTAAAATCACTCCTGAGACATCTTTGAAAGTAACTGTCGCTCGCTGGCTTTCTCCTGATGGGAATTCTTTTTCCCATGATGGATTAGAGCCAGATGAAATAGTAGAGATAACAGAAGATGATGTGGACTATATTAAAGATGGGGGAGATCCTCAATTAGATAGGGCTGTTGAATTATTGAATAATATGTAGGTCTTGACATACTATTTCTTTGTGTTATGCTATTTGTTAGGTTGATTTTTTGTTCTTTTGATTTTAAATAAATTTAATCTTTTTTTTTAAAACGGAGGGGAGAAAAGATGAAAAGAAGAAGGAAAGAAACAGAGACATTATTGGGAAGTTTTTTTTCGCCAATGAATACTTTGCAGGCAACCTTGGGGGCTTTGGAGGAAACTGAACTCAATGAGAACTCAAATGAGTATATCATTGAATTTATGGACGGAGAAAAAGATGATTGGGATAGGGTATCCTCATCCGCAAAATTGCATTATATCATATCAGCAAGTAAAAATTTTTTCCGTGTAGCACAAAAGGATATGATGCAAATAAAAGGCAACCCATATTTTGAGGAGAACGAAAACTTTGAATCTCCCACCCCAAAAGGAAGACCCGTTAAATTTGAGGCTATTGTCCATCCCACTGGGAAACATAGGTGGGCAAAGAACATTTCTTTCATTAGTCCAGCTCAGTTTTAACCTCCTCCAGCACCTAATTCTTATCAAAATTTAGAATTAGGTGCTTTTCTTTTTGGATAAATAAAGATAGAATAGAAAGAATGAAAGTTATATTATTACAGGATGTGCCAAAAGTAGGTAAAAAATTTGAAGTTAAGAATGTAGCTAATGGTTATGCTATTAATCTTTTATTACCTCAGAGATTAGCTAGACTAGCAACTAATCAAGCTATCAAAGAAATAGAAGTGGAAAAGAAAAAATACGAAATTGGAAGAGAAAAAGGGAATAAAGAACTAAAAGAAATAATCGGAAAATTAACTGAGCCAATTGAAATTAAAGTTAAAACTAATGAAGAAGGTAAACTTTTCGCAGGCTTAGATAAAAAAGAAATAATCAAAGCTATTCAAGAAAAAATTGGAGCAAAAATTGATCCCAATATCATAGAATTAAATAAACCGATTAAAGAAGTAGGGGAGTACAACATAAATATTAAAATAGCTAATGAGAAAAGTAAGATTGTTTTAATTATTAAAGGAGAAGAAAAATAAATAAAAGTCAAAAGTCCTTTCGACTTTTGACTTTTGACTTTATGGACTTTAGACTATGTTGGCCATCTTTCTTCGTTTAGTAGAACCATCAAAATTTAGTTTTCTTTTTTCAGTAAATTTCACCTTTCCATCTTTCATTGCAAAGAGAGTATGGTCTTTTCCTGCCCTAACATTTTTACCTGCTAAAATTTTAGTTCCTCTTTGTCGCACTAAAATAGAACCAACTTGAGCAGTTTGTCCATCATATAATTTAGTCCCCAAATATTGAGGTCCAGAATCTCTTAAATTTTTGGCTGATCCACCAGCTTTTTTATGTGACATATTTAAAAACTACCACTTACTCATTAATTTTGTTAAAATAGTCTTAACACTTTAAAACTATGCAAAGTATAAAGGAAATATTTGATAAAATCAAGGCTAAAGAGAAAATAATTACGGAAAATACTACTATATTTACTATGTTAATTATTATTTTGATAGCTTTTTCCTCGTTTGGTTTAGGTAGATTGTCTATAATAGAAGAGAGCAAAGTTCCAATTTCAGTCCGAAATAATCAAAATAGTAATCTAGCCACCATTTCAGAAACGACAATAGGGGACTCATCAAAATCCGTGGGGATAGTATCTCCACAAATTTTACCTAATGGAGGGAAATATGTTGCTTCAAAAAATAGTGATAAATACCATGCTCCATGGTGTTCAGGAGCTCAACGAATTAAAGAAGAAAATAAAATATGGTTTAATAGTAAAGAAGAAGCTGAAACATCTGGATATGTCCCCGCTAGCAACTGCAAAGGAATTTAACAAAAAATCTTTAACAAAGATTTTTGAATTACAAATTGTAGATTATAAATTTTAAATTATATGGATATGAAAAAAATATATTTGTCACAAAAGAACAAAAAAATTGCAGGCATCTGTGGGGGAATAGGGGAGTTCTTCGACACTGACCCTGTTCTTATTAGAGTAGCTACTATTTTAATAGCTATCTTCTCGGCAGTTTTCCCAGCCATTTTAGCTTATATAATTCTCTGGTTAATTATACCTACTAAAAAATAATCATTAGATTGACAGAACAACTTCTTGCCAACCGACACGAACGGATATCTAAAGCAATTTATTACAGTTGGAAGGTAACCTTCGCAATAAACTTACGAGCCGATGACGCTGAACTTTTACGGAAGATTCAAAATAAATTAGAGGTTGGTTCAATTACTTTTACTAAAAATCAAACAAGCGTGAGGCTTCAAGTGAGTGATTTATTTGAACTAAAAAATGTTATTGTTCCATTTTTCAAAAAACATCCTTTACTTGGTAAAAAAGGGGAAGACTTTATATTATGGTCTGAAGCGGTAGAAATTTTATTAAAATATAAAAAAGCACGAGGGGAAGTAAATGTCACCAAAGGACAGAGAGGATTTCAAAAAGTTTTGTGGAAGAAAAAAGATATAGAACGTTTAAGAAAAATACAACAAGTCTCCTCTAAATTTAAAAGCAAGGCAGCACTACGAAAGTGGGGAGAAGCCAAGTTAGGTAGAGAGAAAGTGTCTGCTTAAAAAGCATAGATTTATATCATAATTGAGGTTCGCACAATATACCTTTTGCGACATAAGACGAGGTTTGACCTCTGAATTACCATAATATAGCCTTATATGCTATCCCCTATAAACCTATATTTTAAGCCCCCAAACAAGGCTCAAAACTGGTTCCTAAACGATTTAGCTCTCCTATTGGTATATTCTATCATCTATTATTTACGGCTATGACTACTATAGGCCAACTGTTATATTATCTGTGATAATAGGATCGTCTAAAGCTCTATCAAGATGCACAGTAAAAGCGTATAAAATAAAAGCCATTACACACAAAAATATAATTAAAAATTTTTCCCACATAATAATGTTATTTGACTTTATGGACTTTTGACTTTCAACTTTTGACTAATTCTCAACTTGGCAGTTGGGGAGCCATTTCTTCAATTGTGGTTGGCTCCCCTGCTTTAATTCTCTCCATATTTTCCACAAAACTATCCCACAATAAATTAATAAAAATATTGTGCCAAAAATATAAGATGGGTTGAGATAAATAATCATTCCAAACCATTACTCCTAATCCCCACAAATAACCTATATTATTTTTGGTTAAATCTGATTCAATAATTGATCTTAAATCAAAACCAAAAAAACTTAAGACAATCACTGCTATTAGAATTATAACAACCCACTTTATCAGTCCCCTATTATCATTTTTAAACTCCATCATAATTATCTAAATTATATATCATATATTCAAAAAATTAAACAACCCCCTGTGTATTTTAGAAATTAAAATTAATACTGTTAATTCTAATACTCTGGGAAATACGACATTGGGTTTAGATACGCTTCCCTAGTCGCCAACGGCATAGTAGTTGATTTTCCAGCACAGGACTTAAAATTATAATTTTGTACTCTCAAACCTTCAGTAGCATAGACAGTTAAATGCAAATGAGGTCCTGTAGAGTAACCAGTATTACCACTATATCCAACCACATCCCCTGTCACCAAAACCTGCCCGACAGAAACTTTAATCAACGAAAGATGTCCATACAACGAGGACAATCCATTATTATGCCGAACCAAAACCCATTTTCCATAAGAGGCCCCTGGACAAGCTGTATCTGTATTTCCAAAAGCTGTCACTGTTCCACTTAAAACTGTTCTAATATTTGTCATAATGGAAGCTCTAAAATCAACTCCATTATGACCCCCACCACCATAAACCTGTGGATTTTTTGTAGAAAAAGGTGTGTTACCAAAAAATTGAGTAATATAAACTTTATCTACTGGCCAAGACAAAATTTCTCCTGCTTTAGGGATACTATCAGGGTCAATAGCCAGTCTCAACTGATCTTCAAATGCCATCAGCTCTGCTTCAAATTTATCTCTTAAAGCTTTTTTCTCATCTAAAATTACTTGATAATTTGACTCTTTATTTTTCGTCACTGTTAATAATTTACTTTTTGTAGTTTGATTGTCCTCAACGATTATTTTTTGATCAGCTAACTTCACTTTATATGAAGATAAATCTCTTTTCTCTCCTTCAGATTTTTTCTTGTCAGAAACAAGCCCTAACTTCAAGGTCTTTAGTGTATTAGTTTTATTCTTTATTTCTGTCTGAACTCTCTGTAAACCCTCCAAATCATTCCATAATTCTGAGAGAGTATTCCCCGCTAGAATTGACTCTAAAAGAGTATAGTTCTCTTGTTCATTGATTGTTCTTATGGCCTCTGCCAAGGCTGATGAATTAAGTTGAATATCAATTTCTTTCTCGTCAATTTCAATACCCAACTCATTAATTTTCAAACCAGTAGTTGTTATCTGTGTACTCGTTAAATAGATACTAGAATTTAATTTTCTCTGAGTAGTATCTAATTGTTTAATATCTCTATCTAAACTTTGTTTTTCTTGACTAACTATATTTATCTCTTTCTCCCATTTTTCTATATCCTCTTCCAATTCTTTCATCTCTAAACTCCTTTCAGAAATTTTAGACTTCAACTCATTAATTTCAGTTGCACCAATTCCCATAGGGCAAACCACCAAAAAAATTAAAACCAAAACCACCCCCACCCCCACTTGGAAGCTTAGCTTCCAAGTGGGGGTGGTTTTTTTATTTGTCTGAATCAATTTTTTTAATAGCATAATTTAATCTTTGGATTGTTTCCTCTTTCCCTAAAACTTCAGCCAAGATAAAAGGGTCAGGTGATTTATCTTTTCCAGACAAAGTATATCTCATCGGCCAAAGCACAGAACCTCTCCCCTGTTCTGTTGCATAATCCCAAATTTTATTTTTAATATTTTCCGCTGTCCAATTTATAACACTCTCTAATAATTCCACATTTTTTTCAAGATGTTTTTGAGTATTGCCTAAATCTTTCTCATCTTTCCAAAGAATCTTTTCAATTTCATAGTCTGGCTGCGAAAAATAATAATCCAAGTCCCCCGCTTCTGCCATTTTAGTAACATCATCAAATTTTTCAATCCGTTCTTTTATAACAGGCAAAATCTTTTTTAGTATTTTTTTATCACCAACCGCTAACTTGTTTGTCTTGTCTGGTAAAAATTTCAAAACCTTTTGTTCAAAGTCATTACTCTCCATCAATTTAATATGCTCCTTATTTATCCAATTTAGTTTTTCGATATTAAAAATAGCTCCACTTTTTTGCACTTTTTTCAGATCAAATTTCTCAATCAATTCATCTAAAGAAAAAATTTCTTGTTCTGTCCCAGGATTCCAACCCAACAAAGCTAAATAATTAAGGACTGCGACATTAAGGTAACCTTGTTTTCTGTATTCATTAACAGAAACTGCTCCATGTCGTTTAGACATTTTTGATTTATCTGGAGCCAAAATTAATGGTAGATGAGCATAAATAGGACGGGAAGCACCAATCGCCTCTTGTAAAAGAATTTGCCGAGGTGTATTAGAAATATGATCCTCCCCTCTAATTATATGAGTAACATCCATTTCAAAATCATCCACCACAACTGCGAAGTTATACAACGGTTCGTCTAAACTTTTAGCAATAACGAAATCACCTAAATCACTTGTATCAAATTCTATTTCTCCACGAATGATATCTGTAAAAGAAATTTTAGTATTAGGATTCTTAAAACGAATGACCTCTTTTCTTCCACCTTCTTTTATATTTTCTTCTTTAGAGATAAAAGCCTTACCCCCTTTAATTAATTTTTCTAAATATTTTTTATAATTTTCAGATCTTTCA
>Ga0208904_1002970_pt1 | contig 10312 bp, 9 predicted proteins | sample AntAceMetag02UKB_FD_184774 | JGI IMG/M metagenome (GOLD analysis project Ga0208904, IMG submission 184774) | Saline lake microbial communities from Ace Lake, Antarctica - Antarctic Ace Lake Metagenome 02UKB (SPAdes) (version 2) | ecosystem: Environmental > Aquatic > Non-marine Saline and Alkaline... | reverse complement strand
CCATCGCCGGAAAAGGATTGGTTTGTTTTTGATTTGTTTTTCCTTGCCTCGCCGAAGCTTTAGCGGAGGTGGGTTGTTTTTCCATAGCTTTACTTTAGCGAAATTAAGGCTCTTTGTCAAAAAAATATCAACCAAATAGGTTGAATAATAAACTTAAATCACAGAAATTCTCAAAATCACTAACGATAAATTATAATCTCCCGCTCTTTATCTCTTCCCTAATTTTCTTCATCAAATCCAAATAAAACTCCAAATTATTCAAGCTAGCCAACCGTGATCCCAATACTTCATTAGTCTTAAATAGATGATATAAATATGCCTTAGAGTATTCTCGTAATTCTGGTATTTTAGAATCTTTATTTATCGCTGAAAAATCTTTTTTAAATTTCGCGTTGGTGATATTTATTGTGCTATAAAAACCTCCCCTTCTCCTTACTAAGGAGAGGGGTCCGGGGGGTGAGGTAAATAACCGTCCATGCCGTCCCTCGCGTGTGGGAATAACACAATCAAACATATCAACTCCTCGTTTCACGCCTTCAATAATATCTTTAGGTGTGCCCATTCCCATAACGTAGCGCGGTTTGTTATATGGCAAATTATCAAATACCCAATCTAAAACTTGGTAGCCAGAATGTATTCCTTTGCCGACTGATACTCCTCCTAAAGCATAACCATCAAAACCTATTTTTACTAATCGCTCAGCGCATTCTTTACGCAAATCTTTAAAAGTTGATCCTTGCACTATTCCAAAAAGCAATTGTTTATCCGCCCGCTTTCCCAACTCAGTTTTCTTTAATTTTAATTTATCATGTTCTTTTTTGCATCTCTCCGCCCATCTTAAACTCATCTCCATAGATTCTTTTGCTCTTTTTTCACTGCAGGGATACTCAGTACATTCATCTAAGACCATCATAATATCAGAACCAATTATATTTTGATATTTAATTACATTTTCCGGAGTTAATTCATGGCTTTTTCCATCTTTAGGATTTTTAAATTTAACACCTTTTTCTGTAATCTTGCGTAACTTACCTAAAGAAAAAACTTGGAAGCCACCGCTGTCAGTTAAAATCGGTTTTGGCCATTGCATAAAATCATGCAAACCTCTTGTTTTCTTTAAAATCTCCATTCCTGGCGCTAGCAATAGATGATAAGTATTAGATAAAATAATTTCTGATTTTAATTTTTCTTCAATTTCAAAACTAGTAATTCCTTTAACTGCACCGCGAGTTGCGATCGGCATAAAAAACGGCGTTTGTATAACGCCATGGGCTGTGTGTAATGTTCCAATTCTAGCTTGAGACTTTTTAGATTTTTTTATTATTTTAAGCATTTTTATGTTTATAAACTACTTTAGATAAATACATGAACGGTGTATCAAGGATAGCTATTGTTAATTTCAAGGCATAAGCAAATAAAATAAATTGCCATAATTTTGGATAAACTCCCCAAAATACTATGAGCGTAAATAAGGTTGTATCTACTAATTGTGAAATTGCAGTTGACCCATTATTACGCAACCAGAGCCATTTTTCGCCAGTCGCTTTTTTAATTTTATCAAATAAATATACGTCCAGAGTCTGGCTAGCCAAATAAGCAATTAGCGAGCCAACTACAATACGCGGTAAAAAGCCAAACAAAGTCTCCATTGCGCCTTGAGCAATATCATAATCAGCCGGCACCATACGCAAGAATAATTGCGCCATTATTAAAAAGAAAATAGTAACAAAAAATCCTAACCAAACTGCTTTTTGCGCTTCCTTTTTACCCCAGTATTCATTTAATAAATCAGTGGCTAAAAATATAGTGGCATACAAAACATTGCCACCGGCCGTAGCAATACCAAAAATATAAATGCCCTTAACAACAAAAATATTCATTAATAATATTGATGCTGCTACATAGCCGAAAAGATAGGCGCGCCCCAAATAAAAAGCAGCCAGAGTAAAACTCAAGCTGACAAGCGCCATAGTTATAAAAAGTATTGAGTTCATATATTATTCTTTAGAAATTGCGTCTACCGGACAGATTTCAATCGCTTCTTGAACGCAGTCCTCGGTTGAATTTCCATCTATAACTTCTGCTTTAAATTCCTCTTCATTTATTTTAAATACTTTCTCGCAAACAGCTACGCAAGTACCGCAACCAATACAAGTCTCTTTATTTATTTTGATCATATTTTTTGTTTTAATCCTACTTTTTCTCCCTTAAATATTTTTTCTACATTATCAACTAATTCCTTGGGCGTCAAGTCAGATTTTACAAAAAATCCGTCTGCTCCTAACTTAAAAGCTTCGTTGATGTCAGATTCTTGATTTAAATTCGTTAAAGCATACATTGGAATATTTTTTGTTTTAGGATCTTTCTTTAATTCTTCAATAACTCCAAAGCCGTCAATATTGCCGCCGTCAATTTTATTTTTTAACATTAAATCAATCAACATCAAATCTGGTTGTTCTTTTTCTGCTAAAGTAATTCCCTCCTCTCCGGTAGCCACACCAACAAAATTATAGCCAGCAGATTCAAATTTTAGCTTATACATTTCTCGCAAAGTATCCTCATCTTCAATCATCAATATTTTTTTATTATTCGCCATATCCAGCTCCTTAATTAATTATAATAAGTATATAATAGCAAAAAAACTCATAAAAAGCCAGCCTCGCGTCTAGGCGGGCAAAAATAGAAGGGGCAATCTTCATAACAAAGACTGCCCCGATCGCACGATGATAAAAGAACTACTAGGGCTCCTCCTCTCCTGTTTCTTCGTCAGTTTCGCCTTCATCTTTTTGGCTCCTAGGTGCGCCCACTGATTTTTGCTGCAGTAGTGGTAACTGGCGAGAAGGAACTCCAAAGCCAACTCCGTTACTTTCTCCATCTCCCCTTCTCTTTGAATCGTCTCCAAATCCTACCATAGTATTCTCCTTAACTTTCGCTTACGCGATAATGATCAATTTTGGAATTAAAAAATCCCATCCTAACAGCATAATTAATTTATGCTACAAGGACGGGATTTCTTCCGCGGTGCCACCTTGTTTACTAAAGTAAACTTTAGTCACTTTTACTGACTCTGTCATCCAAAGGACCGACATCAGTTACCCTATGATTACGGAGGGAGCCGAGCTAACACTAGCGCATTAGCCATCTCAGTGTGCCCAACCCCGATTTCTCGGGACACACGTCATTGATTTTCGAAATTGTTAATGATATTGCTATTATACACTATTAAGAATATTTGTCAATATTTATATAGCTGTTTAATATTCTCAAAATCACTACGGGGATATGTAAAAAAAATAAAAAAGGCGAAGCTTAAAAAACTTCGCCTTATTTTTTACTAGGAGACTAACAGCTATCTTATTGTTTAGCCACGCAATGAGTGCCAATTTGTTTACCAGCTAAAATATCTAGAATGACTTCTTTCCTGCCGTTAGCTATCCAAACATCCACGCCACTTTCAACCGCATATTTGGCTGATTGCAATTTTGTGCCCATACCGGTCGAACGATCTGAAATTAAAAGCTCGGCTAATGCTAAGATTTCGCTATTAATTTCAGTAATTTCGTGAATGACTTTGTCAGTTTGCCTATTTTCTAACGAAGCATACAAGCCATCAACATCAGTTAATAAAATTAACTTTTCTGCTTGCATTTTAGAAGCGACAATGGCAGCTAACATATCATTATCACCACCTTGCTGTAACGATAATAGCTCTTCGATGTTGACTGCGTCATTCTCGTTAACAACAGGCACGCCACCATCAGCTAAAATATTTTTAATAGCTTTTAGAGCCATACCATTTTGAAAAGCAATATGTGTTTCCAAACACTGCCCAACTTTAGACAATCCTAATTCAAAGAAAACCTCCTGCCAGCACTGCATTAGAATTGGCTGGCCGTAAGCAGATGCTACTTGCTGGCTTTTAACATCATCATCAACAAAATTAGCCACAAACTTTTTACCGCAAGCAACTGCGCCTGAACTGACTAAAACAACGTCATAACCGTGTTCACGCGCCTGCAAAACTTGTTGTGCAATAAGTTTCAACGTATTTTTAGATACTCCGCCATTTTCAGCCACAACATTGGAACCACATTTAACCACTAGTATTTTCTTCATGGTTTTTCTCCTTATGTACGATAAAATGAACAAAAAATGACCTTAAGACAAAATGCTTAAGGTCATCTGGCGGGGCTTAATTTAATACAATTCAACAACGCCAAATAGACTCAAGCATAACTTGAGGTCGTGGACGACGCGGAGTTGAAATTATAGAGTTGATATATTTATACATAAAATTAAAATAACAGTCCCGAGTTAATTTCGGGACTGTTTATGTTGAAAAATTATTATTTTATTATTATTTAAACACAACTAAACAGCCTAGAAATTACTCCCGGATGTGGGTTGTGAAGTATAGTTTGGCTATTTAATTTATTCATATTAATTATATTGTATGTTATTTATTACTTTTGTCAAGTAAGAGGTAATGAAAAACAAAATTTACTGCCCTTATTATCCCCGTCCGACTCCACCCAAATATTACCTTTATGTGATTGAATCATCATTTGTGCTACATATAACCCTAATCCAATACCTTCAGTGTTTACTAAAAATGCATCTTTGCCTCGAGCAAACTTTTTAAATAATTTTGCTTGTTCTTCTTTATTCACCCCCATGCCAGTGTCAGCTACGCAACATTCAAGATTATTATCTTTTTTAAAAACACTAACAGTTATACCGCCCTCTTTAGTATATTTAATCGCGTTATCAATAAAATTAATTACAATTTGACGAATCTTTTCTGCATCCATATTAACTTGCGGTAGCTCTTCTTTCGGTTCTTCAAATTTTAAATATAATCCCCTGTCCTCGGCATTTTGTTTTAAATTTTCATAAACTTCTCTTGCTAATTGGGTAAGTGAATCTGGTTTAAAGTCAAACTTTAATCGACCAGACTCAATGCGAGAAATATTTAATAAATTTTCTACTAAATTAATTAAACGATTATTAGAAATAAACATTTTTCTAACTGCTTCAATTTGTTTCCCATCTTTTAATTCGCCAAAATCTCCATCCAATAACATTGAACCATAACCTTTAATTGCGGTTAACGGGGTGCGAAGTTGATGAGAGGCAATAGAAATAAATTCAGACTTAGTTTGATCTAATTTCTTTAATTCTATATTGGCTTTTTGCAAGTCTATGTTTGCCACATTTAACCTTTCAGTTGCTTTTTTAATTTTATCCTTCAATCCAATATTAAAATTCATTACTTCATTATATAGCAATCCATTTTCAATCGCCATTACTGCTTGTCGACCAATAATACGTAACATTTCTAAATCTTCTTTGCTATATATATCTTTTGTCTCTTTATCGCCTAAAATAATTAAACCAATCAAATCATTTTTTGCTTTCAACGGAATAGCTACGGCTATTTTACAGGCGCTTAATCTTTTTGCTAATTTTCTATATCCCGGTATATTTTGTCGTTCTAATTCTTCAGTTACGAGCGGAGAAGAATTTTTAGTAAATACTCTTATGGAACTAGAACAAGATTCAATTAATGATTTTTCTAAATTTATATTTTCCGCATACCCAACATTAAATTTTTTAGTATTATTATTAAAAATTAAAACTGCTAAGTATTTAGGGTGTAATGATTTATTAATACCCGCGCTAATAGTTTTATATATTTTTTCTGATTCAATAGTAGAACTAAGACCATCAGTTAAGCTTTTTATAATTTCGTTAGGGTCGTATAAAGAAGTAAAGAAATATTTATTCGCTATTTTAGAAAAATACTTTTCAATATATCTATACAAAGCTAAACATAACAACAAAGTTATAATGGCGGATGGTTTTGTAGGAATGTAGAATATATCAAAAAATAAATATTGTAAAAAAACAGCTATTCCAATTATTGAAATAATAGACAAAATAAATATTGAACCTTTCCTTAATACTAATTTAATATCCATTAGACGGTAGCGCAGTATTGCGTAAGCTAAAATAATTACAAAAATTAATCCGGAAACGTAAGCGAAGGGATATATTCCAATACCATAAGCTGGCAGATATGCTAATGGACCTATGGTAAAAAGTAAGATAAACGCAATAAAAAAATACTTAATTTTCTGCCTTTCTATAGCAGACACTACTTTTTGAAAATAACTATATACAGCAATAAACCACCAAATAACATAAGAAGAAAAATAAACTAAAAATAAATGGTGAAATAATCTTGCTTTAGTATGTACTCCCCATTGATATATAAATAAATCATCAACAAAATATTTCGTTTGGCTTATAAAAAAGAAAAAAATAGATAAAAAATAAGCAAAGTATAAAAAAATATTTTTTTTACGATCAGTTAAGGCGAGACAAAAATGGTACATAAAAGCCGGTATAAAAACAACTCCTAAATACACAAACCTATCCCAGAAAATAGCAGATTCAATATTGTCTTTATTTAAAAACATCATGAAAGTGCCAAACAACCAAACAGTTATCGTAATTGCGTGTAAAAAAAATGTAAAATTTAAGCGCGACTTTATATTTTTACTTAAAACAAAAAATCCTAAAACAAAAACAAAAATAGCGCTAATTAGAGGAAGCGAAGTAATAAAATCCATAATTAATATAACTTTATTAAGTTATGTATATTATACTAATTTTTAGATATTAAGACAAGTAAAAAGGGGTCAATTCTGCAAAGAATCAACCCCGTAAACTTAAGTCGAGAGAAGTAATTTCCCTTCCAAAACATCTTGGAACAGGAATTGAGATATTGTCTTGTTCGAAGAATCTAGAAACAATCTCCATTTTCTCTTCGTCAACAATAAACCAATCTTCTTTCTTAATATCTTCTTTTCGCTTTGATGCGGAAAAAAGAGCGATAGCTTCAGCAAAACATCCGAACATAACACCTCTACTTAAACGAAACATCCTATAAGAAATAGCGCCCAGAACATATTTCAGTCCGGAAGAATAAGCATTGCCAGCGTCTTGCCTAACAACCATATTCTTACACTTCTCATATTCTATCTCGCCTAGGTTGGATGGTTCTGCCACATCAATTAACAGAAGTTTTCTGCCCTTACGCCTGATTAACTCAACTTTTCCAGCGCTAAGACAAATTTCTTCTGAATGAGTACAAGCGACAACTGCGTCTACTTCACTCATTTCTTTAAAAGTGTGACAGGTTTCAATTTCTTGCTCTCTTGCCAAACTTTCTAAGGAGCCATTAGGTCCAGCGCCAATGATATTGGTGTAACCGGCGGCCTTGAGACCTTTGACAACTTGACTGCCAAGCAAACCATAAGGCGCTAAAACAGCTACCCTGCTATTAGGTCTTAGCCCTGATTCGTTCAAAGCAGAAAGAACCTCCCCTACTAACAAAAAGGAAGTTCCATTGTCCCCAATAGTGAAAATCAAATCAGGGAACAACTTTTTCAGTTTAGTATCATCACGACCAAAAAGTCGTTTTGTACCAGCCGCTAAAAGAATCACTTTAGCCCCATTTTTTTCCGCCCATCGAACAGCATCTAAAAACATTTCTTTTGCTTCTCGACGAGTTTTAGGTTGACCAAGCTCTGCAGCTGTAACATTCAAAACCTTAACACGGGCAGAGATGCCATGGAACCAGTATCTAGTACCATTTACATGCCCATGTTTTGGTTTAAATTTTCCCATATACCGACATCTATCTACTTCATCCCTCATATTTGAGATGAAAACGACGTCAACAATAGGACGACCTGTGACTCTTCGAACAGCTGTCCGCCAATCACAGACAGACACTGCGAACCTCCATGTTGCAGATAAAATCGTTTGCCAATGAAGAAATGCAAATACCATTCGAATAACTGACAAAAATCGAGCAAAGCTAATGCCGTTCCACGACTTCTGTTTGACTACCGTTTTTTGGAAACTAGAACATCCGTTCATTAGCTCCGTCCTTTCTGCTGAGATTTAGTTGCGTTATAACAAAGAACTGTTGACCATTTATATTAACACAAGCCAAGCCGTCTGTCAAGGCTTATGAAAATTGCTAAAATACCTACAAAAAAATGCTCCAAAAGGAGCATTTTTATTGCTTAAACCGTATATTGTTTGAACCGCAAAACATCCAGACCATATCATGACCATCTATTTTTCTTTTCCACTTCATTATTTTTTGCCTGTCTTCTTTCATAAAACTACCCTAAATATCTAGATCTTTAAACACTGTTTTATTTAGTGCTAAATATACTCTTGCATTATAGCACGTTTTTTGAAAAAATCAATATTTTTTTATTTATTATTCGTATAAGAATCTAAAATGTAGCGCATTTTTAAATTTATTACTAGCTCATTTATACCTTTTATTATATTCTCTAACAATTCGATATCTTCTCTATTATAGGAATGGGATCTTTCACGATTACCAATTAATAAAATTCCAATTAATAAATCGTTATGATAAAAAGGAGCAATTAAATGAGAATTTGTCTTTTTAAAAATTTCGATTTGCTCACCTTTAAAGATTAAGTTTGAATTTCTTCGACTTGATAGACGCGCTATTTCATCTTTAATAAGTGTTATTTTACAAAGCTTAAAAAATGAAATTAATTTAACTATTATTGATTTTTCATATTGCTGTTTATTAATGGATTCAAATCTATATCCTTCATCATCTAAAAGTATAATCAAATCCGTTTTTGTTACTCCTAATATTTTTTTTAATGTTGATGAAATATTATTTAATAATTCAACCACATCAACGCTTTTTTTAAGTTGAGAAATAATTTCGCTAACATTATCGTAAGGATTGTAACCATTATAAAATACTTGGGTAGATAATTTTTTGGACAGCCGATGAAGTGGATTAAAAATTACAGAGAATATCATAATTGAAAACAATGCGCTTAAATATGGATACTGATAAAAGAAGCTGCGTGACAACAAAAAAACTACATACAGAATAGTCGCAGTTAAAATAAAGGTGGTGATATAAATTAAAGTTTTATTCAGAATAATCTTTACGCCAAATAAACGGTAACGAAGGATGGTGTAGGCGATAATAATAACATACAAAGCGACTGTAAAATTAAAATAAGGAATAATTAAAATATCATAATATAAAAAATAATTCATTGATCCACCGCTATAGCCGATAAGAGTAGCGATTATAATATATTTTGTCTGTATTTTAACTGAGCCTTCTGAACGCTGATAATGCCATAAGAGTAAAATAATACAATAAAGAATAATTAGAACCCAAATAATTAAAAAAGGCGCATATAATATTCCTGGCTTTGGCCAAAATTCAAATATAGAAATTTCCCTAATGTGTGAAATATATAAAGGACTAAAACTCACCATTAAAAAAAACAGTGCTTGCGCGTAACTTAAATAAAGTAATATTTTTTGCTTGTTTATAAGACCGGTAAATATTAAAATAAAATGTAAATAAAATACTGCAATAAAAATTGAACCCTGCATTAATGAACGAGTCCAAATTAATGCCTCGCCAGCAGTATGTGCGGTATGCCAAAAAAAATAACCAAAACTCCAATAAGCAACCGACACACAAAATAAAGCAAAAACTGAATGTAATTTTTCTTTACCTCCTTTGTAATATATTAAGACGGCCAGTCCAGAACTGGCTAAACCATTTATTAATCCGGTAAGGGCAAAATAATTCATAAATTATTTTAATTTTTACTACCATCATTACTCATATATTAGCAGATATTAGATAAAAATCAAGGAAAAGAAAAACCCGCTCAACTTTCGTCGAACGGGGTGTATTTGCATTTGGTGATGCCACTACATTAAAAATAACGAGTGGCCTTAAGGTACACGCGGTCAGAATCATCCCAACCGCCCCAGAAACTGTCGCTGGGACCACTGGCGATATTGAATCCAACCTCGACTTCAACATTATCGCCTTGCCACGTTACCGAAGGTTGAACGTAGCTGTCGCGATCGCTGAAATTGTACGATGCGTCACAGGCAAGCTTCCATACTTCCCTGTCGTTGAAGGTATACTCAACGCGGGTTATAACCGAATTATTAAACCCGCGCCGGAAGTCTGAGTACCGGAAATCGTCCGGTAAAACGTCATTGGTTTCGATCTCGCCCACGTATTGAACGAGCCAGTACAGTTGATCGGTGGGACGAAGAAGATCATTCGAAACTCGATCAACGCCGACAACGTATTGTACGAAATCGTCATCGTCATCTTGATCAAAATAGCCGAGCTCGGCTCGCATCATCAAGCCAAAACCAATCTCGCCGACTGCGGAAACCGCGAAAACGTCTTCGC
>Ga0208904_1002969_pt1 | contig 10317 bp, 17 predicted proteins | sample AntAceMetag02UKB_FD_184774 | JGI IMG/M metagenome (GOLD analysis project Ga0208904, IMG submission 184774) | Saline lake microbial communities from Ace Lake, Antarctica - Antarctic Ace Lake Metagenome 02UKB (SPAdes) (version 2) | ecosystem: Environmental > Aquatic > Non-marine Saline and... | reverse complement strand
CTTTTTAAGCTCTTTGACATTACACGTTTTATCAAAAGATTTCTTTCTCATAGAGATGGAACATAGATACGTTTGATCAATCAGGTTTTCCACAAGCTGCCTATCTTTAGATAAGAAGTTCTTTAGGCGTTCATCTTCTTCCTCGGTTAGTCTCTTCCTTAATACCAGGTCTATCTCTTTTATATCGTCCGTGGATTCCAAGAAAGAGAAGATAACATCTTGCCCGCCACGCCCTTTCCCCTTGTCGTAATAAGATCTTAGGCATTGAATCCGATTCCCCCTATTTCTAAAAAACAAGGCTTACCCCCTATTTTGTAGTGTTTAGAAAATTAAGTGAAACAATACATAGCAATAAGACTGTATAGTGTCAATTAGTAATTTTAGGCTTGCTTTTATATTATTGACGGGGTAGATATTTGTTTCGTCGAAGGAGCTCTTGCATTTCATTACACTGTGTTTCGGGCAACAACAAGAGATGGTGTAGTGGAAAAACATTTCTTGAGTGCCCTTCTTCCACTTTGATTTTTTGAACCCGCCTAACGAACTTTAGGCGGGTTCATTATTATTTGCTACACACACATACTCGCCTGAAACCACCCATAGATGTATCAGAAGAACCTCCGCTTACATTCCTTGATTGCCATGCAGTATTAAACCACCAGGAAAACCACCCAGTAGCTTTGTCATATAATCCACAGCCATTTTGTGTACTGTTCTTTTTTATTCTTCGAAATGATAACCCAAATTTATATAAGGTCTGTCTACACCTTCGAGTAGCCCGTTCAGTACCTTCTTGATGATAAATCATCCCCTGGTTTCCACACGTTTCTACACAGCTATCACCGTTATCCCCAATAAATAGATTTAGCGCGGGTTCTGGCTTCGGATCACCGGGTTCCGGTTTGGGATCCGGTTTAGGGTCTGGCTTCGGATCCGGATCAGGTTCACCTGGCACTGGACCAGCTAGGTCGAGAACATACAAAAGATCACCATATTTTGATTTAGCATCAAATACCGCTCCTTTAGTAGCTGTGCTCTTTATCCATCTATCTACCTCCCTGGCTGTAGCACTAGGATGAGCCCTCAGATAAAGAGCAATACCGCCAGCAACGTGAGGGGTAGCCATAGATGTTCCCGAAATAGAATTTGTATCATTTGCTCCTGGAATCCAAGCCGAGGTTATGCTCACGCCACTTGAAAACACGTCCACACAATCACCGAAACAAGAAAATGAAGCTCTATTGTCATTGATATCTGCAGCCCCTACTGTGATAGCCGTAGGCACCCTTGATGGACTGCCAGCACAGGCGTCATCGTTGCTGTTCCCAGCAGCAACAGCAAATGTCACTCCCTTATCTATTGCCACTTCCATGGCTTTGTCCAGTGTGTCAGAAGCGCTACCTCCCAAGCTCATATTAGCTACTGCGGGCTTTGTGTAGTTATTCCCTACCCATTCTACCCCGGCTATAACGCCCGATGTATATCCCTTACCTTCACAGTCCAAAACCCTAACAGGATGTATTGTTGCTTTTTTCGCAACACCGTACTTTGTTCCCGCCACAGTACCAGCAACATGAGTTCCATGACCGTTGCAGTCTTTAAATCCATTTCCATCTTCAACAGCTGTAAACCCTTCCCCTATCCTGCCTACAAATTCTGAATGACTAACGTTTACGCCAGTATCCACAATATAGGCATGAACACCAGACCCATCATTTGGGGGCTCATATGTTCCGTCTATCCCCGCTCTATCGTCAATCCTATCCAGGCCCCACGTCTCTTGACTTGGATTTACAAGTGCCATACCTGCCTTTAAAATCCGATCGACTTCGACATATGCAACACCTGACATTTTCATAACTTTTTTAATGTCTTCTTTGCTTGCTGTGATTACGTCAGCTTTGATTTCATTGTGGAACGATACGCCCGTAGGCTTGACGCTGGGGAGTGAATTAACAGCTGATCTAACGGACATAATCCCAGTTTTATAAACTACGATGTATCGACCTTCTGCGAATAGGTTGAAAGAGAAAAAAGCCAAGAGAAAAATAAGACACTTCATAACTGGTGACCTCCAAAATTGGTTAAGTGTGGGACTCATATTTTATACCATGTTACAATTGGTTTATATCTTTTAAAATTTAAACACCCAGGGAGGGCTTATGGCAGCTTCAGATGAGATTCGGAAAATTGTTTATGTGGGAGCAAAATTAGGCGCTTTTGCCGGAGACGTTCTGGAAGACGGTGAAATCAGTCTTTCAGATATGAGGTTCTTTATCGACTTACTTGAGCCCATGTCTACTCTTGGTGAGATTGACTTTGGCAAAGCTAAGGAAGAATTTAAGTTATTGGATGAGGTTAAGGTCAAGGAATTGGCTTATTACTTCCAAGATGAATTCGATATTCCCCAAAACATTGTGGAATGTTGGATCGAAGAGACCCTTAATGCCGTAGTAGATTTGTATTATGCATTGAAGAATGCCGTAGACGTTCAAAAGAGACATTTCCCCGATTTTTAGTAAAACAATAGGGCCTCATAAATGGGGCCCTACTACGTATGTGAGATTTAATCCTTAACTAAGGGGATGTTTCGCTCATTATACCAAAGTCTGAGTAATGATTGCAATTATAATCAATTTGGGTATTATTAGGGTTATCAAACAAGCAACAAATACAAAAAACCCCGCAAGTCGCAAAACATAAACGGGGTTTTTAAAAAACTAGAATAGGCTCTATAATATGACAGAACTGCCTAAAAATCAAGCCCCAAGTGAAGACGACGAAATAGAGGTTAATATTCGAGATGGGCACCAGTACCAGCCCAATGCTTTATATGGAAGACCATTCATAGATCACTACATGAGGGACGTTTGGCAATATCTTAATTCATGTAAAGATTCCTTCAAGACATCTAAATCAACTATAACAAAAATGACAGGGCATTCAAAAAGGAAGCTGGACTCTATTATCAGGGATTTGGCAAAATACAATCTCATCAAGGTCAAAAGGACTAGAAATGGAAAGATTAATTTCACAAATAAGTATGAATTAGTTGAGCCCAAATATTGGGGGGGTGGTGCACGAGGTGCACTAGGGTGGTGCACACCGTGCACTAGGGGTGGTGCACCAGATGCCCTAGAGGTGGTGCACGAGGTGCACCCTAAGAATACTACTGAGAAGACTATTAAGAATACTAATGTAGAAGGAGGTACTGTGGATAAGTTTGAAGACCCATATACAAAGGAAGAATTTAAGGACATTTTTGAATTAATAAATCCTCTTCACGGGTATGTTCATCCCGAAAAGGCTGGGGCTATTGCAAAGTATTACATCAAGCTTTTGAAGAAAGACGAAACAAGAACCTTGGAACTCATCCAGAAATACGCTAAGGGTGTCAGGCTTGGCTCTCAGTTCGATAAATCGATCAGATGGGACAAAGGGAGCCTATTTTTTGACACGAACTACAAGACGGCATTTGAGAAGGAATTGAAGGATGGTTAAACAAAAAGCAATAATTGTAGATCTAGATGGGACATTATTCAATACAGAGCATAGGGCAAAATATGTAGACGGGTCTTTAGGTAAGAAAGATTGGGATAAGTTTTATGAAGGCATTAAGGACGATAAGCTTAACGAGTGGTGCGGTAAGTTAGTCTATGCAATGACACTCCAAGGATATTGGCCTATCTTTATTACTGGAAGGTCGGAAAATCATAGAGGAGTAACTAATAGACAATCGGTTGAGCACGGTTATGTAGGTAGGCTGTGTTTTATGAGGCCAAAGAATGACTTTAGACCGGACTACATAATCAAAGAAGAAATCTACAACGAGCATATCAAAGATAAATACGATGTTCTCTTTGCAATTGATGATCGTCAGCAGGTTATTGATATGTGGCGAAAGATTGGGATCACGGCATTGCAATGTGCCAAGGGAGATTTTTAATGCTTAGCTTCATAAAGTGCATCTTTGGATTTGGAAATGTATATGATGGGTCTATTTGCAGATATAGCAAATGGATATTTGATTTTCACTACTATCATGTAGAACAGGGTGGTGACGGCACTTGTTGCGCAATGCACGAGTATACTTGTCACAAGTGCGGAAAGAAATTTGGCATTTGAGGGGGGATTGAAGGATGATTGATGTAAGAGAATATAGGTGCATTGAATGCGGTCATTCAGGCAATTTAGTAGTTCTTGACTGTAGGACCATTGCCAGGTGTACGTGTGGTGAGGAATACACGTACGATGAGTTTTTGGACTTAGCTAGTAACGAGAAGATGAAGAATCATGAAACGAATTGAAGAGGTAACTATCTCAAATAAGAAGTTTCAAGTGGAAGCTTGCGACGCAAAAACCGGGAAACACGGACTGTTTAGATTCTCGGTGAGAGTTTTGGAAGCTGAATACTGGAAGTTCCTAAGCCATTATGATGCGGCAAGCTTTAGACAAGCGGCCGAAGAGGCTTTTCATGACAAGAAGTTGACATTATAATGGCAAGAAAAGCTCTTATTTTGTTACTCTGGGGGAGTGAATTTTCTTTCATACCATTCGACTATCTGTTCATTAGGTAGCAGGTTATGAGCTCTATCGATTGCCCAGTGATCCCCGGTGTAAAATATCCCCGTACCTCCTACATAAATAAGCGGCTTGTAAAAAGTTCTCTCTACTTGCTTTTTGGGCTCAATATAAAACTCCCAGTCCTCCATCGTTTGGAATGCGGGTTTGATATCTTCCATATCCATGTCCAACCACCCAGTTTTTAAAGTGTTAGGGGCGATCCACACATCAGGAGGCCATTTTTTACACCTAATCTTAAGCACGTTGATTATAGCGTCACCCAAATCCATTAAATCAAATTTAGCCATTTCTTTTATCCTTTTCTATATTTTTTAAGGTCAGCCAGAGCCATTGCCAGAGCCATAGCCATAGCCATAGCCATAGCCATTGCCATTGCCAGAGCCATTGCCATAGCCAGAGCCATAGCCATAGCCATAGCCATAGCCATTGCCATTGCCAGAGCCATTGCCATAGCCAGAGCCATAGCCATAGCCATTGCCAGAGCCATTGCCATTGCCAGAGCCATTGCCATTGCCAGAGCCATCGCCATAGCCATTGCCAGAGCCATTGCCATTGCCAGAGCCATTGCCATTGCCAGAGCCATCGCCAGAGCGTTCTTGAATGGATGAATTTATTGCCATTTCGAAGCCTCAAACGACCTGATAGCGTCCTGACTGCATGGGATGATTTCAATTACTTCCGTGACAATAATCTCGGGAATTTCTTCACTGATCTTTGATTCGTCAGAGGTAACACCATCTTTGGATACCTCATGTAAAGTGTTCGCCCCGTTCCATTTCCATAGCCTACGTGCTTTTTTCAGCGATACAGCTTTATAATCAGGGCTATGATCAAACACGGTCCCTAAATGGACGCCAGCAGAATAAGTCCGAAGAACGCAATATTTATCCTTCATGCCAAAATCTACCGATTCCTTATTGGAATCACCTTTAATAAAGCTCAAAATGTCCTTAACCTCTAGTTCAATTTTCATTTCTTAACCTCATTCATTTGTTTTCTGATAATAGACCGCACTGCAGCTGATACGGATCCGTGTATCGGATTCTTGGATTCCTTCTCAACATACTCGACCTGGTCCTCTTCAATTCTAATTTGTACAGTTTTAAGCGCCATTCGTATTCTCCTAATTTCACATTCAAAAAACAACAGTACGCAGTTCTGTCAATCTATTTCAAGTAAAAAGATGTATTATAAATAAAACAATGCAATACAATTTGGGGGTAGATATGAGATGTGGGCTCGAAGACTACATAACTGAGATTATGGCCGATATCCCCAGGGGCGTGACCTTAATTGAAGTGGAGTTCTGCTACTTGTCTATGCTATATAGGAAGAACAAAGGTAATAAGACTCATACTGCAAAAGAAGCAGGGATATCTCTTACTAAAATGCAAAACCGAGTTAAAGACATGGAATATTTTGGCTATCATGTTGAGCCGATTGATTACAAAGCTGTGCCCAGAAGAGGGAAAGGGGCTAAGGCCTAAGATCTTCTTTCTTCATGGGCATGTAAACACCGCCGGTGGCATTTTTGTAGCAAGTACCCACTGCCTAGATGTTGTAGTTAGATTATTCCCGTCCCTGGCGAATGGTTTAACTATCTTTTCACCTTCCAATTCAGGACTGCACTCAGACACCTGCATAGTACCGTAAATTGAGTTTTCAGAGATTACATAAGAAAAGACATGATAGAGTTTAATTCTATAGGTATCGTCACCACATATAGCCCCGTCTTTGTAAGTAGTTTTGCCTATTTCCATAAAGAATACGCAATTGCCGGTGCCAGGGGCAATCCAAATACCTTCGAGGCTTATGGGATCCTGTATCATGGCTTCTGGGGGTTCAACCGTAGCTTCGGGCAGAAATAGGGCAGGTTCTTCGGCTGGTGAATCTGAATTATCAGACCCACAATTAGGCAATAATATAGATAAAATAATTGCTAGGGAGACCTTGATTGACTCTGAAATTAGTAATGTTTTGTAGTTTTTCATATATGTCCTTTCAATCAGTTAATAGCCCTCCCTGGCAATTAAATCATCCGTGAGTAGCTAGAATGACCCGTCCTAGCTATATCCTCTTATCGGCACTTTCCGCAGAACCTTGAGACTTATTTTAACTATTTTATAGCATGGTGTAATCATTACCCTAATCTAGGAAGTGGTAATAGGTGGGTTTTGGGTGAAATTTACAGGTTATATGATGTGTGTTAAAATAATATAACCGGATATTATATTAATAGTAGACATTAAATACAAATTACATATTATGAATCACCATAAAAGTCCATAATATCGAGGTTCCAATGCTACTGATCAATGATGATTGCTTGAATGCTCTTAAAGATATTCCTTCGTGTTCTGTAGACTCTATGATCACTGACCCCCCTGGTGGTATCGCCTTTATGGGCAAGTCTTGGGATAAGGATAAAGGTGGTAGGGACGAGTGGATTGAATGGCTTGCCGAGATAATGGTTGAGTGTAAGAGAGTGTTGAAGCCAGGCGGCCATGCTTTTGTGTGGGCATTGCCTCGGACTAGCCATTGGACTGCCACTGCTATCGAAGACGCTGGGTTTGATATTAGAGATATAATTGTCCATATATTTGGGTCGGGATTTCCGAAGAGCCAAAATATCAGTAAGGCTATGGATAAAGCGGCGGGGTTTGTCGAAAAGACAAAAGGATTTAATGTTGCGGGCCAAGGGATAGGGTTGAACCCAGATAAAAGCAAAAGATCTGACTCTAAAGATTATGTAAAGCCTATCGGTATTACCCCAGAAGCAAAACAATGGGACGGATTTGGGACAAATCTTAAACCGAGCAATGAACACTACATCCTATGCCGCAAGCCTATATCTGAAAAAACTATTGCTAAGAACGTGCTTAAACATGGGTGCGGTGGGTTAAATATTGATGGTTCGAGAATAGAAATTTCGGAAAAACTACCCAACTATAAATCAAAAACTAGACCGTCAAAAAATGTGAATATGGGGGGAGGTGTTGCTGTAGGGGGTCACGAAAATTCCGTTAGACATAACCCCCAAGGACGATTTCCGGCAAACACGATAGTAGACGAGTCGGCTGTAGCTGTGTTGGATTTACAGAGTGGGGTTTTGAAGAGTGGGAAAATAGAGAAGCATCATATACTTGCTCAAAAATCTTGGAAGCAATCAAGTGGCGAAACTACTGGACTTGAGAGTTATGGCGACTCAGGCGGTGCTTCAAGATTTTTCTATTGCGCAAAAGCAAGCAAGGTCGATAAGGGCAAGGAAAATTCTCACCCTACAGTTAAGAACACCAAACTAATGTCCTACCTAATCAAACTGATTACCCCTCCAAATGGAATAGTCCTAGACCCGTTCATGGGCAGCGGTTCCACTGGTGTTGCAGCTATAAGAGAAGGCTTCGAATTTATAGGTATCGAGAAGGAACTAGAGTACTATGAAATAGCAAAGACAAGAATAGAGGAGGCAGCCCATAGCTAAAGGTAAAAAAACTGGAGGTTCAGACTACGTAGTAGGCCACAAGCGTGGTGGTAGGCCTAAGAAGGAACCTATAGCCCCTGAATATAACGAGATTGCCAAAATCTCGAGGGAGCAAGTAATTGCTTCCTTCGCTCTATTCCTCAATACGACCAAAAAGCAAAGAAAGCTCCTTTTGAAAAACGAGAACCTTAAAGGAGTAGATGAACTAATCGGCAAGGTGTTCAATCGAGTCCTGAAAGAAGGAGACTTTAAAGGTTTAGACTTTATGTTAGACCGCACAATCGGTAAAGTAGTTCACAAGATCGAACCATTAATGCCAGCACCGACAATCATAACTAGGCTGAATGGTGATACGATAGAGCTTGGATCTGAACCTAAACAAATAAAGGAATAAAATGAATATAAATCTGACTCAAAGCGATATGGAGCGCATCCGTAGGCTTTGATTTGTTACTTGTCAAAAATGAGACATAAATATATAGTTTTACCTCAATCATAAATGGAGTAATAAAAAATGAAAGACAAGCCGAATGATTATCTAGAATCATGTAGGGTCAAAGATGGTTATATGGGATCAACGTCCGTTATAGGTAATAACGGACTTTTCCAATTCCATAGAGCAGGAAGGACTTGGGATGTAATGGCTAGTGATGGAGGGGGATGGGATCATATCAGTGTGTCCAGTGTAAAAAGAGATCCCCCTTGGGGTGTAATGTGTTGGATTAAAGACCTATTTTTTAAGGAAGATGAAACAGTACTTCAATACCACCCAAAAACGTCAGGTTATGTAAATATTCATGAGCATTGCCTTCATATGTGGAAAAATCAAAAGGAGGACTTTGAATTGCCTCCTCAAATCTATGTTTAAATGGAGTAATAAAAAATGTATGTAATAGCCGACATAGGTAGCAATTGGTTTACAAAACAAGATTGCTTAGAGGGTATCATCGGTGCTAAAAGGGCTGGGGCTGACTGTGTTAAGTTTCAGCTTTTTGATCATAAAGCGTTGTATGGGTATGAAGACGATGAAAGTAAACTAGTCAGCCTTCCTTCTGATTGGATCAAACCCCTGGCGAGATATGCAAAGAGTTTGAATATATCTTTCATGTGTTCAGCCTTTTCAGCCGAATTACTGGACGTAGTGGACCCTCATGTCGAGAGACATAAGGTAGCTAGTTCAGACCTTCTTAACCCCGAATTACTTACCGCTATAGCTAAGACCCATAAGCCTGTAATCTTAAGCTGTGGTGGCCACAATCTACCAGAAATTAGAATGGCATTAACTTTCTTTAGGGATTATCACCCATCAGAAATTGCACTAATGTATTGCGTGAGTGAGTACCCCAGCTATGAGCATGACATTGATAACCTTATGAGAATGAGTTCAGAGCTTCCATTCGAGGGTGAGCTCGGTTATTCCGATCACTCTAAAGATGTATTCTGTGCTCCTTGCTATGCAGCTATGCTAGGGGCTACGGTATTAGAGAAGCACCTCACCTGTTTAAAAACAAACAAGATAACACCGGATAAGAGGCATTCCCTAACTGTAGATCAATTCTACCGTATGTGTCTGAAGGTAAAGAGCCCCGAAGTATTTATGACTCCAAAAGAACGCGATATGAAACACCAGCACAAGCGTATGGCTGTTGCTACTAGGTTCATAGCTGGCAATACCAAGCTTGAGTATGGAGTGAACTGGGGGTGGTTTAGAGCTCAAGAATATGTTGAGAAGCCCTTAACCCTTTTGGATTCGCTGAAACTACAGGATAGGGAATCTAATTGTTTCATATCCAAGGGCCAGGCTATTGAACTGGAGTGTTTGAAGTGAAAATAACAGCTTCGAGAGTATCGTTTTGGGACTACCTTTTCTTGGTGCTCTTGCATTTAAAATTATCGGATCAATTGCATTGTGGGTGGGGATTCATCTTTGCCCCCATGATAGTTGAATTGTTCACAAGACTAGCGGCTTCGGTGATGAAGAGATGAACATAAAAGAAGAAATAACAATGGCATATGAAGAATTGATGGATGAAGATATTTCTTATGCAATGTGGATAGTTTTTATGCTCCCATGTTTTTGGGTATGTTTCACATTGCTCCTTTTCTTATAGTTAAAAGCTTTGTTGGGTGGTGAAATGAAAATTGAACATATGATGATTGTATTTTTTGGGCTTAATTCTATCCTTATCTTGGTGCAGATATTCGTTACCTACAAACATTGCTATCATGATAGGAAGTTACTGTCTAGAAAC
>Ga0208904_1002963_pt1 | contig 10323 bp, 10 predicted proteins | sample AntAceMetag02UKB_FD_184774 | JGI IMG/M metagenome (GOLD analysis project Ga0208904, IMG submission 184774) | Saline lake microbial communities from Ace Lake, Antarctica - Antarctic Ace Lake Metagenome 02UKB (SPAdes) (version 2) | ecosystem: Environmental > Aquatic > Non-marine Saline and... | reverse complement strand
CGTTTACGGTTTACGGAAGAGTTAAATTATCATTAGCATCTGGTACAGCCACAGAAACGGTATCAGTGTATTTGATGGTCGAGGAATAAAATGGAATTCGTTAATCGCGGAAATCCAGTTAAGATTCGTATCGGAAAGTCAAGCGATTGCTACTGGGCAACAATAAGAAAAGGGGAAACTGTAGAGTTATCTGCAGAGATGGGCTTGTATTATGGGTTCTCCGTTAAAACTACCAAAGGCCAAATAGGTAAAGAGGTAGTAGAAACAAAACAGATTGAGTCAGTAGATTTCTTTAAAGAATTATGTTCGATTAATGGAATAGGCCGTAAAACAGCCAAAGACATAACTCGGATATACCCTGAAAGAGAAGAACTAATAAAAACAATACGGCTAAATGCCAATACAAATGCGCTTCCATTCAGGGATGATATTGAAAAAAAATTAAGGAGTAAATATGGTTAATGGATTAGTTTTGGGATTAGATGAATTTAGATCCTTACCACCAAAAAGGAAACTAGACTGCTTATACGAAAATCAATGCAGAACTCTAATCGAAATCAAGGGGTACAAATTCCACCAAAAAGTTCAGTATCCTTGGTTGTGCGCATTGACGATGGCATCAATATTTATAATTAAACACGCGGTGGGTATCTGATGGCAACCGGTGACGGAACATTCGCAACGGTTTCCGAGGTAAGACGTATTTGTGGAATTGCAGCAGCAGAGATAAGTGATGATGACGTTGGATATATGATTGTGGATGCAGAAGCAAAGATTCCAAGATTTTTCAATACATTTTTCAAACCAACCGAACGAATAGAGATTAATGATGGAGACGGAACCAATAGATACCACCTAGAAAAAAATCCAATATTGAGCGTAAGAGAACTTAAAATAGACGGAACCACAGAAGATGTCGCAAATTTAGAAATTCATGAAGAAGGTGGTTATATGTATTTGGGCTCGGGTGCAACAACACCAACATTCGCAGACAAACGTAATTCTGTCGTGGTAAAATATATCCATGGGAGTGTTATACGTTCTCAGACAGTCAGCACAACATCCTCAGCGGCCGAAGTTGCAGGCACTGCGGTCTCAGTCGCGGTTGCGGATTCTTCGGATTTTGCTGAGAATGATTGGGTTGATATTTTTGGAATGGATGGGCACAGAGAAGCAGCACAAATAAGCTCAATAACAGACAGCACAACAATAGTTCTAGACCAATTAGTGTTAACGCATGAGTTGGGAAGTAGTGTAGTTAAATTAGAAATCGAACACACATTCACAGAACTAATGAACACAGTCTGCGCGATCGCGTGTGTTGCAAGAATCATCGGACAGTCTTATACTGATATTGTTGGTTACACATTAGCAGAGTTGCATGTCCAAAAAGGTGAACCTTATACTCAATGGAGGGAAACAGCCAACCAACTAATCAGGCAGAGGGACGCAATAATGGCCCGGATTAGCATAAGGCCGGCTATCATCTAATGAAAACGTTAACTATTTTTTTATTATTAACAATCTTATCCTTAAGCGTTACTATGGCAGCAGACTTCACTCCCCAGGGAAATATCAATTTGAGGGATGTTTATAATATCACAGGAGCTCCATATGTGAACGCAACACTTTATTATGGGAATGCAAGTCAAATGACTGGAATCGAATCAGATACAGCAAATTATTCTACTTATGCGAACTATTCTACTTATTCTAACTCCTCGACATATTGGGGAAACTATCACATTTCAACCGACTTAAACAACTTATTGACACTTAACTGGGCAAACATAACAAGCAAATTCATCACAGCAGTAGACGATGATTATATCAACATGGTAGGCACAACAGCGACTTTAAACGAAACAAAATTAAACCAATCAATAACTGCATTAAATAACAATACAATGTATACAGCAGGCTCAAATTTAACTCTAACCGGAACAGTATTCTCATTAAACACAACCGGAGTAACCAATTGGCTAGACAACGTATACGCAGGAATAGCAACAATCTTCGATGGAACATGGGCAAGCCTAACAGGAAAACCAACAGTTCTTTCAAATTTTACTGATGACCTCGGAGACAGGGGATACACGGACCTCTTAAATTTCACAAATGGCCCAGGATACGTAACGAATGCAACAGTAAATAAAACAGTTGATTATTCAGATGTTACTGGAACCCCAACAGTTCTTTCAAACTTCACAGATGATCTAGGCGATAGAGGATATGATAGTCTGAGTAATTTTTCTAACGATTTGGGCATAGGAAACTGGTCTGAAGATAAATCAGACTACTCGACTACTACCCAAGCTAATCTATTATACGCAGACATCACGGAGCCAATCGCAGTAAGTCTAGGAAACTGGTCAGATGATAAAAGTGATTATTATACATCATCACAAACAGACACAGCGATAGAAACAGCCAACACTTCTATGAAGAATTATGTCGATGCTGTTAATAGTTCGCAGACAGATTGGACTGATACTTATTTTGTCAGGTTCACAGAATTGGTTGCGCAAGTTGGAAACTTTTCTGCGTGGGATTATGACTACGGAGATATGATAAATGTTCCAACAGTTCTTTCAAACTTTACCGATGATCTAGGCGACAGGGGTTATACAGATTTATTGAACTTCACAAATGGACCAGAGTATGTAACCAACTTAACAGTCAATAAAACAGTGGCATATTCAGATATAATCGGAGAACCAGTAAACCTTTCAGAATTTACTGATGACCTCGGAGACAGAGGCTATACTTCTAATTTAAACTTCACTAACGACGCTGAATATATAACAAATGATTCAATGAACAAAACTGTAGATTATTCAGACATAACAGGAGAACCAACAAACCTATCAGAGTTTACAAACGACTTAGGGATAGGCAATTGGTCAGCCGACAAAGGCGATTATTATACGAGCAGCCAAACAGACACGGCAATTGAAAGTGCCAATACTTCTGCAACTGATTGGGTAGACGAATTTTTTATAAGATTTACTGAGATTGTGGGGTTAGTTGGAAACTGGTCATTAGACAAACCGGACTATTCGACTACAGATGAGGCAAGCGCGCTTTATGTTAATTTGACTGGTGACACAATGACTGGAGCTTTGAATATGTCTGACAATCCAATATACCTAGATGGAATAACATTAAAACCGCTAGACGAAAAGAACGCAAACATTGCAGGTCCAGCTTATGGAGTTTATATGACAGGACCATCTGGTCAAAATTTACCTCATCTTATTATACAATCTGGTGGTGCTTCTCAGGCTTCTGTCATATTAAGAAGTCAAATGATTGTAAATGAGATAGCTGGATTCCACAACACTTCTGATGCAACAAGTTGTATAGCTTATATGAATGAGATTGGAGAAACTTTAAAGATTGATTGTAACACAACAACAACTGGTGCTGATTTAATTGTTAGTGATGACATGCAAGTTGTTGGAGATGTTTGGATTAAAGATACTGACGGACAATGGCATTTCATGACAAGAGAACTTAATCTACAAGATGAACTTAGAAATAATTTATTGTTAGGAAAGGCTGGAATAGATTTAGTAGGAACTAACTTAACAATCACAGACTCAGATAATTTAGGGATAGCAATAATAATCAATAGAACAGAAACTCTTAAAGACCAAATAAGTGATTCAGTAACTATTGTTGAGGGTACAAATACTACTCCTGTTATGAATATTATTACATATCAAGGTAGTAGTAATCCAATACTTACAAGAAGTACTTCAACTCCAGCTGGAGACTATGCAAATGCTGCTAGAATGCTTTTAGGTTCTGATGAAAATCCATATGCAAGTATTGGTGGAAGAAGTGGATTAGATGAATTTATTTCAAAAAGTTATGTAAGATGGTTAAAACAGGGTGCTTTATATGAAAGCGGATTTGAGCCAACACTTACAGCAGACACTATAGATATAGGAATTGGTCAAGGGACAGTTCTTTTGGATAGTGCGAGTAGTGGTACTAATTTTGATTTAATTACTGACGGTGCATTCTTGGTTCGTGATGATGGAACATTTCTACAATTTAATGACATTGCAGATATAGTGCAATATAGTGATGGTGGAATAATTAATAATGGAAAACATTTTAATGTTGTTTGTGGTTTAGTTTTTAATGATTTAAATCTTGCACATAGAATGATGTGTGTTGTACAAAACGAACCAACTGAAGAATATAAAAAAGTTAAAGATGCAGAAATAGATAAATATTCTTCAACTAAATTATTTCCTAGTAATGAATTTGTCAAAGCATTATATTTACCAGTAGCAAGAATGATTATCAAACAAGGAGATGATGAATTTGAAATACTTGGTAATGGATTGAGATATATTGATGTTCGTGGTAGTGTAAGTAACGCTGGTGCTCCAGCAACTGCAGGAATTGTAAACCATGATGAATTAGACAAATTAGATTATGCAAGTGCTGGACATACTGGATTCCTAGCAGCAGATGGAAGTAATGCACTAACAGCAAACTGGGCACAGGGAGCATTTAACCTAACGAACACAAATTCATGGTTCTTAGGGAAAGTAAATTGGTCTAGTATCCAAAACGCACCGGCTTATTTATTGAGCACAGATTTGGTAGGTTTAGTAGGAAACTGGACATTAGACAAAGCATCTTATTCAACTACTGCCGAAGCAGCATTATTATACGCAGACATCACTGAGCCAGTAGCTTTGTCTTTAGGAAACTGGTCAGCAGACAGTGGAGATTATTCAACCACCTCTGAGTCTAATTTATTATACGCAGACATAACTGAACCAATCGCAGCCTCTCTTGGAAATTTCAGCGCAGAAAATTCAACGATCGCAAGAATTGGTAATTGTGGAGCAGGAGAGTTCGTACAAAACACAACAACTGGCGGAGTAGAATGCGCAGCACCAGCAGGTGTTGGAACCGTAACAAGCGTAGCCACAGATGACACTTATTTGACCGGTGGAGCAATCACTAGCACAGGAACAATAACATTTAACCAGACGCTTGCTGGGACGGATTTGGCAGTAAACAATTCAGACTACTGGGATAATTTAGGAAGTCCAAGTGATATAGGCACAGGTGACCTAACAGACGAAGGAACATGGAGATTAGACTCATGGGACAACTTCACAGGAATACCAGTTGCAACTCCTTCAAATGGGGATACAACTCACTTATCAACAGCAGACCAAATCTTTGATTATATCGCAGCACTAAATTATTTAGTGTCTGGGGACTTAGTAGGATTGGTAGGAAATTGGTCACTAGATAAAGCAAGTTATGCCACGATCGTTTATGTTGATAGTTTAGGTAATTGGTCAAATGACAAATCAGACTACTCAACAACAGCAGAAGCAGTTTTATTATACGCAGATATTACGGAACCAATCGCAGTCAGTCTAGGGAATTGGTCAGCCGACAAGTCAGACTATTCAACAACATCACAAGCTGGAGCACTCTACGCAACGATAGATGAACCAATAGCAGTAAGTCTCGGAAATTGGTCAGCAGATAAATCAGATTATTCAAATACAACAGAAATGAACACAGCAATAGAAAGTGCCAATACTTCAATGAAAGACTATGTAGATTCGAACCCAGGAGGATATTCAACCACAACAGGAACAGTCACGAGCGTAGCGACTGATGGCACATACCTAACAGGCGGAGCAATAACCACAACAGGAACTATCACGTTTAGCACTATACTAGCAGGAACAGACTTGGCAGTAAATTCTTCGGATTACTGGGATAATTTAGGTAGCCCTTCTGATATTGGAACTGGGGATATTACTGATGACGGAACTTGGAGATTACAGTCTTGGGATAATTTCACAGGAATACCAACAGCAACTCCGACAGTATCAGACACTACTCACCTAAGCACAGCCAAACAAATATACGACTGGGCAGTTGGACTATTTATGCAAGACTTAGTAGATGACACAGCTCCACAATTGGGCGCAGATTTAGACGCAAACGGACATGATATTGGTAGCACGACTGACGAAATAGAAAATATATATGTGGGAACAACAACTAGAATATACTTCGGAGACGGACAAGAGGCAAGCATGTATTACAACGGAACTAAACTTATTATTAGCGGATGATGGCAGAAAAAATAAAACTAACAATAGGAGTATTTATCTTAATAGCAAGTATTGGGTCTATTTATTATTTGAATGTTGATGACACTGCCTATTCTTGCGACGACAAAAATATAACAGTAGTCGGACTTTGTTTTAAATTAAGTGCTGTTAATTCAGACGGTACTAAGACTAGATGCTATTATAATGAATCCGCACCAAGAAGATATAAAGTTTGTAAATCTGGTTGGAATAAATACGAAGAAGAAATAATTGGCACAGTAACAAACATAGATAAGCTAAAAGATAGAGATTATATTAGTCAAATAAGAACAACCGATAATCTTGCCATTTCAGGAAAACTAACAAAAGAATACATAGCAAATAAAAAAGAATTAAAGATTGAAGATGATGGAGAAGTATTAGTAGATTTAAAACTATTAACTCCTTACGAAAACAAAATAAGTTCAAGTGGTAATGACCCAATAGCTTTATTCCAAAGTATTAATCATTCAGATGATTGGAAACTATTCGACAAGATGGATTCTTATAAAATAAATGATGAGTATAAAGTAAAAAGTAAAGATTATTATTATCAGTATTTGGTTGAGACAGAAAAAACAGTTTGTCAAGAAATAAGCCAAATAAATAATTTAACTAAGAAAAATGAAACAGTTAAATCTTGTTCTAATTATATTCAGAAAGATTGGGTTGAGTTTAAGAAAGCTAAAGATTTGCCACAAGGTTCTGTTTTTGGAGTGTTTTGTGATGACCTGGTTGAAGGAGAAAATATTGAGGTTGTTTATGGGATTGAAGGATTTGATATTTATGAATGGGCTAGTTATTTGGTTACTGATATTGAATCCTATTATAAATTTGATGGAAATGACTTTTCTGATGCAACTGGAACTCAGGTAGACGCAACAAATGGAGGTACAACGAATACAACTGGTATTATTATTGATGGTAGAAATTTCGATGGAGATAATGATAAAGTAACCTTAACAGGAAATAATATTGCTGGTAATCCTGCTTTTTCCTATTCTTTATGGGTGTATTTAGATGCTGCACAAACAGCTAATACTGCCTTTTTATCCTTAACTAATGGTGCCAATACACCAACTACCGCTTTTCTTCCAGCATTTGACCCTAGTGGACACGTTACAATAGCTTTATATAATAGCGAACAAGTAGAAAGTGTTTTGACTGTTGGAAATCTTGCCTGGCATCAGGTTGTTATAACAAAGACAAGTGGGGCACCAGCCTCAACTACTAAAATTTATATTGACGGAACAGAAAGCACTTACAATAATGTAGGTGGGACATCTATTCCAAATTATCCGTCAGTAGATGCAATTTTATCTAGTGGAGAAGGTTGGGGAAATTATTTTGATGGAAAAATTGATGAAGTAGGAATTTGGTCAATAGCTTTAAACTCAACAGCAGTAGCACACCTTTACGACATACAAAAAGATGGATATGAAAGTGGACAATATCCTTTTACGATTGATGACATAAACTGCCAATTCTCAGGCTACGTATTCGACGAATCAGACAACGCCATAGAAGGAGCAAATATAACAATATGGAATCAAAATAACATATCAGAAAATTATGCAGATACATCAGATTCAAATGGAAAATGGGATATTAACGTAACTAACTCAACAAACACATACATGGTAGGAGCATACTTTAACAATACTTTAATCGGACAACTAAAACCTTATGTCTCAGGAACATGTTAAAAAATTATTTATTTTTATTTATAGGACTTGGGTTAATTGGGATGCTTAGTTTTGGAACTTCTTATACGGCTCCTAGCTATGACTCAGTAAACTTTTCACTTTGTTCTGGATATACTGCACCAACTTATGATTCTATTAATTTTACGCTTGGAGATAGTGATGCTTGTGTTACGGATAGTTGCACATATACTTCTGGAGATTGGGAAATAGAATGTACTGATAATTGTGTTATCTCTGACGCTGTTGAGATAGATGGTGGAGATTTAGTTTTTAATGGAACTGGATATTTTAATGTAAAAGCAAACATAACCAACTGGACAAATATAAATTTAAGTAGTGGATGTTACATAGTTGTAGATGATGGGGTTAGTCTAATTAATGCATAATGGGAATAAGAACAGAAAACAAAACAGGAAGTGACTTGACAGGTTCTAGTGGAGCAGCAAGCCGAACACTCACTCTAACAAACACCGGACTAACAGTACAAAACGGATTCCTAGTTTATGTAGGAGGATTAGCAATGGCTTTAACTTCAGAATATACGGTGAGTCATTTGTCTGCGAGTACGGTTATAACGTTTGTTAATTTTATTTGGGATGACCAAACAATCATAGTCAATTATTATGAGAGTCCGGGTTCAAATGTTTCAGGAGCAGATGGAGACTTTTTGCTTGGACCATTGGCAGACTTCGGAGTGACAGCCACACGAACACCAGTAACAATGACAACAAACTACTCAGGAAACAAAACATATACAGATGGAACAGACGTAGACATAAGCATAGTTTTGATTCCTTACAATGTAAAATACGACTTAGATAAATCCGGATTAAATAAGAGTTATGATATGATGGCGTTTGTTGGGCCAAGCGTGACATTAAATAAATACGACAAAATAACATACGATTCAAAAATTTATAGAGTCGATAATGTAAGTACAAGAGACTTCGATGGAACCACAATAATGCAGAAAGCAATGTTATATTTTTCTGATGATTGAGATTAAAGAAGCAGTAGAACGTGCACTCCCAAGAATCGCAATACGTTTCCAGAACGAGTTGGTGTTGGCAAGTCCAGTTGACACCGGACGATTAAGAAATTCAATACGAGTAGAAGCAAACGGAACCACCCTGACAATTACAATGGTAGACTATGCACTTTATGTTGAATTTGGAACAAATCCACATATCATCAAACCAAAAGATAAACAAGCATTAAAGTTCAAAGCTGGTGGTGGAGATGTGTTCGCAAAGGAAGTTCATCATCCAGGCACACGACCAAACCCATTCATAAGAAACACAATACGAAACAAAATAAGCAAGATAGTCCAAGAAGAAATTATAAAATCCTTCTAAATTTTAGAAAGTAGGTTTATAACATATCCAGGACTAATAAGATAAGCCAAGAGGCAGAACTTCCAAGAGGAAAACATGGATATACCAAAAATTAAGCAGGAACAATTAGACTTTCTTAGAAATAATGATGTTTTTAGTATCACAGAGAGAGGCGTAACAACAACAACTCAGGAAGCAACTCTATCATCCGCGTCATCAATTACAATAGCATTGACAACGGTCAAGAACATCCGAAGCATTACAGTTGGAGGAACTGCAAAAGTACGAGGAACCGACTGGACAATAAATTATAAACATTCAACCGGATGTGTAATAACATTCGTAACAGCACAGACAGGCGAAAGCATAGTGACTTATGATTATGGCGGAGACAAAATATACCCAGACTTCCCTAGAAATGATTTGACAATTAACTCATACCCAAGAATCGCAGTAGATGTTATTAATGTTGGGATGGATTCTTTGGGAATAGGAGGAGATAGTTTTATATCAAACGTAGCAATCACGATCGTGGTTTATTCGAACAACTCAGACGACCTCGATACTTATGTCAATGCAATTAAAGAACTCTATGTCACGAATGCAAAAAACTTTTATTATCTGAAATTCATTAAGCCAACGTTTATCGGGCCAACAATTAACAGCCCAGATAAGAAAGATGAAATCATGCAAAAAAATATAGACATTCTTGGAATGTTCGCGGTGGACAATGCTTAATAAAAAGAGATTAATGACAGATGTCGCTAAGGGGAAAATCACTATGAAGGAAGCCGAGAAGATTATGGAACCAAAACCTAAAACTCAAACGAGAAAACTAAATGAAATAGGAGGTAAATAAAATTTCACAAAATTACATAGGAGGAGGAAATTCAACTGCTTTATTCGCATTCGAAGATATGGATGGTTGGGGATTAGCAGCCGCAAGTCACACTGCAAGCGACGAGACTTATATGCCGTTTGGTCAAGGAATCGAAGTAACGGTCACTAGAACAAACAACGCAGAAAGAGTTTTTGGAGTAGGCGCAAGAAACGCTGTTGCAACAATCAACAAACAATATGGAGGAGAGGCTAGTGTCACCGGGATGGTGTCGAATGCTTACTGGTTATTGGGAG
>Ga0208904_1002962_pt1 | contig 10324 bp, 9 predicted proteins | sample AntAceMetag02UKB_FD_184774 | JGI IMG/M metagenome (GOLD analysis project Ga0208904, IMG submission 184774) | Saline lake microbial communities from Ace Lake, Antarctica - Antarctic Ace Lake Metagenome 02UKB (SPAdes) (version 2) | ecosystem: Environmental > Aquatic > Non-marine Saline and Alkaline... | reverse complement strand
TAAATTCATCGGCAGAAATTATCTCTGAGTTAATAAATTCAAATAGATTAGACTCAACTTTGGTGATAAATGGATTAGGAACAATAATTTTACAAAAATTAGTTCCGAAACTTTCTCATAAAAGACAGGAATATTATTTAAGTGTTTCTGATATTAAAAAAATATCTAAAAATGTTGATTTAGAAAAAGTCATGTTGGCTTTAGTTGCTGAAGGTGTTTTGGAAAAGAAAAAAGCTTGGTCAGAGATAAAGTTCTTCAAATCGGTCAAAAAAAATAAAGGAGATGAGAATATATTGGTCGGTGAAGTTTTAAAAGTTAGCCCGGCGATAAGAGAGTTGATATTAAGGAAAGCAACCATTGATAAAATTAAGAAACAAGCGGTAAGTGAAGGAATGTTAACTCTAACGGAAGATTTTGTGTTTAAAGCAGTTCAGGGTTTTGTATCCATAGGTGAAGTTTTGTAATATAATATTTTTAGAAAACAATTATTAATTAATTATTAAAATAGTATGGAAAATAATATAGAAGGTTCCTCTGAAGAAAAAGTTGGTGAAAATCAGGGGGACGAAAACCTTGAAGATCAACCTGAAGTTAAAGAGACAAAAACTAAAAAAGGTAAATTGATAGTCTTTTCTAGTTTAGTTTTTGTTATTTTCGTAATTATCATTACTGGTCTATTATTGACGAAGGAAGAGGTCGTTGTTGTTGATATCCAACTTGTGATAGAACCGAGAGAGTTAACTATCGATATGAGTAGTTCGGCTCAAGTAAATGTTTATCTTCAAGGAATTGATGTGGAAAATAGAGAAGACATAACAGATCAAGTTGAATGGTACACAAATGATACTGATTTATTTACGATAGGTAATCATTCTGTTAAAGGCTTCGTTGTTGCTAAACTAAAAGAAGGAGAAGGTTTCATTACTATGATTTATGGGGAACAGACAGAGATTATTCCCGTAAAAGTTGTAAGGGCAGGATTAAGTGTAGAGTGTTATCCATTATTAGCTGAAAAATGGACAAAGGAAGGAATTAAAACTGCTAAAGTTGGAGACGAGATCGATTGGATTGGATTTTATACAGAAATTGGATCACCACATTATGATTATAAATGGACTGGGACAGATGGGTTAGAGGGGGATAGTGCAATAGCCTCTAAGGTTTATCAGACACTAGGACTTAAAGAAGTTCATTTCTGGACAAAAGATACGGCTGGAACAATTGCAGAAGCTGATTGTTCGATTATTATTAAATAATTAAATTAAATATAATGTATAAAAAAATAATTGTTTCTATAGTTTCTTTGATAAGTTTATTTTCTGTTTTTAGTTATGTTAATGCTACCCTAATAGATGATACTCGTTCTGGAATGCAACATTCTTCAAGATGTCGAAATGTAGTATTCCACCATATTTCTCATAATCAAGTTTTTTATCCTGACGCTCAAATAAATTTTGGTTTTACAGGAGAATTTAAGAATCCTAATATAACTTGTGGTATTGTTGAAGCGTCAGCTGCTCTTGCTAATATTGAGATTGATAATTACGGCTACGAAAATTTTACAAGCCCATGGCTCAATTTAATAGGAGCTGGACATCAAGATGGTATTGCTCTTTCATGTACAGATTTAGGTAATGGTTGGTCTCGAATTAGTGTTTCAAATATGGTTGCGCAGATGCCGTCAGATTCATCTGAAGCATACACTGCTGCTTCGATTTATCCTGTTTTTTTTCGTCCTAATGGTACGGGTGGATGGAACACAGGTCGTATTGGTGAACATATTAAGATGGAAGGTTTTTGTGAATCAACCACTTGGAGTCCTCCAAAATCTGAAACCTGTGAAGGAGTTCTCGTTACCCAAACTAGTAACTGTGAGACGACAAGGTCTGTTTATGGTACCAAGGATTGTTCTATTGATGGTGTATGTGGATCTTCTGACGGTAAAACTTTAGCTACTAAACCAACTACAGGTTTATGTACCAATCCAGCTGTAGCTTCTGCTGTAACAGGTAATGGACTATGGAACTGGACCTGTATTGGTTCAGGTGGAGGAACTACAGCTCCTTGTAGTGCTGATAAAGTTGCCTCTCCAATACCACCTACACCTACACCCACGCCTACTCCTACTCCAACACCCATACCCACTCCCTCTCCAACACCAGAAATTATTAGCGGAAGTTTTCAAATACCTAATATAAGAACAGGGGATAGTCCCGGTCCTATTGCTACATGGTCAGCAGAGAACTCTGTTAGATGTAATATAAATAGTGATAATAATGGTAATTATCCAAATGTTTGTAGTTCATTATCTGGTTGTGGCTCAGGGAATGTAACTCTTAATCCAGTGACACTTGAGACGATTTATACTCTTGTCTGTTATAATCAAGACAGTACTGAAGTAACTGATCGACTTCCAAAACCAGCTTATTTAATAATGATTGCTGATCCTACGGAAGTAGAAGTTGATTTTGTTGGGGGAGGAGCAACAACGGAACCCCCTGTTGAATTAAGTATAGTATCTTGGAATGGTTTAAGGACTAACGGTGTTGATTTTACAGCCGATTTATCAAATTTACCAGAATCTCCTGGAGACGAAACAACGAATACTGCTTTTTTTGATCCAGCGACTTTATCTTTAAGCACTTATTATCATGGAATTAAGTCAATATTAGAAATATTTGCATCGTATAGATTTACTAACGAAAGAATCGTTGAAATTAGTGGGTCAGGGGGAGTATCTCCAGTGGAGATTATAATATCTCCAGATAAAATAAACCCTATCTATGAGCCTTATTAAAAATATTATCCACAGTTTAGAGTTGTATTAACTTTGCAAATTTGTTTTACTTTGTATGAAGAGTTTAAATAAATTTAGAAAATAAAAACAAAATATTATGAAAAATCTTTTGAAAAGTCCTTTATTCTTTATCAATGTCTTTCTTTTGGGTTTAGTTGTTTTGCTTTCAATTAACATTAATCCTAATTCAACTAATCTTCCTTCTTTTGCTAAAAAAGCTATCGCCGCAGTGAGCAGTATTTTAGGTGAGGGTTCTACTAATTATTTGGCTGCTTTTGATAGTACCAATCAAATTGGTAATTCTAGCATTTATGATACTGGGAGTAGAATTGGTATTGGGACGACAAATCCTGGATATGAACTTGAAGTTAATGGAGCTATAAAAGGTAATTATGTAGGGACATCACCACGGACTTATTTGTATCGAGAGGGACTGTGTCTTAACGGTGTTTGTAAAACTGCTTGGCCGAGTGGTGGTGGAGGGGGTGTTTCAAAAATTATAGCTGGCTCTAACATTACCATTTCACCTACATCAGGGACAGGAAATGTGACGATTCGTTCTACAGGTAGTGCTCCTCCAGGAGATTATTGTGTATTTAAAAGGACTGGATACTCTTGTCCTTCCTGGGCACCGGTTCAAGAAGGACTGAAAATGATAGGTTCTTTTAGTCGCCTTGATGATTCAAGAACTGGAGATAGTGGTCATGGCTATAATATAACTGTCTGTTGTACAAAGTGAGATCTTAAGAATTAGCCCAGTGCTAAAAGAATTGGTAACAAAAAAAGCAACTACTGATAAAATTGAAAAACAAGCAAGTAGTGAAGGAATAATGTTGACTTTAGTTGATAGGTGTAGCTAAGTTAATAAATAATTATAATAATATGGATCAAATAATTCAATCAAATAAAAAAAATATTTTAATTTATGTAATACTCGCTGTTTTAATTGGTTTGTCTCTTGGTTATTATTGTGGGGTAAATAAGGCTGAAGAACCTCGGGAAGCAATGCTTCAGGAGATTTTTGGCAATGCTTTATTTGCTAACAATCTTTCTGGTGAAATCTTGGAAATTGCTTCTGACAAAAAATCTTTAACAATTGAAGTTTCTGGAATTTATGGTGTTAACTTGCCAAAAGATTATCAAAAAAAGCAGATTTTAATAAACGAAGATACTAAAATTGTTTTAAGAGCTAAAAAAGATACGGTGATTTTTGAAAAAGAAACCTCTGAATTACAAGAAAAAGGAGAAATGGCTATGCCTCTTCCTTATATTGAAAAAGAAATTAAAGCCGGCGCTTTAATTATTGGTGATACTCTTAGTTTCAATTTTCTACAGAATAAAGATACTAATATTTTAAGCACTCAATTTGTTGCTATTCAAATCAATGTCAGTCGTTAAATTTTTAAAAACACATCTAAAGGACCCACTTTTTTGGCTTTTTATCGCTTTGGTTTTAGTGACTAGTCTTTTGTCTAATAGTGTTGGAGTAAATTCTTTAAATGCTCAAACCCAAGTAAATGGTGAGGGTACTGCTGGATATTTAGTGAGATGGGTTCTTTCTACGGATTATTCTTGTACTGGAACTCGTCCAGCTAATACTACGATTTGCTCAGGTGATACAACAGGTTTAACTTCTAATTTATCTTGGCAGGGGGACTGTACTAATACAAGAAAATGTGAATATTACAATAACACCTCGTATACTTGTACTGGAACTCGACCAGCTAATACCACAATTTGTTCGGGCGATACAACAGGTTTAACTTCTGATGTATCTTGGATGGATGTTGGAAATACTTCTTCGGACTGTACTAATACAAGAAAATGTGAATATTATCAAACCGTAGTTTATAAATGTACAGAAACTAAACCTGCAGGTGCTATCACCTGTTCAGGCGATACAACAGGTTTAACTTCTGATGTATCTTGGATGGATGTTGGAAATACTTCTTCGGACTGTACTAATACAAGAAAATGTGAATATTATCAGCCTTGTGTCATAACTACATGGACAGGACCGGGAGGGAAGACACCAGCGGATGTGTGTACTGGTACCAATTTAACTGAGACAAGTAATTGTAGTACGACAAGACAAACCCCTGGTACAAAAGATTGTCCAATTTGTACAGCTAATTTTAATCCAGCTACGGTCACTTCTCCTGGATCAAGTACTTTAACTTGGAGTTCTACTAATGCTGATAACATTAAGTATACTTGCACGGGACCTGTGTCGGGGGGAGCAGATTACGGCTCTATCCCTTTGAATAGTCCAATAACTCCTGCCGTTGTATTTGATTTTGATTTTGGTCCAACAGCAATAGAATCTTGTACCTTTACAGTTAAAGATTCTGCTGGGGAGATAGGTAGTTGCATAACTAATGGGGGTACCACTAACGGCGGCGGCGGCGGTGGTGGTGGGATTACTGTCACTCCTCATTCGCCGACTTGTACATTAGAATCTGGCGATGAAGATGGAATTGTTTTTGTAGGCGATGAAATGACTTTAAATTGGTCATCTACTTATGCTAGTTCAGGATCTATCAATCGTGATGTAGGTTCTATTACTTCAGTTGCTAGTAGTAGTATAACTGTCTACCCTGTCGTTTCTGTAACATCTGATATAACTTATACAGCTACCTTCAGTGGTTTAGGTGGTACAGTGAATTGTTCAACTGATTTAATTACTGTTGTGGCTGATCCCCCTGTTATTACTTTAGGAAGTTTTAAAATCTTTAACCAAAAAACTGGTTTGAAACCTAAAGCTAAATGGAGTACTACTAATGTAGTTAGTTGTGATTTAGAAACTGATACTGGATACAGTAAAATAGATGCCTGTACAGATGAAAGCTCTTGTGCATCAGTGACAGATTTTGAAATTGATAAAGTGATTATGAAAGAAACAACTTATACTCTGTCCTGTTATAATATAGCCGGTTATGTTGATACTGCTACATTTACGCCTCTTGCTTATTTCAACTTATCGGCTGAACCAACAGAAACAGAAGTTGACTTTGCTGGGGGAGGATCTACAACTGAACCAGGAGTTGATGTAGGTGTTGTTTCTTGGAACGGGTATAGAAGTGATATTACTTTTACAGCAGATTTATCAGAGTTACCAGAGTCACCCGGGGATGAGACTACTACTTCCTCTACTTTTTCTCATGTAGCTTTATCCTTCTCCGACTATTTTACAGATGGAATTAAATCAATCTTAAGAATATTTGCTTCTTATAGATTTACGGGGGAAAAAACTGTTACTATTTTTGGTAACGGAATAGCTCCTGTTGATATAACCATAACCTCAGATCAAACTATACCTATTTATGAGCCAATTTAAATTGAATGTTAGTTTAAAAGAGGGTATCATATAATATATGGTAAAAAAAATAGTAGTTGCTAATTGGAAAATGAATCCCACGACTCTTCGTGAGGCAAAAATGATTTTTTTAGGTGTGAAGAAACAGACGGTAAAGTTAAGAGGGATTAATGTTGTAATTTGTCCTCCAGCTGTTTACTTAAGTGAATTAAAAAGAATTTCTTCTGGAAATAAGATTTCACTGGGAGCACAAAATTGTTCTGAACATCAAAAAGGAGCCTGGACAGGTCAAATTTCTTCTGTGATGCTAAAAACAAGCGGAGCGAAATTTATAATTTTAGGACATTCTGAGAATCGTGTGGCGGGGGAGTCTAATGAAATCATAAATCAGAAAATTAAGTTAGCTTTGAAAAGTGGTTTGAGTGTGGTTTTATGTGTTGGAGAATCTGAGAGGGATCAAGAATGTGACTACTTTGGCTTCCTAAAAGAACAAATCATAAGTGCTTTATCTGGAGTGAGCAAAAATTACCTAAAAAATATCCTAATTGCTTACGAACCACTTTGGGCAATCGGAAAAAACGCTAAAGAAGTTGTTTCCAATAAACAATTACAGGAAATGGTTATTTTTATCAAAAAAGTTTTAGTTGATAAGTATAATGTTAATGATTTTAAGGATGTCAAGATTTTATATGGTGGTTCGGTAAATTATAAGAGTGTTGAAGATTTGGTTGATACTGATGCAGATGGTTTTTTAGTCGGAAGGGATAGTTTGAATATTGAAAAATTTGGGAAATTACTAAAAATAATTGGTTGATAATTCTATGAAGGTTATAACTGAACAAAAAGGTAAGTTAAAAAATAAAAAAATTTTGTTAAGGTTAGATTTGAATGTCCCGATTGAAAACAAAAAGATAATTGATAATTTTAAGATAGAAAAAGCTTTAACTACTATTGGGTTTTTACAAAGAGAAGGAGCGAAAATAATAATTTTAAGTCATATAGGAAGGGGTGGTTCAGAAAGTTTGTTACCTGTTTATGAATATTTAAGAAATTTTTTTGAGGTTACTTTTATAAAGGATATTTTTGACGACAACACTAAGAAAACTGTTTCAAAAATGCAGTCTGGTGCTGTGCTTATGTTTGAAAATCTTCGTAAATTTGAAGGTGAGAGACAAAATGATTTAGATTTCACTGAAAAATTGGTCTCGTTGGGAGATATTTATGTTAATGAAGCCTTTGCCGTTTCACATCGTGAACATAGTTCTATTGTGGGGTTGCCAAAATTGATGAGAAGTTATTACGGGCCTATCTTTATGGACGAAATTAAGGAGTTAAAAAGAGTTTTCCGAGCGGATTCTTCTTGGCTTTTTGTTTTGGGTGGAAATAAATTGCAAACCAAGGTTCCTTATATTAGAAAATTTTTAAAAATAGCAGATATTATTTTTGTGGGGGGAGCTTTAGCCAACGATTTTTTTCGGGCAAAAGGATTTGAGGTTGGGAGATCATTAGTTTCTGAGAAAGAATTTGACTTAAACGATCTATTAAATAATGAAAAAATTATTTTACCTAAGGACGTAGTAGTAGAAAATTCTCAAGGAGTTTTTGTTAAAAGATTTAATGAAGTTTTGAAAGATGATAAAATTGTAGATGCTGGGCCTCAGACAATTTTACAATTACAAAAATTGATTGATAATTCAAAATCTATTTTATGGAATGGTCCATTAGGTGATTACTTAAAAGGTTTTTCAGATGCTACCTTTGAATTAATTCGTGCAATTGCAGATAGTCAAATAGAATCTGTTGTTGGTGGTGGTGACACCGAACATTGTATCTCTAAATTAGGATTAGAGGAAAAATTTGATTTTATTTCAACTGGTGGAGGTGCGATGTTAGAATTTGTGGTAACAGGCACTCTGCCAGGAATTGAAGCGATGAAGGACAAAATTTAATTACAAAAAATCTCAGAAAAAATTATTTCTTTAATTTTTTAGTAATAATTTCAGCCTCTCCCTCCTTATATTTTTTACCAGGCCAATGTTTTAAATTATCGCCAGCAAATCGTGGAATGATGTGAACGTGAGTATGAAAAATAATTTGTCCTGCTTCTAATTCATTATTTATAATTATGTTTATCCCGTCAGCTTTGAGGGTTTTTTTTATTTTTTTTGATAGTTTTTTTACTACGACAATCAGGTTTTCTATCGTCTTGCTATCTATTTCTAAAATATTTTTAGAATGTTTTTTTGGTATAACAAGAATATGCCCTTTATTAACGGGATTAATATCTAAAAAAGCTAAAAAATTTTCATCTTCGTAAATTTTATTACAAGGGATTTCTCCTGACACAATTTTACAAAATAGACAATCATTCATATATATAATTATATGCTAAAATAATGAGATGGGAAAGAAAATGGTTTTTGGTGGAGGTTTGCCAGATAAAATTGAAAAAGAGTTTGAAAAATACCCAACAATATTGGGTGAATTGCTTTTTTATAGGGGAATTAACACAGCAGTAGAAGCTGAAGCTTTTTTGGACTCTGATTACGAAAAAGGAACTTTTGATTCTTTTTTAATTAAAGGAATGGGATTAGCAGTGAAGAGAATCCTAAAAGCAATTGAGAAAAACCAGAAAATAATGATTTATAGTGATTATGATGCCGATGGTATTCCAGGAGCTGTAATTTTAAGTGATTTTTTTAAGAAGATTGGATTCTTAAATTTTCAAAATTATATTCCTAATCGTTTACAAGAGGGATACGGATTAAATACAAAAGCTATCAATAAATTCATAATCGAGAAGGTAGATGTTTTGATAACTATTGATTGTGGAATTACAAATAATGAGGAAGTCCAGTTTGCTATGGATAACAGAATTGATGTGATTGTGACAGATCATCATTTAGTTGGTGATGAATTACCGTCAGCTTTAGTTATTTTGAATTCTAAACAGAAAGATGATGATTATCCTGATGATATGTTGTGTGGGGCAGGGGTTGTCTATAAATTAATCCAAGCTTTAATTGAAAAAGGTGACTTTAATTTAGCAAAAGGTTGGGAAAAGTGGTTGCTTGATATGGTCGGGTTGGCGACTATCGCTGATATGGTGCCATTAAAAAATGAAAACAGAATTTTTGCAAAATATGGTTTATTTGTTATGCAAAAATCATCAAGATTAGGGTTGGTGAAATTACTTCGTAAAGCCGGTGTTTATCAGAAAAATATAATGGAAGACGATATTGGTTTTATGGTTGCTCCGAGAATAAATGCCGCCTCGAGGGTGGCTGATCCTAAAATTGCTTTTGATTTATTATCTGCAGAAGATGAAACTACAGCAAATGATTTAGCCTGTCAATTACATCAATTGAATAATAAGAGGAAAACAATGGTAGCTGTGGCTGTCAGACAGGCGAAGAAAAAGATTAAAGAAAGGGGTTCAAAAGCTGTGGTTGTAATTGGACATTCGGATTGGAATCTTGGACTATCAGGTTTAATTGCTTCTTCATTAAAAGATGAATACCAAAAGCCGTGTTTTGTTTGGGGAACTGATGAGAATGGTAATTATTGTGGTTCTTGCCGTTCAGATGGTGTGGATTTAATGGAGTTAATGTCGTTAGTTGTGGAAGATTTTTTTACACATTTTGGTGGTCATAAAAATGCTGGTGGCTTCGGGATTGTTTCAGAACAAATTCATTTTTTTGAAGAAAAAATTTTAGAGGCTTTTGAAAAAATTAAAAATACAAAAGATGTTGAGGAAGTTTTTATTGATAAAAAACTTTCAATAGATGATGTAAATTGGGGAAATTATAAATTGATTGAAAAGTTGGCTCCATTCGGGGTAGGAAACACAAAACCGTTGTTTTTATTTGAGAATATGGAGTTGGTGGGAGCAAAAGTTTTTGGTAAAGCAAAAAACCATTTAGAATTAGTATTTCAAAATTCTCGTGGAGGAAAAATAAAAGCCATTAATTTCTTTAGTAAGTATATTGTTGATGGTATACCAGATTTTAAAGTTGAACAGAAAATAAATTTTTTAGCTAATTTTGAAAAAAATACTTATTTAGGCACAAATGAATTAAGGTTGAAAATCGTGGAGATAATTTTGTAAAAAAACCTCCAACAAGCTTCCCCCAAACAGAACATAATAAATTTTTCTCCCTACGGGTCCGAAAAATTTTTATTCCTTCTCGCCCTCGCTCAATAATTTTGAT
>Ga0208904_1002961_pt1 | contig 10327 bp, 8 predicted proteins | sample AntAceMetag02UKB_FD_184774 | JGI IMG/M metagenome (GOLD analysis project Ga0208904, IMG submission 184774) | Saline lake microbial communities from Ace Lake, Antarctica - Antarctic Ace Lake Metagenome 02UKB (SPAdes) (version 2) | ecosystem: Environmental > Aquatic > Non-marine Saline and Alkaline... | reverse complement strand
CCGCGGACCGCGACACAGGATGGAGCGTGTTGCCAACCCTGTCGTATTGAGGCGAGATCGGGCCGCGGTACTCTTTGTACGCGTCCAGCTTGTGGCGCCCCAACATATCAAGATACCCAACGCCCGGACGTAGCGACGGATCGCCGTTCCCATAGTCGCAGTTGCCGTCCTTGGTCGGTATGCCCAGGGCGTCGATCTCCGCCGCTGCGGTCACGTCGCCGGTCTGGAGCGTATACAGCGATCCACTTTGTGTCCCGCCAAAAACATTGTGCCCGGAGTTGGTGAAATTCACCGACCCGCCTTGAAGCGAATTTTCGATGTACCACGTGCAGTTGTCGAAAATGGTGTTCCGGATCGACGCGGTAAACGCCGCGGACGTTTGAAAATCAATCCCCTTGGCCATGCCCGTAAGACGGCAGTTGAGTAATGCCAGGCTCCCGCTTGCCGCGAGAACGGGCACAATGATCGCCCCGGAAGCGTTGCCGCGAAACAGACACGCCGTAAATGCGAGTACGGCATTTGCCCGGATATCGACCGGGCGAGTATAGCCCGTAGAACAATCAATGTCGCATCGCTCATACTCGACAGTGCCATAGTTCGCGGAGACCGTCGGATTGGTTGTGCCGTAAGGCGCCAGGCGGCTATCGTAGCAGGACACGCCGTCCGCAACCTCTCCATTAATTGTAACGTCGTGCATGTAACTCGACGTGACAATCGAATCGGCGCCAAGGCCGTTCATCGCGGCGATAGCGGCATCTCTCTGCGTATGGATCGACCCACCAAGAACCCATCCGCGGTGCCCATTGTGGAATGTGACAACCTGATCGCCTCCGCCCGGGCCAACGCCGTATATTTGGCAGTTGTATAGTTTTGTTTCGCTAGCCGGTCCGTGTGCATTCACACCACTTGCATCGAACACGTCGCTCCCTGCATCGTGGATCACGCAATCCCGCCAGTACGTTTTAGCCGGTGAGTCGTACGAATACACACTCACCAAATCGCCGGTGTTCGGGCCTTTGATCTCCAGGCGGTTGCAATAGAATGTGCCATCGCGAACGCGAAAACTCCCGGCCAGGCCGGTAAGATCGGCGGTGAAGTCTTCCAGCGTCACAGCGTTCGCCGATCCGCTCAGATCGTGGGTTTGAATGCCCTTTATTTCGCAGCCCGCCGCCGACTCTCCATACACCGTAACGCCGTTATTTCCGGCCAACACATTAGGCGTCAAATCGTATGCACCGGCGGCAATTGACACGGCGTCGCCCGCCGTTACAGAACCCGGCGAGCCGACAATGCCGACCATATCCATTATCTTTTGTGCGGTGTCTGCGTTGTGTACGGTCATTACGATCTCCCACGTATACCGTAGCGAGCCCACCACTGCCCACCCGCAAGGTCTGATTCCATCGAGATCACCGCGTAGTGGTTGGGTGTCACGTCTACCGGGATTGGAGCCTTGGCATAACCAACCGCCGTGGCCTCACCGACCATCTGCAAGTCAGGGTTGCCGCCGTGGTCAGTAATGCCAACAGTGATCTCCTGTTGTCGGGTTTGGTTAATCACTGAAACCGCCGCAGCCGAGAATTCTGTGATCCATAGCTTACAACTCTGGACAGCAGTATCGTTGACGAGTTGAATATCGAGCACGTTGCGATTACCGATATCGATCACCGCAGCTCCGCCGGCAACGACGGCAGCAGTGTCCGCTTCGACCTGGAGGATGTTGGACGCCCCTCCACCGTCGTACAGCACCGATACGACATCAGCGAAGGGGGCCTTGATTATGTCCAGATCCAAAGCACCTGCGGTAAGCAGCCCTTTGATGTCGATCAGCTTATTCACCGCCCGCTTCCACAGGCTTATGCCAGTGCGTGCTGTCGCGTCTTCCAGTGTTTCCGCAGCCAGAACGTCATCGACGGTCGTACCAAGTGCAGACGCGCTCAGCGCGGCCCCGGCGTCAATTGTGGGCATTGGATCGGCAGCAGAAACGTCACGCCCTGTCCCGTCAGCTTCGAGTATACCTATCGCGGTGATCGGAATCGGGATGCTCTTGCCCTGTCCTGAACCGGGTCGCAATTCTAATGTCCTGTTGTCAATCTTGCCCATCACACACACCTATCAACTGCTTCAAGCAGTCGCCTTGTTCAAGTTCTTGTCGGTTCCACTGCTTTGATGCAAGCCAGTGAAAATAGCTCAATACTCGTTTCTCGTCTGGATGCCAACCCTGGCACATGAACTCCATGTCCGGCAGAAGTGTCGCAACGCTCGTCCGTCTCGCAGCACCCGCAATCTCATACAACGCAGGACCCAAGCACAGCACAGGAACACCCGCCCACAACGCATCGTTTCCAGCGTTGGAATTGATCGTTATGACAAATCGTGCGCCCGCCAACGCATCGTCAAGCGAACCGTCCAGCGATTCAATACCATCCGGCTCCACCTTGCTCAACGGGTGTCGGCGGTATTTCGCTTCCAAGCCGCCCGGAAGATTCGCCAGCACCGAAGCACATAGCGTATCAGGGTGGTGGATCTCCGATTGTCTCAGTTGTGTGTCGCTTCCAGTTTGCCCCAGGATAAGAGCATACCCGCCATCCCGTGCAACTACTGGCAAACGGGGCGTTAGTAGCTCTGAGAGCATCCTGAACCGCTCAGGGCCGTCTATAGGGGCAGGTCCGCTGACCTGATGTGCCCATGATGCGGTGTGGTTGAAACCTTCGTGGTCGATCTGCGTGTAGTCCATTCGATCAAACCAGCCGCGCTCCATCGTAAAGAACTTCTTGCCGTCAGCTATCGTTTTGTTTCGGAGTTTGTGCCACCACTCGCGACGCGCCGTATTCCATGCAAATAAGACATCACAGGATTCAAGACCGTCCGCCGGCGGGACGCAGACTAGAACTTGATGCCCCAGTGCTTCGGCACCCGCCATGATCTCTTTGAAAACCTTGTGCTGTGCCCCGTTCCAGTCGCTATTGTGACATGCTAACCCGATAATCATAATCCAGCAGGCTCCATCCCAGTACATCGCTGGCAAAGCGTCAGCCCGGAATAGTCCTTCTCCTTAAACGCCTTCTGTTGTGGTTTCCTCGCGGCCAAAAGTTCATTGATTGTCATATCGTCCACGTTGCCGATCTCGTGTTCAAATTCGGCGTCAATGCAACATGAAGTCGCGCCGCCATGCTGCCCGATGTACAGCGTTCCCCAGTGTTCTCTGCATTTGGATCTGCGGTCCGTGGTGAATGGCACTACGCACAAGTCGCGGTCTTTGTATGCGTGCCTTCCAACCCTTCTTGTGGCTACTGGAACGCCGAACCGCTCGAACGCTTTTATCGGCTCGTCCGGGTTCCACTTCGTCTGCATCCGCTGAACTGCAAGGCCCGGAAGCTTGCCCTTCATCACCTTGCAGAAGTGTTCTGTGTTTCGTACTACCTTATCGAAATCCCCGCCCCTGAGACGTGCGTATTGAACAGGGTCCATCGTGTCAATACCTATCCAAACCTTCCAGCATGTCTTGTGTACTTCAACGAACCCCGCCGATACCAGCGAATCAGTCATCTCGGGCGTTAGCAGTTCCGCGTTGGTGTAGAAGGCATTGGTGACAGGCACATGGTTGCAATGCAAATGCGTGATCGCGTCCATGTAATACTTTGAAAGCAGCGGCTCGCCCATCACCTGCAATCCTCGCAGTTCGTGCCCGTTCGTCCTGATGTCATGCACGATCCGAACGAATCTATCCAATGGCATGTCAGCCTTCTCCCGCTTCATCACGGGGTGGCTGCACATCTCGCAAGCCATGTTACAGCGCGACGTTATTTCAATTCCTACTTGGGCCATTTATAACCCCATCTCCTGAAATCGTCGGCGAATCTCTCATTCACCATCTCGCGTAATTCGGCAGTAAGGTACGAGAATGGGGGCTTATGATTGCTTGTCTTGCATCGTTCTAACGCTGGAAGGCCAGTACGCAACCGCACCCTGTCCCATTCAAGTTTAATATTCTCAACCCTACCGCACCATGTGCTATCCGGTATGTGCCACGCCTGCGGCATGATATGGCCGTCACAGCGTCGCGGAGCGTTGCATGCCTTCTCGATCGGCCTTTGGGTTTACAACGTATATCCAGCCTTTGCCTTCGTAAACTCGATACATTCAATGGCTTTCAATTTGCTCCCAGGCGAATGGTTGACTATCGAACCGCCGGCGGATTGTATCGCAGAACGCATCTTGCAAAACTGCTTCACGACTCCTTCCCGGATAGGCTTTGAGTATCGTGCATCGTAGCCGGTCGAAACATCGAACGGCGGGAACATCTCAGCCATGCCACCGTGATAATCCACGCCGATAAGTTGAAAGTCTCGAACACCCCAATGCCATGCCACGTTCGCGGCCATGATAACCACGCTGCTGTTCCGCATTATCGAGGATTCGCCGCTGGCCTTGTCCTTGTTCTCGGTGAACTGCCAGTCCTTAACCTGCCTGACAAACTCGTCGCAGTCCGTGTTGCGTTCTGGTGCTGGCCCTACCTTGTAAACCTCGGCGGGACACCATATCTCAAAGTGAAACTTCCGCGATATCTCCATTGTGCTGAATAGCGAACTCCAGCAGTCTCGAATCACAACGGCGTCCAACCGGACGTTGGCTAAGGAGGGGAAAACCAACGCCCGGTTAGTGCCGATGTAGAGACAATCTTGCTGCCAGAACTCAGGCGGCATCAGGTCCACGGACGAACCGTTACCTATAATCACCGCTCGATGTCCTGTAGGTTTATGCAATCGAGTTGACCAAGTTGTAGACCAGCGGGAACTCACGGTGATCGTCGCCGTCAGTGATCCAGTTGGCAGCAGTGATAAGCACCGCGTCGGTCGGGTTGATGCCCGTCGCTCCAACAGCGATACGGAACTTCGCGCCGGTGCTGTTGTAGTTGACGGTGTACTGACCACGAACGATAGTGGTAGGCGAATTCGCCACGATGTTCCTGTCAGTCTCAACAGGCTTCTCGGAAACGATATCCGCACTCACAGCGTTGTCACCCAGCAGCAGCACACCGTACTTGGTGTAGTAGCTGGATGTCGGGGTTGAACCGATCAGAACCGGAGCGTCAACAACCAGGATCGGCAGGCCCATGAACTGATACCGCTGCCCATCGTTCAGAATGGAACCAGCCACCGTATCCAACGCTGTAAACGCCAGATTCGCTGTGATGAGGTTGGAGAAGATAAGGGAAGGCATCACCCATATCTTCATGTTCTGGCGAGCATCCGCCATATCCTGCATCATCGCTTCGGCAATCGCCGCCGTAAACGGTACACGGGCACCGGTCGCACTACCCGGCGTGTTGTCGGTATAGTGTGCAGCGGAATACGCGGTGGTGCCAGCGGCTGCGGCGATTGCAATAACATTGTTACGCAACGCCTGGAGCTGCGCCTGTGCAAACTGGTTGCCCAGGTTCGATGCAACCGTTGCATTTGAACCCAGCGATCGGTCGCTGAAGTCATCGGACACTTCGACAGGACCAAGGGAGCGGGTCTGGAGGACCGATGCACCGCTGTTGGTTTCCAGCTTCAGCGTGTCGATATCGCCATCGGTGGCAACATCGGCTCGATTGTCAAGGCTGGAAATCGTCTTGTAGCGGAGCGTCTCATAGTGCGAGCCGGGCTTTGTTGCCAGCATCGCGGGGGTTGATGTAAGGCGAATCGCGCCTGCCGAGGAAGCATTAAATACCTCCAACATTTCCGAAAGACCAGCCCACTGAGTCATCTGCAACTGTTCGGGGATGGTAGTGTCTGCAATAAGTGATACGGCATTAGACATGATTATTACCTACTTTCTTGGAAGCTTACTAAACGCCGCCTGCGCTTCGCCGGGCGGGAAGGTCGCAATCCATTGTTGATGTTTGTTCGGGTCCGCGAGTAACCCTTTCTGGGTTAAGCCCGCGTTGTCGCCGGGACTTCCGCCCGGATGCAAGCCCGTCCCGCCATCGCCGGAAGGCGGCAGGAAGTGCTTGTTGTCTGGTAGCCATGAAGTGACGAGGTTTGCGATATCCGCTGGGTTGCCCTCGACGAACGCCGGCTGCCCTTCAATGTCCATGACTGTAACGGAGGCTTTTCCGTCTGACAGATCGACCTTGACCCGACCTCGCAGCAGTTGTGCCGCTTGGTCGATCAGTTCGGGCTTCACGCCCGCCTTCCCGAGTTCTGTCTTGAGTGCGTCTGTTCCGAAGATTTGACGCAATCGCGTTTCCGCTGAATCGGCGCGTGCCGTCTCGCCGTCAGCCAACGCCTGCATCGAGGCTTTCTGCTTGGCAAGGGCCGTGTCGAAGTCGCCCTTCTTGACGAGATCGGCTTGCTCTGCCGCTTCTGCCGCCGTCTTGTTGTCCGCTTCGATCTTGTCGAGGCGGGTTGTGAGTTCAAGATTGGCAGCCTCGGCCGCTTGCGCCCTATCGTGATACTTCGCGCTCTCTGCGGTCAGTTTCGCAATCGCGGGGTCAACGGGGGGATCGGCTTTCGGGTCTGGTGTCGGATCTGCCATGGGAATTCTCCTACTTTGCCCTACTGGGCGACTTTGCCTTGCGGCGGACTTTGTTGTGTGCTTGCTACTGCTCGCACGAATAGCGGGAATCGGATTTGAACCGATGACCTGTTGGATATGAGCCAACCGAGCTACCAGACTGCTCTATCCCGCGATATGTGGCGACGGTCACAGGGATTTTACCCTTTCGGGCGGAGAAGACCTGCAACCGTCACCGTGTTTTATCCCGTCAATTCGGGGTTGTTCAGGAACGGATTAACCGGCCCTGTGATATTGTCCTTGACCATCAGTTCGTTCGGCACCAACTCGCACACGCAGGAATCCATGCACACGGTATGCCCGTCGCCGGGCTGATTACCATGCCACTGTGCGAATCCGCGGGTCTCACCGTGCAGGCTTGAGCAATCGGGACAAGCCAGTGAACCGTTGACAGCTACCCACGTAAATGCGCGATGACCAGCTTGGCGGAAGCTCGCAAGCTCTGCCCTTTGAGCCTCACGCCTGATAGCATCCCTGGCCGCGACTTGTACCTTGTTCTCAAGCCGCCCCATCGCGGTCATGACCTTGCGGATATTCGCCTGAGCTTTTGAGCGTAGTTTCTTCGCTGCTTTGATCGCCTTGACGTTCGCCGATGCCTCGGCTTTCGCCACTCCACGGTTAGCTTCGGCGAGCACCTTCCGCTTCGACTTCAACGCCCGCAGCTCGGCATCGTATGAATTGATAACGTCACGTCTCATGCGAACCTGGGCAATACCGTCCCTCTGCGCTCGAGCTATCTGGGCTTTGAGTTCGGACGATAGGGCCTTGGTGCCTGAATCGACTTCAGCGGCGAACCAGCGGGTATTAGCCTGCCTGTAACTCGACAGGAACGTGAGGTTGCTGCCTGTGAGCGTTGTGCCAGCTTCGACAGCCTCAGCACCACCGATAGCATTCAGGATCGGCACAGCGGACTTGCGACCGGACTCAGTAGCACGCGGGAAATACTTGCTCTTCATCAGGGCTACCAGACCCTTGCGCATCTGGGTTGTCTTGGGTCCAGGCTCGTTAAACAGGCTCAGCCGGGTGTACCGCAAGAGCAGATCGTCAATGTCCTGCTGCTGTTCAACGCCTGCAAGCACTCGGGCCTTGAGGTTGACCGCCGCGATTATCGAAGCAGCCATTATTCATCTTCCAAAGGCTCGGTTATCCCGCCCATATCGCCGGTGAACGCTTCGATCTGCTTGACTATTTCCTTGTGCCGGTCGCTGCCGGGCGTTACAAGGTGGCTGGCAATCTTCAGCAGGTGCGCCCGCATCAGTTCGGGAACCTGCGAGATACCTTCGATCTCAGATAATTTCTGCCCCTCTTCAGCAAGTTGCTGGAGGCTCTGAAGCGTGAATGTCTTGGTGTACTTGACGTCATACCCCAATTCCTCGAATGGAATCAAGCGCCCTTGTTCTCTCGATACGGCAAGGCGTACAATCTCACGTTCAGAGCGTTCAAGCATTCCAGCAGTAGCCGCAAGCTCAGAGTGGAGCGGGGATGATTCAAGAGCAACCTGAATACCTGATTGGGCGTTGCCTGTCTCTGATGCATTGAGCCCCATTACCTTGCCCTTGCGGAGCATCAGAAGGGACATCGCCGACAGCCAGTTCCGCTTCTCAGTGATGTGGGATACGTTCGCATTGACCGGCTTGAAGTCGGCCTGCGGGTCTCCGAACGCCACCATGTAAGACGCGCCCAACTCTTTCGGCATTTCATCGGCTTGGATACCTGTCGCAACGTAGAACGCCACGGTCATAAACAGGTCAAGTTGGCTCTGGGACGAAAGATCCAGCATGTACTGGGACAGAGGCGAAAGTTTGGACATGATCGACGTAGCAATGGCGTCGTTATCGTCATGGATGCTGAATCCCTGATACACTTGCACAACGGGCACAATGCCCATTTGGTGCGTACCTTCAGCCATCGTAGTCTCGCCGGTGTCGAAGTTCTCAGTATAAACGCGCCATCCTTCACGGTCATAAACAACGTATCTTTCCACTTCACCAGCAGCCGTCCGCTCGTCTATGCAAGGATCGGCGCCAAGGTAGTAAAGCACATAAAGGTACTTGTTCGCATGGTCGGTACACCAGTCGTAACGCTGTAGTGGCCCGAAGTCGGAGACGAACGGCTGTGCATTCTCGTCCGCTGCGGATACCGGCTCAACCAGCGTCGCGTCCTTGTCCACCAGGACGTCAACGCCGTTCACCAACGCCCCCTCGGTGACTCGACGCATGAATGAGTTAATGTCAGTCCCGCCGCCGTCCACGTTCGCAAGGAACGCTTCTATCTGCGATTCAAAGGGCGAATCTTCGTAATTGCGTACAGGCGCCTCACGCCAAAGCTCTGTCATGCGGATGTCAATCAACTCAGGCGCGTGGTCGAACTGTGCCGCCCAGTTCTTACGCAGGTTGTACTGCGTCAGGGCCTCTCGCTGCTCACCGCCCCACCGGTCAAGGTAGGTGCCGGCGCGCAAGACGGATTGGCGCATCTCAGCGAAATCGAGATTCGCCTGCCACTCAGGTTCGTACTCAGTCCACAGCGGGTTTTTTAAGGTAGGGTTGATATCTGACATCTATGAGGCCCCTGGTCTGCCAGACATTACTGACGGGCCTTGGCATTTATTCACGAAGAAGTATCTCAGTGCGTCGGGGATGTGCTCGTACTCTTGCGGGTCTTGCGGCTCGTCAATCCACTCCTGATTGACTTTGCGGTTGACGTAAGACTGCATCGCGGTGGCGAAGATTCGATTCTGGGGTGTGTCGACGTAGTACAGGCGTGGCTTGCCGGCGGCTGGGTTCAGGTGGTTTCGGACGAGCTTGATACCATTGTTGACGTTGCGCGACCTTTGGTCCAATCGGTAATGGCAGACAATACCCTCTTTCGCAAACTCCTCGATGTCTGACCGGCCTGTTTGGTCGTTCTTGTTGCGTCCAGCGGGGTCACAGAAAGTATCTCGAACGTCCTGGATTGCATGTTGTTTGATAAACTGAGCATTGGTGCTGACTTTGGCGGTCTCTGCCTTGTAGGTGTCCAGTAGATAGATTGTCCCGGCCTTGTCAACGCCAATCCACAGGCAGACGAAGGCATTGTATCCCCAGTCGATCGCGCGGTATATCGTCAGATCGTCAGGCCGCGTCAGGCACTTGTGCATCAGGGGGTCGAAGCTGGGGTAGACTAACCCGTCGGCGCTTGGCCGCTTGCACAGGAACTCTGCGTCGATGGTGGGTCTGCTGAGCTTTTGCCAGCACTTGATGGCGTCTTCGACAGCGAAGATTCCGAAAGGTTCAGCCGCAATTCCTGCAACCCCATTGCCTGTAGCTCCTCGGGCGTGTTCATACAATGCCCTCGCTTCGAGACAATCGACTCCGAGGGGACATTCATGACAATTGCTTCCATTGTCATGCCTCTCCTGCGGGCACTGCGTTATACACTCCCAGATATTCCACCGGTGCAGCTTCACACCGTTATCCGGGCACTTGTCGATCATCTTGCCCATCGAGCCGCCTACACGATGCCAGGTGCTTGCGTACAGCGTTCTGGCAGGTATGCCTTCCCGTGTAGCCAACATGCCCGCAGCGGCTTCGATAAGCTCTGAGTCTACTTCGTCGATCTCGTCAATGTACAGCCGTTGAACCTTCGGACCGCGGACTGATTTCTGCGAGGCGGTCAGTATCTCCATCTTGCCACCGTTTATCCGGGTGCGCTTGATGTTGACCTTGCCGCTAACCTGTTGAGGATAGACCGTGTGTGACCAGTTGCCCCAATATCCGTACAGGTTCTT
>Ga0208904_1002958_pt1 | contig 10349 bp, 22 predicted proteins | sample AntAceMetag02UKB_FD_184774 | JGI IMG/M metagenome (GOLD analysis project Ga0208904, IMG submission 184774) | Saline lake microbial communities from Ace Lake, Antarctica - Antarctic Ace Lake Metagenome 02UKB (SPAdes) (version 2) | ecosystem: Environmental > Aquatic > Non-marine Saline and... | reverse complement strand
TAAATGTCCTTCCGTCGTTTTTTCCTTTTTTCAAATTCCTCAAACTTTTTATCGTTATCAGGATTAGAAATTAAATCCCTTACTTCCGGCGGAATGTCAGCAAGCGAATCAGCAAGCGAAGCAAGCGAAGCAACATCTTCGATATCGGAAGTGTCAACCACCTGTGGATTATCAGCCTTCGGCGATTCGCTGGTTTCTTTAGATTCACCGGTCTCCGGAGTGGACGGTTCTTGCTGTCCATCAGGTTGTTCACTGTTTGTAGTCGCTTGTCCATCCCCTGCTGGTTCAACACTTGCCTTCCTTTGGGCGTCATTATAAGTTTCCCTGAGCCTTTTAAGTTTATCTCTGGCATCGTCCGGTACCTCCGATATTTGTTCTTGGTCCATTGCAATTAGTGCATCCCGAACTCTCTGGGCGATAGCATCAGCGTCCTCAGGCTGAATAACTTCGAGGCCGAACAACTTGTCCAACCGTTCTGCACATTTAATTCGGTCAACTAATTTTATGATTTCTTTGAGATACTTTTCCTCGCGGATAACCAATTCATAAAAGGATATTTGGCGTCCACGATATTCACTGGCGTCTATGTTATACATCCTTTTGATTTCTGCGTTGGCTGCTTTGATTATTGCGTTCACTTGAACAAGATTAATATCGTTCTTAAAATGATCACGGAGCTCAGCCTTAATCATAGACTTCGTCCATCGCATGGCTATCCATTCCATACACGCTTCGACCAACAGAGGCCATTTAGAATAATCAACGCCCATCAAAATTCCTTACATAGTTTCCATCTTTCAAATCATTTATCAGGTTCCCTATACCTTATATATTATAGGCAATTTATTCAGTTTTTATGAAATTATTTTGAAAATAGTTTGTAGTAAATGGTTAATAGATTGTCTGAAGAATTATATCCATTGTTCTTTTATCAACAGATTTGACTTTTCCGTTCTCGATTTTATTTTGATACGCTGCGGACCATCCAGCTTTCTTTGCGAATTGTGATTGACTACAAGTTCGTGCCTTTTGAATTGCTGGTCCGTCTATAACGAACCGTTCTTCCGATGCTCCCCACATATCACAAGATGCTTCTTCACCGACTCGATGCAATGCTGCAACCAAATCACACATCGCAGATGGACTTAGTTTTCTTTCCCACCCATTCTCCAGACGGTATTGATACCATTCTGTCCATCCCACTGTTTCTGCGAAACTTTTGACGGAATAGCCTGCCATCTTGCGTTTTCGGCAAAGATCAATTGCGTTCACTTTATAATAGTTGATAATTTCCGTATATAGTTTAATCTTTTCCATTGCTGGTTTTCCTTTATCAAGTGCATCCCAACCAAAAGCGATGACACAAGAACGGCACATGACCAGTCGTCGCGGTCTTTTATTCATCTTCAGATCTAATGGTAATTTCTGGAAATCGACTTTTGGCTGCACGAACCATTCCGACATCCTTGTTTTGCATTCTCCGCAGCATGGACAATGATAAGTTGGATTCGTAACAGCTACGATATAATTTCGTTTTCGCAAAAGATTAAACGTTTTCCGATCTGTTATTGGATTTTCGTCCGAGTATTCTGCAAAAGGTCCCGATTTCTCGCTGCACGCGAAGACTTTCCGACGAAGGTTCGGATTTCCAAAGGACCGGCCCCGAATTTTCTGAGCAACCCATTGTCCCCTGAGAATTGGATTCCTTTTTTCAGTAAGTTTCAATCGTTTCTTTTCTTCCTTGTCAAATTTTTTCTCCTGCTTGAGGATATCGTTCTTGCGTTGTGTAACTTTTCGGAACTCGTCAATCTTTTTCTTCCGTTTCTTTTTCATTCTTTCCTTCCTTCCCCATCCCATTCCCATTCACGAAATTAACAACTTAGTTAATGGTATCTTGGATATGGCTTGGGCGACATACCTGACACCATTAACACCTGTTTTGAAATCACCGGACATAGAGTAAGAACCCTTATACGCATGTAGAGGGGGATGGAATTAGGGATTTGGAATTTTGAATATTATTATTATTAATATAGAATATTTGGTAGTTAATTTTTGGGTAGTGTAAATGAATATGTAAACCTGTGTGTCCATAAAGCCATATCCAAGATACCATTAACCATCTTGTTAATATCATGGTAGCTCCCACACCGCACGAGGAAGCTTGAACCGCCCATCTTGACGGATACGAAGGCGAGCCAGCTTTTCCAGACGCCTCCGAATAATTTTTCGTTTTTCATTTTGCATCTCATCTGCAATCATCACTTGGTCTAACGGCGAAGGTTTGTCATCTACAAATACAAGAGAATCTGGTTCAGCATCTAATACATCATCCAGATTTTCAAAATTAGTGTGTTCCGTGAGAGCTGCTCGGATGAGTTTTTCTGGCATATCAAAAACTACTGCAACTTCTGACAAGTCGATCCGTATTCCTTTAATCATATACGCTTGGTCTACGAAACCTTTAATAGCCGTTCCAAGTTTTCTGTTAACATTTCTATCTCTAAGAAAATCGCTGATATAAGCGGAGATGCGAGACCATGCGAACGTAGAGAAATTGCAATCTATGATTTCGCCTGCTTGCCGTCTAATAGAATAAAAATGTGCAGCCGACATCAACCCAAGATTCCCAGTTTGTATCAGGTCATCCTTTTCTACATTATAGACTCGACCGAAACGCATTCTTACAATTCGTTTGACTAATCCGAGATTTTTCTCTACCAGTTCTTGCTCTTCCGCAGTTAATGTCCAGCCCCAAGTGTTCATTTTAATTTCCTTTCCATAACCAGCCATTTCCAGATATGATATTTTAAGAGCCTGAGATATTTTTTACGCCTGATACACCATTTCCAAATCCTGACATACCATAGCTTATTCATCTTCTGTGCGATTTCCTTCATCGAATCACGATGACACGAAAGGCAAACGAATGGACCACAATTAACAAACGTCCCTTTATATTTGCATTTCAGATAGAGCTTCTCACCTATCTTTTTAATAGTACAATCTGTAAAGTGTCCACTCATATCATAATTCCCACACTCCGCAGCCATAAAATCCAAAGCATCGAGGCAAGAATTAAACCAGCACGGATAAGACGCCAGCCCATAGTACGACCCGGAACATGAGACCAGATGAAGAACCAAATCGTTACCATAAATAGGAACCTCATTATATCTTGTACATCGCCGATGGTCATATCTTATTTCCTTTCTCGTAGTTGCAGCATTTACTATATGAAACACAAAGTTGGCCATCGTTAATACAGGTCTGCATCGTGTTCCCAACCATTCTAACATGTTTACAGTGATGCGTTATTTCTTTATCGAGCAAAGTTTTACTTTTCGGAGCAACAATGGGTTTCGCACAAGCCATGCAAACCTCATTCAGCAATTTGTTGCAGCCACAGACCAGCGGAGCAGCCTCGATATCTTGGTCTTCTGGCGTCCCAAGTGCATCCGCCTTTGTACTTAACGGCACAACCATAGATTCCATCTTCAATGGTGTCACTGCTGAAGTTTTCCTCGGAAGTTCATCAACGATACCGCCTTCGAACATGACACCGTCTTCGGTTACCATGACACTGACACCAGCTTCGTTAGCAATTTCCTGCATGAAATCGATGATATTTATATGCTCGCCAGCTTTTTGCAATACCCAACAACAACACGCCTTCCACACCTTCAATTCGCTGATCTTTCTTGTGCAGTCAGCACCTGTATCGAGTAGCTCTTCCCGTAAACGCTTTCGCACCTTTTTGAATTGTTCTAACATTTTATCTTCCCTTCCTTTTGCCATTTGATTATTATAAGCTCAAAAAGTCTGGCAAGAAAACCGTTCTTTGACTTTACTCGACCTTCTAATGACTCTTTCATTCTCAATTCCAATAGCTCCAGCTCGCCCATGTCTTCAACTTTGTTCATTACATTTCTCCTTCACACATAAACCTTTTACCAGCATGATACACAACATCACCTTTCCTACAATTACGGAACGCCTCGGCTGAAATCTTTGGTATCTTTTCCCAGTCCCGTGTCTGCTGAGCCAGAGCTTGTAGACAATCCAGCACCTTATCCAAACCAGCAGGACGACACAACACTTCGCCTTCGAAGTTTTCTATTGTGATGCGATGGTTTCCATCCCATAGATGGGCGAGCTGTCTTTCGTCAGGAACAAGTTGCACACATCTTGCAACGAACGACGGAAAGTACCGCTTCCGCACATCTTTATCGACATCCTTTTGGATATAACTTGGCTTCTTCTTGTCCACCTTTAATTCTAAAAAGCCATTGAACCGCCTGTGGAGTATAAGTATATCAGCGACGCCTGACTTCTGCATCTTGTGTCCATGAATGTTGAACGTCCAAGCACCTTGCGAGTATAGTTTTTCTATCAGCTTCTTTTGGAAATCACTTTCTAACATATTATTATTATTTCCTCTCAAATAGATTACATGCTGGCCTATTAGGTAACTGCTGTAAGAATTTTCTTCTATTCATCATATACATCCCCAATACAACCTATAACATCAGATACATCATCATAGTCACAGTCAGGATTATCGCATTGGATAATTGCCGCGAACATTCCGCCAGCGTTTGCATCGAACAGTTCGCCGGTGTCACATTTTGGACATGGGTATTTTCTTTCGCTCATGCTACCTCCTTAACTAAGCAGCCATCCTACAAGTTTTCCGATACATAGGACGACAAATATTTCACAAAAGAATTCGAGATTCGTATTTATTAACTGCAATACTTCTATGAGTTTTTCTGTTTCCATATTAATCCCTTTCTACTGCATCTTATGGTCACCATATTTTATCACTGTCCTTTTTCCCAAACAATATCATAACCAGGAAAACCAATAGGACAATCCAAGTATTCAACATCCGACATGTCACAACTTGTCGAATACGCTTGATGGTCAGTGTCGGTTGGATAATTATCATGTTCCACATCATCCCCATCCAGTGCCGCAAAACCATCCCGGCCAACAATAAAGCCTCCTTGCCGGTTTGTATCCAACGGCTCTGCATTCAGTGTCTTAAGCAGCAGTCCTTCACGGGTACGTTTACCGTCTAAGTGTTCTGATCTCTGCCTGAGCAGCCATCTGAGGAACGGTTTTGCCAGCCATAAGGCCAAAACGAACCCTATTACAGCAACAACCGCCCATAGACCGGCGTCAAGTACCACCTGTTTGATCTGAACGCCTTCCTTAGGAAATACGAAATCCATATCAACCCCCCAACTCATCAAGTGTCGATAAAAGAACTGCCCTCAAAGCTGCATCTGTAATCACCATCTGCAAAGCTACCTTCTCTTGGTACGTTAAACCATTCGTGAATTCATCAAGGTCAAACGCCGGATCTTTACAAGCTATCTTATGCTTTTCAACAATGGATTTTATCAACCCTTCTTTGGTGTTATCAACCACGCTCCCCATGTTATTTCTCCTCCAATATTATGTCGTCACCTACTTTGTGAGTTGTGGGTATTTCGATTTCCTTGGGAGTAGCGTCGAACGTCGGTGGTTGTTGGTCTAAGAACAATCCACATTCATCGCAGCCATTTACAGTATTGCATTTTGAGCAGTCCAGTTTATCCATGGTTATATTTGCCCGCTTCCCATTCTTCTTGCCTGCTGAAATAGTTTAGCTCTTCTTGTCCGTTGTGAACATCGACAGCCCCATCCACGTATCCTTCATCGTATCCGCAGTTCCTGCCACGTCTACGACCTAAGATAAAACTTAGGACGGCGATTGCTATATTACCTACAAGAACGACGAGGCATAGATTTTCTAAGATTGTTATCCCTTCCATCAGCCTCTCCTATTCTTAATAGGTTTCTTTCGGCGGCTTATGAACGGTTTCTGGGACGGCTGTTCCTTAACACAATCGTCGATACCAGCCGTAAGTTTTACATCTACTTCGTCCATCTGGCTCACCATTCTATTATAGTGTTCCCGCATGATGGACGCTTGGACGAGCAATGCTTGACCGAGGCACTCTTCACCATAAGGTTTGTGACACCTTGCCATCTGTGCAACATCATCCATCTCAAGATATGGACACTTCTTGCATAGACTTGCATTATACCACGTGTCATCCGGGCGGATCTGCTCCACTGGTTCAACCTTCTTTGTATTTTCACCTGACATTCCAACGATAGCCATAACGATTTCCCTTTCTTATTTCTTGTCAAACGTTCCCTTGCATCCACAATTTGCACATTTAATTTGTTCCTTATAAACATTGAACTTGGTTCCCATAGGGACGTCTACAGATACGTCTTCCAGGTTCTCGCCATACTTTTTAACGAACCCACCGTTATCACCGTATCCGCAGTTTCTGCATTCGACATATACTTTATATTCTGTCTTGCCTCTCGGCCCTTCATTTGCGTTTCCTGCATCTGTCATGATTTTCTCCTCTTTATATTAATTACCAGTTAAGATCAATATTCGTATCAACCTTTAAGTTTCGCGTTTCTATTTCTACCAGTTCGGCAGTTCTTTTCTTGATAGTTTCCGTAACTTTTTTAAGTAGCTCTACTGATGTTCCTTGGCAAAAGGTGACGCAGAAATTTATAGCGACGTTCCATGGTAGAGTGACATCTATTTGCATAAAATCTTCTCCACCTTCGTTTAGCTTTGTCTCGACTATTCCACTATCCCAAAGAACTACACCATTGAACACAACTGCACAAGGGAGTTCCCTATAATAATAGATTGTGACTGCTGTCGGTATTTCCATGATTATTTCCTCGGTTGATAACCTTCGCACTTGCCGGTTTCACCAATTTTTATTCGAGATGGCATAGCACAACTTCCAGATCCTCTGCTTATTATGTTGCAAACACAACCTGTCTTCGCACATTTCACGCTGAAGCATTCCATCTCCCAATCTCTACTGGTAGGATGTCGGCCATCCGGCTTTGCCATCAAACCTTTCTTCATATCACCTTCAATCATCGGCGGTTCGAACGGACTTGGATTCTCATCCATTTCCTCCAGCATTTCATCTGTTAGCTTGTTAATTGATTTGGCTGCTGCTTTCACATCGGGGAAGTTCCTGCCAGATTTGCGTTCTGGCTGGTCTTCCATATCAGCATGTATTCCATCTGTCATTCCCATCGGCCATTCTCCTGTCTTTACAAAGTATCTGAAACATCTATCCCAGATACGGCTTTCATTTGCGTTTAGTCTATTCACTCGTCCATCCTACTGGGACAATCGGATCTGCAAATATCGCAGCGTTTACATTCGTTATAGCTTGGCACACGTCGGCAATGCTTCTCGTCCCCTGCTATAAGGTTGATGGTCGCCCATATACTATTCTTGAGCTTCATGTCCAACTTAGCTGCGGATGGAACCGGCTGATTTCCAACACCTTTACGATAAACAATCGTGCCGGAAAAATCCTTCCCCATGTAAAGTGGATGAGCAACCGGAAGCATGAACATATAGAATAACACCTGTACGAAATCACTGGTCTTACACTTGCCAGTCTTGGCGTCTTCTACAATGGCCTCTTCAGGTTTGATAGCAACGAGGTCAGCCTTGCCAGAAATGGTATATGTTTTTCCGGGCGGAGTATAGTAGAAACTATTTTGGTCTTCTACACGAACAGTATATCCCAGATCTTCCAGTTCATTCCTTCGTGTCTTGATAAGTTTATTGTGATTTATACACCACGTCGCCAAACTATAATTCGTGGATTTAGATTTATCAGCCTTGTAGTGAGCCTTGAACCAGTAACACCATTCGCATTGGACTTCACCTGCAACCAGCTTGGAAATCCAAGACGGCCATATAAAAACTTTGTCTCTTAATGTTTTCATTTCTTGTCCTCGTAGTTTAGTTTGTGACACTTGCCATTGATACGACGCGGAACATTAGTTTTTAACTTAATATTCCTTCGTTTCTTTCTCCAGTCAAAACATATCGGCTCGGAGAAACGTTTGGTATTGAAGCCATTAATACACTTCGATTTTGGTTTAGACCAGCTTAAGATACAGATTATCCATCCCGGTATATTCATTGTCATTCCTTTTTATTTGTTGTGCGTTGGTCGTGCGGATTGTTTGCCTCTGCTTTCATAAGTGCAGAGTCGATGCAAATACGTTCCACCTGTTCTTCGACCGGACTATAAAACACTATGTCTTTTCGGTATTTGAAAATACCTTCGTGCAGTATTCGTTCAAGTGCAGCTTCAAATTTTTCGCCGGCTCTGAACATACCATTGTCAAATAAGTTAGCCTTTACATGTTCGGCCAGGAATTTACTTAGGTTTTTCATGGTTCCACCTTTGTAATGTCGCACTCTTCACATCCCATGTGCATACGGAAGTCTGGATCCGGACAAAATTCGTACCCACACTTTTCGAGCATCCTTGCTGGCTTCGTCGGCGATTCCATCAGTTCCAATGCAGTTACCAGTTCCTTTTCCTTCATAGCCCAACCAACGGTCTCCGGATGGTCTCTCTGCAAGGATTTTGCATAAGCAGCAATCCCATTCCTTATTACATTGCTTAGTTTTATACCTGATATGGTTTCTATATAGTTTGCTAAAAATTCACTTAGTGAAATCATCTGCAGTCCCTCTTTTCCCCATCGGCAAACTCATCCAACTGTGACACCGGCCCGTTCTCTATGCGTTTTAGTTTTTCGTATGGAACTACAACTGCCGCATAAAATTCATCCGCTATGCAGTTCAATATTCCATGTGCATCATTAACGATGTTGTATTTCTTTGTTAATGACTTTATTGCTTCCATACGCTGGAGACACCAAAGATGGATGAGCCTCGTGCAGCAGTAATTGACACGGCCTCGAAGCCCTTGACATCTATCGTGCAGCTCGTCTATAATGTAATTCAATTTCTTTCGCTCTGCTTTTGTAATATATGGCATTACTCTTCCCCCATTATACGCTTTGATAATTTTTGTGTTTCACGCGATGAACTTCCGCGTCTCCCCTGTATCAATGCAAGCTGCTCAGCGTCACTACGTTCTTCCCTTGCAGTTCGCCTCGCCTCAGCTTCAAGGCGTCTTTGTTTTTTACGCTCTGCCTTTGTTGTCATAAGTGTTCTCCTTTATTGTTATTATTAGTGGCTGCAATTTACGCAAACGCCACGATGTGAATCAAGTTCATTTACTTTACAGACCGGACACATAAGATCCTTCTTAGCAAGCCATTTTCCGAATGCGGGAAGGTATGATGAATATCTATGTTTATTCATTTCCTCTAAGTAATCCGCGAGGTCTTGTGTCGTTGGACCTTTTGCTAAATGGCCATCCGCCTTCGCACCGAGTTTACCTTCTATCCACATTGAAATCTTAACACCGAACACGGAACCGAGCATTGTCCCGCAGCAATACGGAGCAAAGAATAGCAGAGTCATATCTGCCTTAACAAGCTGCCGGAAAGTGATGAACCATATCGTATTGCTAAAGAACGCTGCGATGAGATGGTATCGCATGTTGTTACGGTTCCGGCTCCTACTTACTATACTGAAACTGATATTCTGTATGAATGCCAGAAACAGAATCGTCACCATTGCGATTATTGTTTGCCACATATTAATTCTCCTTCCAGTGATATTCTTTCATGTCTTTGGCAACGTGAGCTATGTCGGGCCAGAGCCATCTAATGATTTTCATTTTCCAGACAGGAAGATGTGCCATAGCTTGCCATAGACTTTCTATAACAATTTTACCCTCCTTGATTCTTTCCCTTCGTTCCCTTTCTGTACAAACGCAGGGAGCACAATCGCACACACCACATTCATAACCGTTCATATTCCTTTTACCTTCCATTCCAAATCTCCGACAAACCGTGGAGTTTCTTTTGCAGCCACGAATAATTTTTCATCGAAGTCGACTGGTCTAATTTTTCTTCCGCCTGTTGCTTTTGAAAATAAGTATCCACTTACTATTACTCCCCAGCTTTTTATCGCTGTTGGGAAGCTGATTTCTTCATCGACGAGAAAGCGATAGTTCAGCCAGTCAAGTTTCCACTTGGTTATCTTCTGGCGTTTGTATCCTTTACCTCTGATTTCCTTGCCGTCCTCGTCAATCAAACCAACATATAGGATGTCAGTTTTCATACCTTCGCCGTCACTGTTTCTACACGGTTGAAGTTGTGAAGGCTGTTCCATGTGTCTAAGAAGTCTTCGGCCGAAAGTCTGTCTCCCCATTCACTGCCATTGCAGGTCGTACCCAGACCGGCGTCGCCATGTATCAGGCCATCTTTGTGAAGATAATGACCGAGCTGACTTTTAATTACATAGACACTTCGCCACATATAAACGGCGAATACAATTTTTGTTTTCGATGTTTCCATTTCAG
>Ga0208904_1002956_pt1 | contig 10357 bp, 16 predicted proteins | sample AntAceMetag02UKB_FD_184774 | JGI IMG/M metagenome (GOLD analysis project Ga0208904, IMG submission 184774) | Saline lake microbial communities from Ace Lake, Antarctica - Antarctic Ace Lake Metagenome 02UKB (SPAdes) (version 2) | ecosystem: Environmental > Aquatic > Non-marine Saline and... | reverse complement strand
CTATCATATATTTAAAAATGATAATGTAAAAAATACCTATCCAGTTTCCATCCTTATTAATATAATGTTTCTTGTCCCATCCATAATCAAATTTATTGTCAAATATCCACCAGTTCATATCTATTACTATAGTCATTTGTTGTAAAATGGAACCCAGAGGTGTTGAATTCTATTTACTCCTTTTTTGTCTATCCATGCATCTACAATTCCATAGCCTATATGTGCTTGGAGTTTTTTTCCTCTCATGAATCTTGTCTGCCCACATAGGGTTCCTGATTCAAATCCGTGGATGTTTCTTCTGCATAAATATAAGGATTTATGGTAGTGTCCTGAGTGAATGATGTTAGGTTTACTTCCTCCATCAAAACTTTCTATTAATTTTTGGATCTTATATGAATCTGCATATGCTGTCCCATCTGCTCCGTGATAAAGGTGCAAATTAATGCCTGGTTTTAATTCTAGATTTCCTTCATCTTGTCCTAGATGAGTGTAATTGCTTAACATGTGCTCCAAGGCTTTTCCTACGATCATGCCTGCGTCTCCTTTCTTGAAATACCATTGGTCGTGATTTCCATCTATGCCATAGATATGGGCTTTAATTTTATCGAAGAATTCTGCTGCATAGTTTATTTGTGAATCAAATCCTATATGTGTTAATTCATAGATATGTCCTGGTCTTCCTGACATTCCTTCTAGATGATCACCAGAGTCTACTACAAATTCTACTTTTTCTTTATTAAAATGTTTGGCCATAAATTCAAATAACTCTGGTTTAAATGCTTCATGTCCTATGTGTGCGTCTGAAAAGTATCCATACTTAACATGTTTGCCTGATAAGTGTAATTTTCTTCTTCTTGCTGGTTTTCCCTTAGCTGATTGAATTGCTGTGATCACTTCTTGTTCTGTTAGATTATGTTTAATAATTTCTTTTTCAAGTTTTGATATTTTCTCTTTCTTTCCCATTTATTAAATCTCCTTGATTATACAAATGAATTTCTTGAAATAAGTTTTAATTTGAACTTTCTCTCTGCCTCATAGATGGCTGGTCTAATATATGGATGGGGATCAATCCCCTCTTTCTTTATTTTGTTTGCTACGGCATAAGCAGCTCTTTGTGATGCTTTGCCCTTTAATCTTAATTTTTTTTCAGTCCATTTCATTAATCTCTTAGCTGATACTGCATGTGGAGGGGAGCCATATTCTACATTTTCTGCATGTGGTGCAGCATATTCGAATACGATCCTATTATCGTCATCCCAATAAGGAGGGATCCCACTTAAAAGAAGGGCACTTGTGTCTGTTATGGTTGTTGGGCTTCTGGTACTTGATTTAAATTCGTCTCCCCAAGGCACTGGTCTGATTAAGTTTTCTTGGGATTCTACATAGATAAATTGCATTATCTCCATGAATTTTTCTCTTAATTCAGGATTGGTCTTCACACCATGTTCTAGTTCTTTTAAATCCTTCATATTTTTCTCCATTCTTCTTGTCTTTGATTATAAACTTCATAAAACATATAATATTCTTTTGTTATCCATTCTTCAAAAAGAACGGGATAAAATAATTTACAATATAAAGGACTTAATTTTGAGATGTTATCTTTTAACTCTTCTCTTTCTAATTTCTTTTCCAATTTATTATATTCCATTATTTATTTTCCTTATTATCTTTTCTACCATAAAGGTCATAAAAAGTAATATACTCTTGTAATCTCCAATTCTCATAAAACTTAGGATGATTTGATTTATAACACTCAGGACATATTGTAGAACTCCTATCTTTCATATCTTTTCCTTTTAATTTCTTCTCTAATTCATTAAAACTACCATCTGGTAATTTGACAGATTGTTTACATATATAACAAAATTTATAATCTTCTATCATTTTTCTTGTTATATGAGAAGGTAAACTACTTATTAAATTTATCTAAATCTTTAGGTATTTACTATTATTTGCATTTTTAATATCTTCCACTTTTTTGTTCTATAAATCTATTTGCAACCTGAAGGGGTGCAAATAATTCTTTTATTATTAGATGTAGAAATCTCTTCTTTTAATAATACTACTTCATTACAACCATATCTATCTTTAGTTGCTGTTGGATGGTGCTCTTTTAGGTCTACATCCTTATTGCTATATGGCAGTTCGTCTGGTTGGTCTGGGTTTGAACTTAATAAAGTTAAATTGATGGTTCGGCTTGAACCTGCTACAGAGGATCTTGATTCCCTATATTTAAAGGTATTTCCGAAGGCAGAGTATGCCCTCACTAACAGGATGTCTCCTGAGGCATATTCAGGGGTCACATTTGCCAGATCTACTGCGTAGGCTCCTGATGTGTTGGTTTTAGTATTAATGCTAGAATTCTTGCTTAAATTGTAAATTACCACTGGGACTCCTTTTGCTGTGGTCCCATCTATGTCTGTTATGATCCCTGTTATTGGGAATGGTGTTAAAGGCATTAGTATTTCCTCACAAATGTGTGCCTACACATAAAATGGGGGGTATAGTCTCTGTTATCGAAGTCTGCTGGGAGTTCGTCTCTTTCCTTTGCCAGCTCCACTTCGTCATCTATGATCTCTTTTAATTGGTCCATTGATACCCCTTTTTCTGTTCTTTGTGTGATATTCCCACATATCTTGGTTGTTCTGTGGTCATTTGGGCCTAACCATTTATATTTTAGCTCATCGTCTGGATCTATTCTCTTATAACTCCATTCCCTTGCTTTGTTGTATAATGCCTGGGTCTCTGTCCTATAAATATTCATGGCTTGATAAGGAGGGATCCCTTTTTTTGTTAGATATGCCATTACCTGGTCTTTTGTCTTGCCTTTTAGCATGGATCTCATTATGTATGATTTAATTAAGTCACTTGTTCTTAAATTCACTCCGTCAAAGGATCTTGCGAAGAGGTCTTTTTCCACGTAGTCTACAAAGCTTGTGATGTCTGATTGTGCCTTAATTATGTTATTCTCTGCGTTTTTTATGAATTTCCTTTCGTCCATAAAAATCTTTGAACTTATCTTTTGGATGTATGCTTTTATGTCTCTTCTTGCTGAATGCCTTGGGTTGTACACTCCAGGGGTTCCAGTTGAAACCATTCCAGTGTCCTTTTGGAGATTTATGTCTTCTATTTTTTCTTTTAGGGTTTCTGCCCTGTAAATGATTAAAACATTTGTTATGTAGTCTTCTGGGATAGACCCTTGCACATCTATTGTTAGGGGTCCTATTGAGATATACTTCTCTGCGTTAAGAGCTCCTCCTTCATTTGACACCACATTTGTGTTGCCTTGCATTTGGTTCTGAACATCCCAGTTCCTTGGATAGAAGAGTTGTTCTTGGATTCCTTGCAGAGTCATTATTTCTTCTCCTATTGATGTAAAAACTTTAAGAATTGTGTCTGTTGCTCCTTTGTTATTGAATTCTACTTGAACTGCATATATTTCTCCTATGATCTCCTCTGTTTTAAATAGAGCTTTATTCTCTGGATCTAAAAAGATGGGCCCTGTATTGATTTTGTCTAGCATTGTTCATTTTTCCTTATGTACTTTCTCATCTCCTGTTTGGTTATTTTTAGTTCTTTTGCTTTTATTAGTTTCTTAGCAAAGCTGTCCTTTAGGTATTTTAAAGGGACTACGTGTCCATTGCCTTGGGGAGATTTGATGTCACAAAATTTTCCTTTTCCTCTTACTTTAATGAGGTACATATCTGTTGCTTTGTTCGTTGGAGCTGGCTGATTGGTTGAGGCTGATTGGTTTGTTGGTTGGCTAGGGGAGAATGGACTTCTATTTCCAAATGGCGAGCTTCCTTCGTTTCCTCCGAATGGGGAGCTTTCTCCACCCATTCCTGCTCCTTGTGGTGGTTCTACTGGTTCGTCTACAGGATCATATTGGAATTCCTCTTCCTCTGTGTATGTTACATTAAATCCTAATTGCTGCATCATTTGAGCATTGTTTATTTTCTGTCCTATCAATTGCTCTTTTGCTATTTCGTCTTGTTCTTCGTTTGGATTTAAGTCTATGTGATAATCCTTAACCTCTAGTTGTTTCACATACCAAGGATAGAATTCATCATTATAAATTCCTTGGCCGTCTGCTATTGCTCTGTTGGTTACAGTTATTTGGAGTCCTTCGTTGTTTAGTCCTCCACCTGTGCTTACATCTCCTTGATAAAGTGGCATAACTCCCCAACATGCTCCTATTTTTCTTGAGTATTCGTCTCTTACTTCTGTGTACTGCATTTCTTCTAAGGATCTCATGAAGTCTATGAATTGTATGTTGTTTGCACTCTGGCTATTTGCGTGTTGCTCTACTACCATCGGAGGGATCTGGTGTGGATTTCTCTTAAATTCGTCAAGCATCCAGTTCCAGGCTTTTGTCACACTTGCCGTGTTTGATGAGTTAATAAATAAAAGTCCTCTTGGTGGTCTTTGTTTTGAATAATAATTCTTGATGTAATTGTCCATATTCATCATTGTTACAATCTTCATCCAACATGCATATATCGGTGAGAAACCATAAAGTAAGGTTGGTTTGTATTTGCTGGTATGAAAAACTTCATTTTTAGAATAATAAATATAGCCTCCTTCAGGCATGTCTCCCCTATAGTATGCTTGGAACATTTCCTTGCCACATTGTGGGCAGATTTTTGTTGTTGAATTAAGTAGATCTCTGTGTTCTGGGCAAAACATTAATTTGTTTCCTGAGTTGTCCATCCCCATTCTTCCTTTTCGGTCTGCTATGATAAACATAAATCTTGGGTCTGCCCTTATGAATTCTACTGGTATTTCTGTTACTAAGGAGCCATCTTTGTTCCAGTAATAATCCTTAATGCACACGCAGTACATGTTGTCTACTATGTTTAGATCATTTTCTAGTTCTGATGATAGTCTTATTAGGTCTTGGTTGTTGTCGTTTACTGATTTAGAATATTTGATTAATCTTTTTTTCTCCTCTACATCTGGTTCTTTTAAGTCTCTTGATTTACACTCATCACATTCGTCCACTGGGTTTTGGAATTCCTTGTGGCACTCATTACATTTAAATGCATAGTTTTCTTTTACTTCATAGTTGTATCTGAATATTGCTTTTCTTAAATTTTGATGTATTGTTAGTAAAATGTCACTATATTCTGCTACATCATAAAGGGTATAATAAGAAAGAGGTTGTATTTGTTTGATAACATTATCGTCTCCTGTTATCTTGGATGGATCTAAACTTGGACGTGCATTTGATTTGGTTGGGTCCACTCCAACTAATTGGTCAACGTAGTTTTTTGTTACCTCTATTGTTTGGGGATCGTGTTGTTTTATTTCGATATTTGTAAAGGGTATTTTCATTATGATTTCCTCCGATGGTTTTAATAAGCATTACTTTTATATAAACTTTATGATTTTGTTTGTTCCTTTTCTATTAAAGTGCATTGAATAAACTCTGGTTTATTATAATTTATATTGCATAAATCTAAAACCTTACCCATTGCACCATTGCACCATTTGTGTAAAATTATATTATGTAATCTTGGATTGTCTTCTTCCATCCTTTGAAATCTGTTTGGTTCTTCTTCGAGATTAATTCCAAAACCACAACCCATACATCCTGTTCTATTTGCTTTTGTTGTTTTTAATAATTTGCCTTGTTTAATAATATCTCCATAAGCCTTACAATAATCAAGATTAAACTCTTTAATATATTTTAAAATGTCTTGTTCTGTCCAAAATCCTAAGGGATGGCAAACTTCCTTAGTAAAGTTAATACAACCATTTTGTAAGTATTCTTTTTTTCTTTCCATCCCATCAGATGCCATTGTACCTATAAAGGGGACCTCTCCTGTTTGTTTTTTGTATCTAATAAATGGTTCTTTCTTAAGATAATAACAACACCTATCCGATACTTCTATATCTGAATCAATAATACATTTCCACTTTTCAGAAACTTTAAACATAGTTTTAGATCCATCTTTCATTATTCCTGTCATTAATCTATTTCTTAGATAATCTGATTTTGTGTGTTTTACCTTATGAATAAAATTTGCTTGTTGTTTTGATGGGAAGGGTATTCCATATTTTTCCCAAACCTGTAACATAGAAATTTTGGGTTTAAGAACAATATCTGCTTTTTTTATAGCATGTTCTCTTGTATCTATTTCTGTTCCTGTATCAACAAAAACCACTTTTACATCAGGATAAAGAGATTTAACTAAATGCATCATAACCTCTGAATCTTTTCCCCCACTATAAGAAATATAAACCTGTCCATCAAATGCATTATAAAATGATTCTATTTTTCTTTTAGTAAGTTGTATCTTAATATTCATAGGAAGTCCTTGTCTTTGTGTAAGTTGCCACATTTCCATCTTTTCAATACAATCCTGTGATGTTATCGGGATCCCTTAACATCGCTATTCTTCCTGGGTTTAGCTCGTACCACATTCTCATCATGAAGTTGTCTGCCTTATCTGGGGATCGTCCCATTCTTTCTTTGATTTTGTCTTTTCCTTCCATTGCTATCTTTCCGTCTTTTTCTATATCTTTTCTTCTTATCTGCTGCAGCTCTTCTATTAATTCGTTCTTTATTCTCTCATTTCCTATCTTGGTTGCTATCTTGCCGTGATTAACATATTGGGCTAGGTAATCGTAGCATTGGCTCTTTAGGTTTACATAATTACAATTCACTACTTGGATGGCTTTTGAGTTGTTAATAAATCCCCTTGAGCCGTCTATGTGGTCTACTACTCCTCCTCCTACTCCATCGTCATCTGTTAGGATGTTGCTGTATGGTATGAATAATTGTTTGGCTATCATTTTAAGTTTTTCTTCTGTGAATTTGGTTGGAGCTTTCTTGTATTCTTCTGGAGCCATCTTCATGTTGTATTCCCAGCACTTGACATTCGTTAGGCCTTCCCAGTAAGTTATAAATGTGCTATCACGTCCGTGCCTTGCTACATCTGTTATTAAGTATCTTTCTTCACTCTCTGGGGTTGTGTTTGTGAACATGTCTAGGATCTTAGGGTAATCGAAGATTTTGGCAGGATCCTCATCGTATTCGAAGTTTCCATAAAGCAGCCTTTCTTTTGCTATCTCATCGGTCATTTTAAACAGATTGTCTCTGTAGTGATGAGGCATGTATGGATTGTCTCCTACTAGGCTTGGTATGAAAACCCTATAAGGCTCTATGGTTCCGTCCTTAGCTGGTTTGTAGAATTGAAAGTATAAAAAGTTCTTTGCTGGGTTGCTGGCAATTAATAGCTTTGGTATTAAATTAAACTCTAATAACTTAAATCGTATCCTTGACATCAGGATGTTCTTTGCTTTCTCTGTAACCTCAGAGGCCTCATCTATGAATGCTCCTGTATATTCGGAGGATCCCAGACTATCAAATTCAGGATCACTTGGGTAAAGGAATAAATCTTTTAAGTAAACTGATGAGCCATCTACGAATCCATGGGAGCCGTTGTTAAATTGTATAATAGAATTCATTGCATTGTATTTGTAGTCTTCTCCAGGCACTAGCCCAAAGTTAGAGCATGTCTCAAAAAAAGTAAGAAGGGTCGTGTCTTTAACATTCTTTAGTCTGGCTCTTCCTAGGGCCCACCTTGTTCCAGGGTAATTTAAGCAAGATTGGATTATCCAAATACATCCTAGCTTAGATTTCCCTCCTCCTGCTCCTCCTCCGAAAAATATCTCTGTGTGTATGTCATCACTCAGATACCCCATAGCTTCTGCCTGCTTATCTGTTAACATAAAAAACTTATCAGTTGGTCGGATCTTCAGACTTTGCATTTATAATGCTCCCTTTTTTTATCTTCTTTATGTCTACTTCTCTTGGATCTATTAAAATTATTCTGTTCTCTTGTCTTATGTTTGTTTGGTTTACTTCTATTGTTGGGCCATCTCGAGGTATCTTTCCTGCAATTTGTTTGATTCTCATTTGTCTATCCCATTCTTTTTGTAATACTTCTAGTGCTCTTATTCTATCTTTTTCTTGTCCTTTATTGTTTCTTACAATGGTCCAGAGTTCTTTTATTCTGTTTTGGGTGCTTAGTTCTAACTGAGAAAGAGTTTTTGGTGCATCTTCTAGGTTTCTTCTCTTGGTTCTTTCATCCCATCTTACATTTGCATCTCTTATTATTGTTGATAAACCTGTTCCTAGTTTTTCTGCTATTTGTTCATAAGTTATCCCTGCCTCTATCATTCGTATTACTGTGTCCCTTCGTTGCTCTATTTCCTTCATCTTCTTTGTTGGAAGTCTTTGCTTAATTTGTTTCTTAGGTTTCATTTAGGTTCCTTAATCTCAAATAAACAATCTACACAGATGCTTATTTTGTAATCATATTCGAATTCTTTTCCACACTTGTCACATAAACATTTTATCATATATTTGCGTACCTTGCCTGCCAGTCACTTGGCATTTCAAACATCTCATTTGTCTGTGGTTCAATTAATAGGATCTCATTCTCTTTTGTAAAAAAGAAGTTTAGAGCATGTCCTTCCATTAAGGTTGTTCCCTCTATTGGTCTGTTAACATAAATTGTGCCTATGGTTGAGTCCCTTAGGATGTTCTTGATTAATGCATAAAGGCTATAAGCATATTTCTCACAGTCGAAGTTGTCTGAATAATACTTTAGGTGCCTAAATAGATTAAATTGTAATGCTGTTTTAAGTGTGTTTAGCTCGTATTGTTTGTATGACATGTCTGTTATTTCTATCTTGTGGCTTGGCACTCCTATTTTCTTTAGTTGGGATTTAATGCTAGGGCCTGTTACTGTTCCTACTTTCTCTGCTGTTGCTAGCTCTTGAAAGCTATCAAAAAAGCCTTTAAACAATGCACTTGCTATAATATTCGTTACATATTTTCCTATCATTTTTTCTCCTTGATGTATTTCTCTTCATAATGTTGTATGCTTAATGATTCCCTAGTCCATTTGTTATTTTGTTTAGTCCATATGTGATAAAAAATTGGTGTCTTGTTTGATTCCTGCCATTTCTTAAACATATGGAATTGTTTAATATCATGTTTTTGTGGATAATATTTCTTTTGAATGGTTGATTTGATTTCTACATTTTCTATTTTAAAAATAGGCTCTGAGCCAACAGATAATAATCTTTTAAAACATATAAAGTCTGGTGCCTTCTGACTTACTGCCACCTTAACTACATTATTGTCTCCATATAATTCTTGCAATCTCTTCTTGGATGCATACTCTCTGTCATATCCTCTTCTTTGTGGCATTTAAATCACATCTCCTCTTTTTATTTTCCTAGATGCCTCTTGATCTTGTTCTTTGCTGTCTTCCTTGATCTCCTTGTTGGGGCTTCATTCCTTGTATTTATTAATTTCTTAAGTATTGCTCTGTCCTCTTCTTTTCTTTGTCTTGATGATATTTTTTGTTTCTTTTCCATTGGATCTCCTATCCCCAAAAAGTTAGCTTTTTGTTGGATCTATCATATACCCCATGCTTTTCTTTGCTGCATCCTTTTCTTATGCATATAAGTCTCTGCACTGGGTGTTCTAGACTATAAACTGAATACCATTTGTGAAATCCTAATAAACAGAGAATTGGTGTTTTAATCTCGAGTCTCTTCTTTATGCTCCTTTTCGCCCTGCTTATCTTTGCCTGTAGTTTTATGCTTAACATTGGATTACCTTTAGTGTCAAAAGTGTCATTTTATGGTCGCTTTTTAATATTAGAAAGTGGAACTTGTATATAAAGATTTCTGTTTCAGTCATACGATTTTATCGTACATCTTGATTTTTTACTCTTATTTGATTTATCATATCCTTGTTTCCATGGAATTTTCTTTTGAATTCCTTTATTGTGATGACAATTAATTACATAACATATATTTTCTTCTTTAGATTTACTCTTGCCTCTCTCTGGATTGCCTCTTCCCATTTCATGTGTTCCATCCTACATTAAATAATAATGGTCTTGCCTTAGGTGTCATGAACTTCTTCCTGCAGGCTCTACACACTAGGTCTTCTTGGTCTTCATACTCGAATTCTTCCTGACAGTATCTGCAGATAAATTTCATCACTTTAAATCTTCTTCTGTTATATTAAATAAAGTTTGTATAAATGCAATTCTTCCATGTTTTTCCATGCGAGTCATTTGGCATAAAGATGCATCTCTTAATTGTTCTTCATAATGTTTAATCCATTTAATTGCTTCTTCTCTAAGGTCTACCAAGGGTTCTCCCCAGTCTCCTTCTTCCCAATCTATTCCGTTTTTTTCCAAAATATCCTTTAATGTTTTTAGTTCGCTCATTTTATCTCGCTCCACTTCTTCTTATCTTTCTCTCTTATTGGGTCTTTTCCTGTGAATTTTGCCCATCTGTTTATGATCACGTCTACGTACGCTGG
>Ga0208904_1002954_pt1 | contig 10359 bp, 11 predicted proteins | sample AntAceMetag02UKB_FD_184774 | JGI IMG/M metagenome (GOLD analysis project Ga0208904, IMG submission 184774) | Saline lake microbial communities from Ace Lake, Antarctica - Antarctic Ace Lake Metagenome 02UKB (SPAdes) (version 2) | ecosystem: Environmental > Aquatic > Non-marine Saline and... | reverse complement strand
GTGAATACCAAGTAAACAAAGGTGGAGCTTCCAGATTCTTCTATTGTGCTAAAGCTAGTAAGAGAGAAAGAAATGCTGGGTGTGAGGGGTTGGAGAAGAAAGAAGATAAAGGAAGTATAGGATTACATACAATAGGTAATAGTCCAACTAAAGATAATTTAAGAACTAAGACCAATAACCATCCAACAGTTAAACCTCTTAAACTAATGGAATATCTATGCACACTAACTAAAACACCAACAAGAGGAATAGTTTTAGACCCTTTTATGGGAAGTGGAACAACAGGAATAGCCTGTGTAAATACTAATAGAGATTTCATAGGAATAGAAAGAGAACCTGAATATATTAAGATAGCTGAGGCTAGGATAAAAGAAGTTGAAAAACAAAAAAGGTTGAAACCAAAGACATTATTCTGAAAGGTCGCTTAATTACACTTATGCGACTATAACTAACAAATTAAAGCTATATGAAAAATGAATATATAAAAGTAAATTGCTCATTATCCTACTGTGATGAAAAAGTTATTATAGATAAAGAGGTTCTTAAAGAGATAGAATCTAAAGATGAGCGTGTATATTGTTCTAATGAACATCGTTATGAAGACGAAACAGGACACCCTGGAGAGGAGTATTAAAAAGGTCATAAGAACTATTATTAGTTAAAGTAAAGATATATGAGAAATAATCAAAGGATATTAGTAAAAACAGCTATTCAATTAGTTCTTGTAGGATACCAATATAATACTAATGTTGGAGAAGATCCTGATGAACACGAAAAGCTATTAGATATTCCTAACATACTAAGAGAAATTGCAGATGAATATAAAAGGATAAATAAGGAAGTAACAGAAGAAATGACTGGAGAAATTGTCTAAAATATGCTATAATAAACATTCATATTATCAATTAAAAAAGTTATATGAAAGATGATATTCCTCCCACAATATTGCTTGTGTTATTGTCAATAATTCTAATAGGAATTTTAAGAATAGATTTTAATCCAAGCAAAAGATTCATTGAAGAAAAATTAGTGATAGTGAATGGAAGTTATCTAGAGGCTATAGCAAACCCTGTAACATTTGAGAATGAAGTGTTAGGGAATATAGTATCTGAACCATTAGAGAAAATGTTTTTGAATGGAAAAGATACAAGAGAAATTACTGGAATAATATCAATGTATAACAATTTACCAGAGCAGACAGACTCTACTCCAAACATTAATGCTAGAGGATTAAAGGTTCAGAATGGAGATATAGCTAATAATTGTCTCCAATTTGGATCTAAAGTATTGATAGGAGGAAAGGTTTATACAGTTAATGATAGAATGAATAGTAGGTATTCTTGTGAATACTTTGATATATTTAGTTTTGATTACGATGAGGCAATTCAGTTTGGTAGAAGAAAATTAGTAGTTATTTTATCTATATGATAATTTTAAAAGGAAATCCTAAATCAACTCAAACAATTTATAGATCTTGTTGCAGAGGAGGTTTTCCTACTGTTTATATGGATAAGACTGGTAAAGAGATTAAGGCTAGATATATTCAAGAAGTTAAAGATCAATGGAAAGAAGAAATAATCACAGGAGATGTTTTTTTAGAAATTGATTTTTATTTTGGAGATAAGAGGATAAGAGATATAGATAATTTTAATAAGCTAGTTCTTGATGCTCTCACTAAGATAGTCTATGAAGATGATAAACAGATTCAAGAATTATTGCTGAGAAAACACTACGACAAAGAAAATCCTAGAGTAGAAATATTAATTAAATAAACAAAAAAACCATCATATTAGGATGGCTTTCTTGCAAAATAGAATGCACAATTCAAATTGTGATCTTTTTTTATTATAACACTATTTTTTCATCTGCCCTAGTAGAGTAACATCTCCCTGTCTCACACGACCTACATAAGCGATAATTCCTCCTGCTATCTGAGCGATTGTTGAGATAGTAGTCATTAATTCTCCTTCAGGAAGATTAACTCCGATTTTATTTAATATAAAACCAACTACTGCTACTGCTAACCCTACGATTGTTAAACTTTGTTTTTTTTGCATTTTTTTTAATTATTATTAATTGACCTTTAGATTTAAATTATTCTCAATCCATTTTTTACAAGTAATTCTATAATTTCTTTCATAGCTAGTATGTAATCCTGTATTTTTAAATAAGTAAAGATTGCTTTGACTATCATCAGTTTTATTACCATTTATATGATGAACTACCTCTCCTTTCTTGATATATCTTTTAATCTTCTTTTCTACCACTAACCAAGAACTACGAATATAACCTTTTGTATTTGCTGATGGATGTTTTCTATCTTTTATAAATTTATAACCATTACGATAAATTATTCCACCATTCCACATAGGATTTTTATTACCAGTTTTAGCTCTTGCAATTTGTGGTGCTTTAATTCCTTTATTCCAGGGGATTGATCCTTTCATAAGTTTTCCTTTTTCATCTCTCATATATATTATTAAAGTTCTTTATTTCTATATTTTAATACAAAATCTTCGTGTAGAGAACAATTACATATAGTTGGTCTAGATGGTATCCTTGCTTCAAAATCAGATAGAATATGATCTCTAGGTATATTATATATAATTCTTAAATAATCAACCATATCTCTTAACTTCTCAATCATTTCTTTACTAGCTCTTTCTTTTGAATAATCTCCCATTAGACAAAGACCAATACTATCTTTATTCCTCCCAGGACAATGCGCTCCTTCCTCTCTGTCGCTCCTAGCTTGCCACCAGACGAGGTTTTTATCTAAATACCTCTGATAACCACAATAACGACCTAAACTACTCTTCCAGCCCCATTTTTGCCTATGCCATTCATTGACAGATAAGAAGCCATTATTTCCTCCTTCGTGATGAATTATTATATATCTAGGCCCTGGTAAATTTGGGACAGTCATTTTCTTTTTAAACAAAAGAATCTGAATCTGTATTCTCAAGATTTGTATTTGTAATATAATTTTTTGAATTAATGTTTGTTTTGACATAGTAACAAGATTGTTGTTTAATCGTTATTAATAAAGTTTGTATCTTTCTTTTTTTGAAACTATACAAAGTCGCTAGTTAGTATACATTGGGGAGGATTTTGTTTCCTCCCCTTGTTGTTTATTCTTGAGCTAGTCTCCTAGCTTCTAACCTCATCCATTCTATTTCTTCAATAGATAAGATTTGGTTATCTCTCATTCTTTTAATAAGTAATTCTATAAAAGGAATATACTCATCAGGTTTTAGATTGTGAAAAACTGCGTGAATACCTCTATGAAAATAAACTGGAAGTTCCATTTCTCTATCTCCTCCTCTTGATTTAGGAATAGGATGATGGAAGTTTGAAACTTTTTCAAGGTCATATCTGGTAGTAGCAAGTTTTATATCACGATTGTGTATTGCTTTTTTTTTCTTGCGATAACTTTTTTTCTTACCTTTCTTAGTGTATTTTCCTCTACTCACGATATTTACCTCCTTTCAAGATAAATGTTGCATTAGTTCATCAACTTCTTCTTGTTCCTCATCTGTTGGATAGTAGAGAACTCCTCGGAACTCTATTAAAAAGACAGGAATAAAAGAATAGACCACCTTACCATCTTTTAGTTTCTTACCTGTGTCAAAGTAACCTTCATACTTCATTTTAAACACCTACCTTTCATTTGACTTTTTGTAAATGAACTATTATTTCATTATACCACTTTTCAGTCAATATTTAAATCTAAAGCTACTTGTTTTAATATTGAACTTAAAACTTCGTTATTCTCTGAAATCATAAGTTTTCCATTGAGAATATCAACAGAGTTTTTTAATCCCTCAGATGCTTTAGTGTTATCTATGATTATGTCTTGATAAGAACCCATAATCTTTTCCATTGATTCATCGTGTCTCTTATTCCCTTGCTCAGTAACTGTGAAGATATAAGAGATTAACAATATTAAAGCTATACAGATACCTACTGTTCCATATTTTGCTAAATTTGTTACTATTTTTTCTTGCATATTTTTTTTATTATTATTGACCTTTTAATTTGATCTATATTTAAACAAATGTTGTCTAAAGATTTTGTCTTTGATTTCGTTTTTCTTCTTTAATAAATCCTTTTTCTTTTCTTCGTTATCCATATTCTCCCATCTCTTACTCTTCTGCAGTTCTAGAATCTTTTCATTAACTAAATCATTGTATTTTTCATTTGCCTTATCAAATTTTTCTTGACCAACTTTCTCTTTAAATTGCAGCAACTCTTTTCCTTTCTTATTATTCCAATTATCAGTAAATGAATAAACATTTGTTGATATACCAATTCCATCTGCTATAGCAACCATTAAAGCATCAGCTATCCCTTCTTGTTCAGCAGCATCATAAGCTCCCTCAATAACAATAGGAATTGTTAAGTTTTTTGCTTGATTTAATAATGTTGGTTTATCTCCTGCAAATGTTCTTTGATTAATTAACTCTTTCATAACAGAGAAGGCTGGAGAAAACTTATTTTCTGTAAATCCCCAAATCATATCCATACCAGAAGCAGTTCCATATCCTTCATTTATTTTACTGGTTAAGCCAGTAACAGAACTCTTAATAGCATCTTTTCCTGCTATTCCATATGCTAATCTAGTCATTAGAATAATTAATCCACCCATTCCTCCAGTTACATCAAACCTCTTGTTACCTATTTTAATCTTTCCAAAATTAGCACTTCTTCTATCCCATTCAACATCAGCTCCTAAAGCAGATGCAGTCATCAAAATTATAAATGAACTAGCTCCAATCTTTAAAAGGTTTTGAGCAGCTTGTTTTCTGGTAAATGCAGTCTTTTCTGTAGCAAACCCAGTTAATGTATCAAGATTTGATTTGAAAAACTTAGCTGAGAAAAATGCTTTATTTAATACTTTACCAAACCCTTCTGCTTTTCCTAAAGATCCTCTACCAGTCATTGAGTTTACTAGATTGTTTATGCTTCCAACCTCTTCCTTATTAGATAAATCAACTCCTGTCTTTTCTGCTAAAGAGAATACTTTATCTGCAACATCAGCTCTTAATCTCATAGCTCCTGATTCATAAGCAACCTCAGATGCTTTAAATCCTCTTCCTAAAACAGGAATCTTACTAGGAGCAGATGTAGGAAATTCTTCTTCTCCAGTTCCTATATCAAGCCTTCTTCCTCTCTCATATCTACCCTTCATATAGTTTTCTCTAGAGTATATCTCAGCCTTAGTAGCATCTAATATCTCATCTCCTTTCTTGTTTCCATATCTAATTGTTTTAGCTATATCTCCCCAAGATTTAACAAAACTCTTAGTCCATAATACAGGATGAGTATATAAAACCTTAATACCTTGTCTCCCAAAGAATGAGTTATCAAATGAAGCTCTCAATGATCTTGAGTTATCTAATACAAAATTAGCAGATACTTTTGCATTATTTGCTAATATATCTCCCTTTTTAAGCTCTGATTGTTTAAATGGGCTAAGGAATAATGCTTTATTAGCTTCAGCTTTTAATCCTCCAGTATAATTATTCAATACCACTTCTTTTGCTCCAGCATCTAATGCCTCTTTTTTAGTTCCAGTAAGTTCAAATTGTTCTGTTTTCCAGTCAGCTAAATTACCAAGTTTTTCTCTTGCTCTTTTAAGGTCTTGAGATAACTCTGTAATTGTTTGAGCCTCTTCTAAAGAAATTTCTGTTTTAAATTTTCTTGAATAAATATCACTAACTATTTCATTTAAAAATAATTCATTCTCTTTAGGATCTTCAAGCCTTCTCTTTTTATCAGCATAAGTAGCCCTAATTTTCTCTAGAGTAGCTTCTTTCTTTTCTTTAGATAGCCCAATAGTATCTCTAGCCCAGTCGGACATAGCCTTTTCTTGGTTCTTTAATAATAGCTTTTTTTCAAATAATAGATTTACTTCTTTAGCTTTTTCTTGGCCAACATATTCAGCTAAAAACTTCCTTCTTTCAGCAGAAGTCATATCAACTAATTTATCAGGAGATAATTCTCCACTCCTAATAGCTTTCTTTATTTTTTCTATTTCTATTGGTAATAGACAAATCATATTTTTGTAATTAAAGCGAATAATAGCATTATTAATAAAACTACTGGTATAAAATCTAATTCTTCTTGTGTTGTATATTTTTCCATATTAACAGGCTATATCTAAAAGTAAATTTTCCCAAGAAGCCTTGCTTATCTTCTTTTTACTAGAGTTTAACTTCTTATCTAATGTTTCTTTCATTTTACCTTTAATTTCAGTTGCTGATTTCTTATTCATCTTCTTCTCAACAGCTTTTTCTCTTTCTTTTTTAATTTCTGCAATTCTAACAGTAGCAGAATCAGGAACTCTTTCAGCAATTAACCTTAACTGTTGTCCAGCTGTGCTAATTTCATCTAATATTGGAGAATTAGCTAGTCCTAATATAAGTTCTCCATCTCCTTTTTCCATAGCATAATCTTCCATCATTTTGATGAGCATAGCTCCTTTAATCTCGTTAGGAAGTGGTTTTTCTCCAATAGCCATTTGTTTAGCACTCTCAATATCTGTATCCATTAATTCCTGTATTAACTTCATTTGTTCCTTAATTACTACAGGTTCATAACCTCTAATATTTTTAAAGTCAGCTGCTATTCCTTTTTCTTTAGCCTTAGCCTCAATACTCTTAGCAACTTTACCAACTTTCTTTTTCTTAGGTTCTGGCTTCTTTTCTTCTTTTTTAGGTTCTGGTTTTTTAGTTTCTTTCTTCTTAGTTTCTTGTGTAGCAGGAGCTTTTAGAGGTTGCCATTTTCCATCTTTAAAAATTTCTATAGATTCAGGAGGTATGGTTTCTTTTGTTAAGACTTCAAATAATTGGTCTGACTTTGGTTTAGTTTTAGAAACAGGAGAAGTTTTTCCTTTTAATAAATCAGATTTCACACGAAACTGAATAGCCTTTGTTTTTCCTTTTGGAGTTATACCAGTTCTTGCAAAAGATTTAGCATAAGTCTCGTCTTTTGAAAGACTAAGTAAACCTCTTCTACCTGGCTCTAATCCTTTTTTAATAATATTATCTAGAACATCTTCATTTGTTCCGTGATAAAGATATTCTTCTTTATCTTCACTAATCTCTTTTTCTTTTCTCTCATCAACTGTTTCTTTAGCAGATTCATAAATTCTATTACCTTCAATCATATCATTACTCATTTCTGCAATTTGTTTTGAAGATAGTTTATTAAGATCAAAGTTTCTCCATTTTTCATATAATGGATGTATAGCATCAGCAGCATTTAAACTCTTTTGAGTATGTATTTGAACCTCAGCTAATTGTCCATTTGGTAATTTAACAATTATATTTACTCCTCTGTATCCAAAATTAGTAGGAGTATCAAAATAGTTTTCAACTTCAACAACCTCAAATTTATTTTGTATATTAGATATTTGTGTTTGAATATCTTGTTCCTTTGTGATAACTCTTCCTGCTAAGGTATCAGCTATCTCATTAGGAGTTTTTCCTCTAATCTTATATCTTTCTACTTTTCCTATCCAACTATCCTCTTTTTTGATCATAACATTAGGATTTATACCTGTTGATTCCTTTAAATCTTCAGAAAATGATACTTGATTATCTTGATAATTCTTAGATATTGTGTTATAATTATCTAATATGGATAAAGAATCATCAAAATTATATTCTTGGGAAGGCGATGTATATCGTGTGGACTTAGATGCTCCAACAGGATCAAGGGTTTTAGTTAAAGAAGGAGAATCCTTCGTTTCTAAACCAGACTTTGGTAAATTAGGAGCAACAATATTGTTTGAAGGTAAACCACTCTCTGGGGATAAGGAAGATTGATAACCTGGTTCCCCTTCTTTAATAAGTAGATTTTCAAATCTATTCTTAAATTCTTTGTCTTTTTTCCTCTCACTTCTACCTAAAATATTCTTAGTAGCTGCAAATCCAAGTCCAGGAGCAGAAAATGCTATTAATTCAACTAATAATTGTTGTTTTGTTGGCATTTTATATTCCTCATCTCCAAGTCCAGCTTCAAATAAGACTCCTCTTCCTCTTCTTCCAATTTCTTCTTCTCCCATTTCTTGTAATACTCCATTCCAACCTGCTCTCTTAATTATATTATTAAAAGTAGAAACACTAGTATTAGGATTTGCTTTTTTAAAAGCGTTCATAAATCCTAATTTCATAAGTTTATCTTTAGCTGGCTTAGTCAATGGACTTAGTTCATCAAAGATACCTCCTGAGTGTTCTGAGACAACCTCAATCCATTGATCTCCAAGAGCCTTAGTTAGTGCTAATCCAAAGTTATCTCCTGAATCATTAATAATAACATCAACTTGTCCTTTATCGTCTTTTGATAATGTAAAGTCAGGAGTCATCTTTTCAATCGTTGATATAGGGATTCTAGTCGCTCCTGCAGGGATAAATTGTGCTGTTCCTCCAACTACAGCAGCAGGAATCTTAGCTAGTGCTAGAGTTCCAAATTTACCTATTTTTCTTTTTAAAACTTTCTCTAAAGTCTTTAGTATTCCTTTTTGTGTAGCTTTCTTAACACCAGTAAAAATTCCTCCAGTAATTAAAAGTTCACCAGCAAAAGAAGGAAGTCCTACTAATACCTCAGCAACTTTAGCTCCGATAGATTGATCTCTTTGAGCCATTTCTTGGTATCTAGTTAAAACATATTCATCTACATCAGTTGCATTTCCTGCTTCAAATCTTTTAGCAGCATTATAAATTTCCATAGTATTAGCTATCTGATCAGCAGAAGATATAAATGGTAACAAATCTGTCCCTTTAGTTTCTGCTAAAACATCAAAAAACTTCTTTGTAGGTAGTCTTTTACCTCCAAATGTCTTTTGATAATGGTCTAAAGAATTATTTAATATTTCAAGCTCGTGTTTTTTATCAAATATTTGATTTTTAGCAGTCTGAGATGTAACAAATTTAGTCTTTTGTTCAAGAGCTTCAAGTTCTTTCTGTGATGTAGATATAAAACCTCTAACTTTATTAAGTCTATCTATTTCTACCTTATTTCTTGCTTGGACTTGTTGCTTAGTGACTGTTGGAGATTTAAATCCAGCTTCATCCATCATTCTATCAAATCCAGTATCTGTTCCTGCATCTAATTTATCTTGGAAAGCTCTACTTCTAAATAAACTACCAAGTTGTTTTGGTTCAGTATCTTCTTTTTTATCTAAAATCCCATCAAACATTCCTCTTTGAGTCTCTTGTATTATTGGTTTTTGAGTTACTAACCCCCTTTGTTCAGGAGTAGCTATTGATTGTTCCTGTCCTGCTACTTGAGTAGGTTCAGGTTCATCAAAGATACCTTCAAATATCCCTTTCTTTTGTTCCTTTTTACTAGGAACTTCCTTTTTAGTTGTTCCAAAAAGTCCATCAAACATATATTTTTTTTAATTACTCAATATCGTAATCTTCAGGATGTGCTGGGTTTATGAATAAATCAAAGGTATCGTCAAATATCCTTTTATCATATCCTTCTGAGTGCCAAGCTGTTCTAGCTTTTTTATAATCCATAGGAGAAATATATCCATCTGTTCCTCTAGCTCCCATTAATTGGTCTTTCATATCTCCTTTAGCTCGGTTCAATTCTTCAGTTGGAGTTAAATCATCTTCTTCTCCATTATCTGGTTTAGAAAAGTCTCCTGGTAATATCTTAATATCTCCATCTTCGTTATATTGAATTGGAGAACCATTTGGAGCAATCATAAACTTCCAGTCTCCTGCAGGTAACTCAAAATCAACATCATATTCCTTACTAGAAATTTCCCCATTTGAAGGATCCATTCCATAAGCTAGAATCTTCTTACCGTCGGCAGTATCAATAATTTGATATTTGTAATCAATCTGAGCTTCTTTAGGTAGGTTATTATTATAGACAGCATCAAATTGGACTTCTGACCAACCTGTCTCTTCTATAAATTGATTATAATATTCAGGATTACTCTTTAATTTAGATAAACTAACACCAGAATTAGCTATTTCTCTAATATCATTTCTAGCTTCATCTCTAACTTCTTTTAGATAACCTAGTTTAGCCTCTTGTCCAGCAAGTGATTCATTTCTTTTAAACTGAATCTCTTTGTCAGCTCTCTCATCTGCTCTTAACATTACAGCAGCAATCCTCTGATTCTTCTCATCTTGAATAGCTTTGATATTCTCAGATGTAACCTTTTCTGTCTTTTGAAGATTAGCATCTCCAAAACTAGAACCTAGGATTCCTCCTCTAGCTCCTCTAGCTCTGGTTCTTCCTAGTTGGTCTCTTCCAACTTCTTCAGCTCTTTGAGTTATTCCTGCATAAGTTTCATCAATAGTATCAATATAACTTTGAACTTCATCTCTCTTC
>Ga0208904_1002953_pt1 | contig 10362 bp, 9 predicted proteins | sample AntAceMetag02UKB_FD_184774 | JGI IMG/M metagenome (GOLD analysis project Ga0208904, IMG submission 184774) | Saline lake microbial communities from Ace Lake, Antarctica - Antarctic Ace Lake Metagenome 02UKB (SPAdes) (version 2) | ecosystem: Environmental > Aquatic > Non-marine Saline and Alkaline... | reverse complement strand
CATCAAACTTTTTATGTGGATATTTCTTTTTTGCAAGATTGATTAAATCGGTAGATATATCAACACCGAGATAATTACAATTCTGTGGCAAAACTTGGCTTATTCTACCTGTGCCACATCCAATATCCAAAACAGATTGTTCTGGTTTAATTACAGACAATAAGTCTCTCACCTCTTGCCAAACAGGCGATTTATCAGTATCGTAGAATGGCGCAAGTTTTTTATAGTCGCTAATTAATTTTTGTTGGTGGTTCATAAAGTTATTATTTTTTGCTATTGTCATTCCGACCGGAGTCGTTTGAGGCTACTGCCGAAAATGACGAAGTGGAGGAATCTCTTTGCTTTTTAAAAGAGATCCCTCCACTTCGCTTCTCTCTGAGTACAGAGAGTCGCTTCGGTCGGGATGACAAAATAAAAACCATGTCTTTAGATGTGAATACAATATATAAATCGCTTGAAGAAAATCCTCCAAAGGATAAGCACGATTTAAATAAATGGAAGCGCACTATGTCGCGGGATTTTGATATGGAGATAACAAGAGACAATGAGATATTAAAAAACTACCTTGAATATTGCAAAAAAGCAAACAAAAAACCATTAGATGATTTAATTAAATTATTCAAAAGACGCTCAATCCGAACATTATCTGGGGTTGCGCCAATTACGGTCTTAACAAAACCATTTCCTTGCCCTGGGCAATGCGTGTACTGCCCAACAGAAGCTAGAATGCCTAAAAGCTATCTTTCTAACGAACCAGCTGCCATGCGCGCTTTAATGCTAAAATTCGACCCTTACAAGCAAGTTAGAACTCGTTTGCAAACATATAAAGAAAATGCACACTCAACTGATAAATGCGAATTAATTGTGCTTGGAGGAACCTGGTCAGCATACCCAAGACATTATCAAACTTGGTTTACTTCAAGGCTCTATGAGGCATTAAATGATGGGCCAGAAGGAAATAATTTAGAAGATGAGCCCAAAATTGGTATTGATGAAGAAACCCTTGAAAAAAAGCTATTAGAATCTCAAAAAATTAATCAAACAGCAAAAAACCGCGCTGTTGGATTATGTTTAGAAACTCGGTCTGACCACACAACTCCAAAAGAAGTGGCACGAATGAGAATGCTTGGCACAACCAGAGTTCAGGTTGGCGTTCAGAATATTGACCAAAAAATTCTTGATCTTATAAAACGCAATGAAACAGTTAAACAAGTTGTGCAAGCAAATAAACTTTTCCGCGAAGCAGGATTTAAGGTTGATATGCATTTTATGCCTAACTTGCCTGGCGCGACTTTGGATAGCGATTTAAAAATGTTTGAGAAAGTTTTCTCAAGTGAAGATTACAAGCCAGACCAATTAAAAATTTATCCAACAATTGTAAATAAATTAGCAGAACTATATAGCTGGTACAAAGAAGGTAGATGGCAAGAATATTCTCCAAAAGATTTACTTGAACTTTGTGTTCAAATTAAATCAAAACATATCCCCTATTACACTAGAATTAATCGCTTGGTTCGCGATATTCCAAAAGAAAGTATTGAATCGGGAAACAGTATCACAAATTTAAGACAGTACATTCAAAAAGAAATGAAAACACGCAATTTGCGTTGCAAGTGCATCCGCTGTAGAGAAGCGCGCAACAGAACAGCAAATTTGGATGAGGCAAAATTATTTACAGAAAAATATAATTGCGTAGGCGGAAAAGAATATTTTATATCATATGAAAATGACGATAGAACTATTTTATATGCTTTTGTTCGTCTGCGTATTCCAAAAGACAAAATTGACTCAGAGCTCGCAGACCTACTTCCAGATATTAAGAATGCTGCGCATATCCGAGAATTACACACCTATGGCAAACTAGTTCCAATTGGCGAGAAAAAAGACGGTTCTGCACAACATGCTGGATTCGGACGAAGATTAATGTCTAAAGCAGAAGAAATTGTTAAAAAACAAGGAATTAAAAAAATAGCTATCATCGCTGGAGTTGGAGTTAGAGAGTATTACAAAAAACTTGGCTACGAACTTGAGGATACGTATATGACAAAAAAGTTTTAATTCCTCGTTATCTTAGGCTCTCTTTGTCATTCCGACCGGAACGAATCGCTGTAATCAACGATGAGTGGAGTGGAGGAATCCCTTTTTAATAGCTATTAATTCCGACAATCAAGGGATCCCTCCGCTCCGTTCGTTCTGAGTACAGAACTTACTGCGGTCGGGATGACAACTAGTATACTCTTTACAAAATCATACAGACATATACAATCAAAATAATATGCAATTACCACCAAATTCAATTATCGCCTCTGGCCCTGTAATTATTGAAAACAACAAAGTGCTTCTTAATAAGCATGGGAATGATGAATTCTGGAAATTCCCCGGCGGAACTGTTGAAGATTTTGATATTCCGTTTGAAGAAACAGCCGTAAGAGAAACAAAAGAAGAACTAGGAATTGATATTGAAATTATTAAACCTCTTAATACTCTTATGGCAAAAAAGGATGACAAGGGTGTTGTTGTATTAGTCCACTTTTTAGCAAAACGCATTGGAGAAATTAAACCAGCAAAAGACATACAAGAATGGAAATGGATTGATATCAACAACATGCCTAATGACTTGGCGCCAAACATTAAACCAATATTAGATAGCCTAGAATAGATCTTTTCCATCACCAGCAAAATTCAGCAGGCAAAAAACACACTTTGACCCTCCCACGCTCTGGATACCCGCCTGCTAAAGTTATGCTTTGCATTGCGGGCAGGCAGAGCTATGGCGGGCAGGCAAAAAACACACTTTGACAAAAAACATGTACATAGTACTATATACTTAGGTGGAGGAATTCCGTCTTTTTTTATAAATTATTAAAACTACATCTATGTCACATTTATCACAATTTGATCCAGAAATTTCTGATGTAATTGAGCGAGAAATTGAGAGACAAAGAAGCGGTTTGGAAATGATTGCTTCTGAAAACTTTGTGTCTAGATCTGTTCTAGAAGCCTTGGGTACCCCACTAACAAATAAATATTCCGAAGGATATCCAGGTAAAAGATATTACGGTGGTAATGAGTTTATTGATATTTCGGAAAACCTAGCAATAGATAGAGCAAAAGAACTTTTTGGCGCAGAACACGCTAATATGCAACCACACGCTGGCTCCCAAGCTAATATGGCTGCTTATTTTGCTTTGGCAGAACCAGGGGATAAAATAATGGCAATGGATTTGGCAATGGGTGGGCATCTAACGCACGGATCTAAAGTTAACTTTTCGGGTAAATTATTTAACATAGCCCCTTATGGCGTTCGCAAGGACACGCAAATGTTAGACATGGATGAAATTCGCGAGATTGCTTTGCGCGAAAAACCGCAAATTATTTTAGCTGGATTTACAGCATATTCACGAACAATTGATTTTGAAGCTTTTAGAAAAATAGCAGATGAAGTTGATGCATACTTTATGGTTGATATGGCTCATATTGCAGGATTGATTGCAGGAAAAGTGCATCCTGACCCTTTCCCTTATGCAGATGTAGTTACTACAACTACACACAAGACTTTACGCGGACCACGCGGAGCAGCCATCTTCTCAAAGACAGAAGATCGCTTGCACCCAGAGGACAAGAAGAATCTGGCGCAAAAAATCGACTTTGCAGTATTCCCATTCATGCAAGGTGGGCCATTGAATCATTGCATAGCAGCAAAAGCAGTCTCGTTTAAAGAAGCTCTTCATCCAACATTTAAAGATTACGCGCAAAAAATTATTGATAATGCAAAAGCTTTGTCTGAAAGCTTAATTAATAATGGAATTGATGTAGTATCAGGAGGAACTGATAATCATTTACTTTTATTAGATTTGACTAACACAGGGCTCTCGGGCAAACAAGGCGAAGTCGCACTTGATAGTGTTGGAATATACACAAACAAAAACATGGTTCCATATGACAAAAGAAAGCCAATGGATCCTTCGGGCCTTCGCATTGGCACAGCAGCTCTAACAACCCGAAAATTCGGCGAAGAGGAAATGCGACAAATTGGAGAAATGATTTCCAATGCTCTCAACAACTCAAACCAACAAACCAAATTAGATGAAATACGAGACAAAGTAGAAGAAATGACAATTGCGCATCCTTTATATGAGGAATGGAGCTATGAATCGCCTGAGTAAACTAAATCCAAAATTTCATTTCTGATTTTATAAGTGTTCCCATGCTTTAATAATCCAAGATAGGATTCTATTATTTCATTACTTGGGTAATTTTTGATATTGTTCATCATTCTTCGTTTTGTCACAGTGCGCAGAACACGATGTTCCACAAAATGTATCCATCCAAGAAAATCTATACCAGAATCAAATGTATTGATAGAAACTTTATTTGGATGCAAAGACAATCGCAACCTATTACCTAAAAACAATTTAATTGACTGTAAATATTTTTCAAGATGATAATGATTATCTGATAACAAAACAAAATCATCCGCATATCTGACATAATATTTCACGCGCAATTTGTGCTTTATGAACTGATCAAATTCATTCATATAAATATTAACCAGCAACTGGGATGTTAAATTGCCAAGAGGCAATCCTTTGTTTCGCAATATTCTAAAACTATCTATAATTCTACTAAGTAGCCAAAGAATTCTTTTATCTGGAATATATTCAGCAAGGACATATTTTAGGATTTTATGGTCAATATTCGCGAAAAATTTTCTAATATCGCACTTCAAAACCCAGCAAGTTCTTGTATTGTTCCTACTTGCTTTCAAATCCATACAATAAAAACGATTAATTGATTTGTGTGCTCCTTTATTTATGCGGCAGGAAAAAGAATCCGAAATAAATGTTCTATCAAAAAACGGATACAATATTCTATAAACCGCGTGATGCAAAAGACGATCTCTAACACACGCTTTATGTATATTTCTTGGTTTTGGGTCAGAGATATTAAAAGCATGGTATTTGCCATGCGCATAAGTAAAATCAGCAAGATCATTATGCAATGATAAAATATTATCCATTAAATTAAGATTAAACTCTTGCACATCTTTTCTTTTTCTCTTACCTCTGATAAACTCTACCCACGCTTCTAGCAAATTATCAATGCAAATAATATCTTCAAACTTATGACTCAATTGAATTTTCATAATAATACCTTTAATTTACCCCCCCCCAACAACGTCTATCCCGCTTATTGAGAAATTAAAAGATGCCTATAAAATCTGGCAAGAATTTCTAAAACACTTTCCAAAAACATCAAAATATACGCTTGGCGAGAAAATTGATTCTTTGTTTCTTGAATCAATTGAACTTATATTTATCGCAAGTTATTTAAGTAAACAACAAAAAAGACCTTTTGTACAAAAAGCGTCGTCTAAAATTGACTTGCTTAAGTTGTTTTTGCAAATAGCTTGGGAAGTAAAAGCACTTGATAACAAAAAATATATTATTCTTTCTGAAAAACTAAACGAAATTGGAAGAATGCTTGATGGATGGAATAAACAGCTGTCTGGATAAAAAAACTCCTCCAAGAATAGGAGGAGAATGAACGTAGTTGCTGGCAGGAACGAGCCAGCGCCAGTTCTCGCCATGCTCATTGTCAGCCCAGTTGAAGTTCGAATCGCCGTCCGAGTTGACATACGGAAAGTTGGCGTTGCCGTTCGGATTGACCCACGAAAATTATATATTCAATACCATCCATGCCACCACCCATTGAATACTCTTTGGGTTGTATTGTATTCCGAGCCAAAAACTCGTTAGTACTGAATACCAAGTAATATTCATTTTTAAGGGAATTTGAAGATGGCACTGGCGCCATGCGTGCCCGACACCACTCCACATACGACAAATCCCGGATTTCGATCGCCCGCAACCGTAGCCGCAAACTTATATTAATCTACTCTCTGATAGAATAATATCATACTTTTTCTTTTTTAAAAATTCCATTTCCAATAAAAAAGCCCCGCGTGTCATATAGAGACCACGCGGGACAAAGGATCAAAGGGAAGAAGGATACTAGAAGTTGCAAGTATCCAAGATTCCCAGAACTACTTGCTGGCAGGAACGAGCCAGCGCCTGACACAGGGGCGCCTGCAGTTAGCCCAGTGTAAGCCCGAACCGCCGCCCGAGTTGACATACGGAAAGTGGGCGAAGCCGCGCGGATCGACCCACGAAGGATCCGCGGATCCAACAGGCCCGTTACCGTCGGAATTCGGGTAGGCGGCTTTGAACGCCTGTCGCCACTGACCCGCGGGTATCTCACCGTGGGCCTCGAGCTTCTGCCGCACCTCATCGAGGTCGCGGCAGTGCCCTACCCGCTCCAGCTTGAACCGCCGAGTCTGCACGCCGGACAACTTCTGGCCAGTGAACTTCCACTTCTCCGGCTCGCTGTAGCCGTCAGCGCGCACCATCTCGAGCGGCTGGTTCTGGGGAGCGCCGAAGTCGAGGGTAAGCTCGAACTCGACGCCGTCGGCCGGGTACTGCGCGTCAATGATGGCGTGCACCGCGCGCACCACCTTTTCCGCATCGAGCGAACCCTTGCGAACGCGCTCAAACCAGTCGTGCTCCTGCCTGGCGAAATGACCCAGGACTTCATCCGTCGGGACAACTTGCATCGTCATGACAAACCTCCTGAAATTTTGGCTTATCCTAATCCCGCATTTACGGAATATCAGACAAGTCATGAAAAGGGCATCTTGTTTCACTTAGGCGAATATCGTGACATATATAAACATATCTGTCAAATACAAAATAGCCCTATTTTAGAGCTTTTTGTCATATTAAACTAATATTAGCCAAAAATCACTTATATATACAATTTACCGATATTCAGCTATTATATTTACATATGAAAGCTAATATAATCGATGGCAAAGCAATTGCAAAAGAGATTCAAAAAGAGGTTACATCACAAATCCAAAAACTAGGACTTAATCCTGGTCTTGGAGTTATTTTGGTTGGAAACGATCCATGTAGCGAGCTTTATGTGAAACTTAAACAAAAAGCTGCACAAAAAGTAGGAATTAATTTTAATTTATATAATTTTGACGAAGATATCAGACAAGAAGAAATATTAGAAACTATTGAATGGCTAAATAAAGATGAGGAAATAGACGCTATCCTTGTTCAGCTACCTCTTCCAAAACATTTAGACACCAGTGCTATTATAAAATCAATTAATCCAAAAAAAGATGTTGATGGATTTCATCCTGAAAATATAAAAGCATATCTTAATAATGAAGAAACAATTGTTCCTGGATTAAGTATGGGTATTGCACAACTCTTGCAATCTACCCAAGAAAACCTTTCTAAAAAAGAATGCTCTATTATAGCGCGTAGCAAAGAATTTACTCAAACACTAAAACATACACTAAAAGCATTTGATATTAATTCAAGTATTATTAATCCTGATGATAAAAATGCTTTAGATAAAATAGATTCTGCAGATATTGTAATTACAGCTAGCGGAAAACCTAATTGGATTCAATCAAAAAATATTAAAGATCACTCAATTTTAATTGACGTGGGGACAACACAAGTAAAAGAAAAAACTATTGGCGATATTGATTTTGAATCATGTTCTAAAAAAGCTGATTGGATTACCCCAGTGCCAGGAGGTGTTGGGCCAATGACTGTTGCAATGCTTTTAAAAAATACAATTGCCCTAGCAAATAAAAAATGATACTATATAGATTAATGTTCTTTTTTTTGTAATGGACTTAAATGCTTTGGAGACTATCATGACTCATAGCCAGATAACTTCAGTTGAAATATTTGATAAATCAGATTTTTGAACAATAGAGCAGAACTCCATTAACAAAACACCCCGGCATATGCTGGGGTGTTTTGTTTGGAGGCCACGACCGGAATTGAACCGGTGTAATAGGTTTTGCAGACCCATGCCTAACCACTCGGCCACGTGGCCCTGTATTCCAATAATACTGTATCTTAAATTACAAAAAAAATCCACCCTATACCACTCGCTTAGGCTCGGGAGCAGGGTAAACCCCAACAAATGCATTAATTAATATTATTGAACAAAATATTTATTTTAAACCAGGGAATGCGGCTGGATAAGTATTTAAAACATAATCCTTTGGAAGCTGGATTGATAGCTCTTCCATGCGTAAATATTTAAGTCCAAACTGCCGAGCATCGCTTGTCTCATACATCCATATGTCAGCACGGTATGGATATCGCACATTCATCCTATCCTCAACTACAAATAATTTGTCTCCAAACTTATCAGGAAATCTAACCATGGTTCCTTTGGGTAAAAAATTCAAAGCAACAACTCCATCTCGCACTGGAGTCTGCCATGCTGTTGTAAACGGTGTATCATCTGTTTGACGAGGCTCAGAAGAATACGCAGTTACAGTAAGCCAATGCTCTGCAACAACCCGAGGATCCCCTTCTAAAGGTAAATATTCCTTATCAGCCATTATCTTGCTTAAAGAAAAAAATTTTTCATTGCGATCATAAATATTTTCTTCTGAGTTTACATATTTTTCAGGGGCTAATACAGTATAATAATACTTTAAATCCTCACCATTACTTAATGCAATAAAGTTTTCATTCGCTGCAAATGCTACATGCGGCAAGCCAACTGTAAAGAAAAAAGCAAAAACAGATACCATTAAGCATCTTTTGAAGTATTGAATCTGTTTAGCTGTATGTATCATATTGCGACTACATCTCTTTATTAGAGATATAAACGCAAAAAGACACCGCAGTTATTACGGTGTCTTGAAATGGGAAAACAAAAACTTAACTAATACAAGTATAGCACACCTAAGAGCAAAAGTCAAGATGTAAAAAAAGGAATTTGTATTTGTAGAGGTAGATAATTATCTAGTCCTACAAATACAAATTCCTTTTTTTACATACCCATATGTTTATACGCTCTTTGGGTAACCACCCTACCTCTTGGAGTACGTTCTAAGAATCCTAACTGCATTAAAAACGGCTCATAGATATCTTCAATGGTTGCCATCTCTTCTGAGGTAGCAGCAGATAAAGTATTTAAACCAACAGGCCCGCCAGAAAATTTCTGGATTATTGCCTCAAGTATTTTTCTGTCCACTTGATCTAACCCTAACTCATCTACTTCGAGCATAGTAAGCGCATCGCGAGCAACTTGCCCAGTAACAGAACCATCTGCTTTTACATCTGCATAGTCGCGCACGCGCTTTAACAAGCGATTTGCAACACGTGGAGTGCGTCTTGCGCGCTGTGCAACTATTGTGTTCGCAATATCATCCATGGAAACAGAAAGAATATGTGCGCTTCTTTTTATAATTTGCCCTATCTCATCTTCTTCATAAAAATTCAAAGGATAAATTGCGCCAAACCTATCTCGCAATGGTGAAGATAATAAACTGATTCGCGTGGTGGCTCCGATTAAAGTGAACCTAGGGAGATCTAATTTTAAAACTCTAGCGGATGGACCCTTGCCTACAACTAAGTCCAAAGCATAATCTTCCATTGCAGGATACAAAACTTCTTCAATTGTTTTATTTAAGCGATGAATTTCATCAATAAATAAAATATCACCTTCTTCTAAATTTGTAAGTATGGCAGCCAAGTCCCCTGCTCGCTCGATCGCAGGACCTGATGTAACTTTTATATTAACATCCATCTCATTTGCAATAACTCCAGCCAAGGTTGTCTTACCCAAACCCGGAGGACCATAAAGCAAAACATGTTCAATTGATTCTTCGCGATTTTTTGCGGCCTGCATAAAAATTTCAAGATTTTGTTTAACCTTGTTCTGTCCAATGTATTCAGACAGTGTCTTTGGTCGCAATGATAAATCCAAAACATTATCCTCGGTGTTCTGAACTTGTGATGATATAATACGTTCTTCTTCCATATTAAATTAGGTTATCACGTATCAAAAAGAACGTCCATAATAATGAACGTTCTTTTAAAAAATATAAATTCAAATTTATTATCGTTTGCGAGAACCTTTTTTTATGCGAGACACTCTATTAAATCCACTGCAAGGAACAATTTCAATTCCTTTCTTTTCTAGATTATCTAACAAAAGGTTTAACCCAATAGAATCAGAAGACATATGCCCTGCAACAATAATATTTAAATGATTGCGAGCTGCTTCTTGTTTCCATTCTTCTCTTTGGTGCATTGAAATAATAGTTCCAACACCTGCATTGGCTAATTTTTCATATAATTCTTTTGCTCCATCTGTACCACCTGTAATTTCGGTAACTGCAATTTTGCCAGCAAAACTATCTAAAGACCCTGTAAAAATTTTTGGACCTGCTTTTTCTTTTTGAGCTTCTTTGTATTCTGGAATTGTTTTTAAGAATTGCATTACATCTTCGACATAAACTAATTCTTTTTC
>Ga0208904_1002951_pt1 | contig 10366 bp, 23 predicted proteins | sample AntAceMetag02UKB_FD_184774 | JGI IMG/M metagenome (GOLD analysis project Ga0208904, IMG submission 184774) | Saline lake microbial communities from Ace Lake, Antarctica - Antarctic Ace Lake Metagenome 02UKB (SPAdes) (version 2) | ecosystem: Environmental > Aquatic > Non-marine Saline and... | reverse complement strand
CTAATTCTAGGTGTGGTTTTTTGTGGCTGGTTAGCCTAGAAGGCTGTTTGGTCAGGGATACTACTACTACTGTTTCGTATGAAGAGCAAGAGAGGGTATGTGAATGATGAGAAGTAGTTATGGAGGAGGAATAGCAGATTATCTGGAAGGTAATATAATCACTCATGCTAATCCTGTAAAATGTGTAATTATAGCTGAACACCCTGTAAGTAAGGATGTGTTTAAGTTGGACATCAGGGTTGGATATTGGCTGTTCCGTAATGAGGATTTGATTGTTAAAATGTGCTGCGGATCTAACATCAGGGTGAAGGATTGGGGTGGTGTCGTAGGGATGAATGCAGGCGAGTTTTGGCGGGATAGAACGTTTCAAGAACATTGGGAGATGGAGAAATGTGATGGATAATTGCGTAGAAATGTCTGAGCATGATTTTTTTGAGTTCATAGCTGAGGCCTCTATTTTTGAGGACAGGGGGTGTGGTTGGCATTCTGGTTGGGACGATTCTTTTGATGATGTAGCCGATGCTTCCTATAACCAGATACACATTAGGTTTGTAAAGGATGGAAAACGCCCTTATCATATTCTCACTTTGCATAACAATTGTGTAACTCTGTGGGATAAGGATATAGATGAGCATTTTATTACACATATAGCTCCAACGGCAGAGTTAAAGCACTCCGATTGTTTTGAAGATACTAAGTTAATGCACAGGTTCTGTGCTAAGGCTGAAGAGGCTAGTAAGTGTGGAACTTTGTTAGCTGACTTCCTTACCCAAGAGGTGTTTGTTTAATGAGAAACTATGAAACTTGGGAAATATGCGATTATTTGGAGGGGTCTATAATTACTCATGCTGATCCTGCTGAGGTGTCTATAAAGTTTGAGCATCCTGTGAGTAAGAATACCGGCGAGATTCATTTTGCTGTAGGTTATTTCTTTTTGCGTAATGGAGAAGTACATACCCAGACTAATGGCTATAGTGTCTATAAAGACGCTAAGTGGGAAGGGGCTATAGGCATGGATGCAGGGGAGTTTTGGAGAGGAGTGACTTATGCTTGAAATGAGTAAGAAAGAACTGTTTAGTTTTGTAAGCAATTCCAAGCTTTTTAGCCCTAGGGGATGTTCTTGGCACCCTGCTTATGACGATGCTTTTGATGACGTAGATGATGCTAGATATGATCAGGTACATATACGGTTTTTAAAGGACGGGGAGACTCCTTATCATATTCTTTCTTTGCACAACGATTGCGTTACATTGTGGGATAAGAATTTAGATGAGCATTTTGTTATAAACGTAGTACCTAAAACTGAATTAATGAATTTGGATATGTATGAGTCAGCCACTATTTTACAGGCTTTCTCGGATAAAGTTGATCAGGCAGCGAAGGACGAGGTTCCTTTTATGGATTTTCTGAATAAAGAAGTACTAAATTAATTGAATAGGCGATAAATGAGTGTTAAAACTGGGTTCGATATTGATTTCCAAACAGATATTATTAAGCTACTATATCAAGATTTCGATTTTCTAAAAACTGCCGGGTCGCTGCTCAGGACAAACATATTTGATTCTGAAGCCGCTTCCTGGCTTTTTACACAGATCAGAGATTACTATCTTGATTATGGAGACAAGCCATCTAAACTTGTTTTAAAGCGTGAGATAGCTAAAGGAGTAGATGCTAAGACTATCTCTACTAAGATGTACCCAGAGGTGAGAGATCTTTGGCGTAGTCTTGATGAGCATATAAAAGACAAAGAGTATATCATAGACGAAGTATTTAATTTCGTTAAGCATCAGGAACTGAAGGAAGCTATCATTAAGTCTGTTGGTTATCTCAAAAACGGCGAGTTTGATAAGATAGAGGCTGTAGTAGGGGAAGCCATGAAGGTATCTAAGGATACTATGGATTTAGGTATGAATTACTTCCAAGATATTGCTGCTAGGATCTCTCGGAGAGGAGAAGTACAGGAGTGTATACCTACAGGCATCCCAGACTTAGATGCTTTTTTGCGTGGGGGTGGTTTAGCTAGAAAAACACTTACTATCCTGTTAGCTCCTACGTCTAGAGGTAAGTCTATGGCGTTACCTCACTTTGCTAAAGCAGCTTATATGCTAGGATTTAAGGTAGCATATTACACATTTGAAATGTCTGAAGATATGGTAGCAGAGAGGTTCGATCAAACCTTCGCAGGACTTACTCAGCCTGGGCTAACTACCAACGCTATCAAGCTTGCTAACGATTTGTCTCGTATCTGTAAAACCAGGGGGGACAATCTAATCATCAAAGAGTATCCTACTAGGGGTGCTACGGTTAATGACGTAAAAGCGCATTTAAAGCTTCTGTCTAACTATGGTTTTGTCCCCGACATAATTTTAGTGGATTATGGCGACATAATGAAGCACATCAGTAAAGGAGACAAGAGAGAGCAGATTGGCGATACGTTTGAGAGGCTACGAGGACTAGCAGTAGAGACTAACTCTGTTGTGGTATCTGCATCACAGGCCAATAGAGGGGCGTCGGCTAAGAAGGTTGTTACGATGGAAGACATAGCAGAAGACTATTCTAAAAGTATGACTGCTGACTTGATCGTTAGCCTCTCAGCTGATGAGGAGGAGGTGGCTGCTAATATTATGAGGCTATTTGTTGCTAAGAACAGAATGGGTGCTAGAGGAGGCATCATTACTATCAACACTGGCTTCAGTACTGCTACGTTCGCTAAGCCACCGAGGGGGTAACCATGAGCATTTGGAAGGAGGCGTACGACGAGGTAAATGAGTATTGGTTCCTGCAAGAGGGGTGGGATAGCTATGATGCTGCTCCTTTATCAGAAGATGTGATAGATAGGTCGTTAAATTTAGTACTATTTCTCTGGCATTTCTGCGCGATTGGTGGTATAGAGATAGGCTCTGTTTTTCCTGCCCCTGGAGCGGACGGTTCCGTGGACGTTGAGCTAGAGCACAAATACAGGACAGTAATATTCACATTTGAAGAGTCTGGGGAGTTCTCCATCTATAAAGAGGATAACGAGGTGCAAGAGTTTGGCCTTCAGGAAGAGGAGACTATAGAGTATAGTGATGAGAAAGTCGTGGCGACAGTTCAATGGCTCTTGAAAAACAGTTGAGGTATAACATACCCGACACGAACGCTCTTTTACAACAGAATATCAAGTATGCGTCTAGCTTAAGAAGTCCGAAGTTACGAAAGCCCTCTGTTGATAGAGGAAGTTCCTGCCCACTCGGCAGCAGGGGCGCAAATTGGGTAGGTAGGCTTAGAAGCAGCCATCCTTTAAAGAGTAGGCTCACGGCGTTAGGTAATCCAATACAAACGATATTGGGCTAGTAAGGTAAGATAATCAGTGTCTGATTAGCTTATTAGCGCCGCGTTACTGATCGGAGATAGCCTTTTAGCGTAGAAGCACGCCCAGTTAGTTAATTAGCCGAAGTGGTGGAAATGGTTTAGACACGCCAGATTCAAAATCTGGTGGGCGAAAGCTCATGAGGGTTCGAGTCCCTTCTTCGGTACCAATAGGTTATTAGCCCTGGTGGTGGAATTGGGAGACACGCTGGTCTTAGGAACCAGTGGCAGAAATGTCGTGGAGGTTCAAATCCTCCTCAGGGCACCATAGTTTGATATCTCACCTGCCATGTGTAGGGGAGGTACGGTGCCGTCTATCAGCGGCATCTGAGCTGAATGGCCAGTTTGAGTCATTTAGGTCTTTTGTGGGTTAGCGGAGAATGCGTTAGCCGCGACATTGTGGAGTGTGTTTTTCTAGCTCAATGGAGAGTACAGAGTGCCGGTAACCCCGGAGATTTGGGTTCGAATCCCAAGTTTAGCATACTTAAGGTAGTAAAGGGCAGATTAATTACCTGTCCTGGGGGCTTACTTAGTAGGTTGCTGAGGTTCGGTCGGAGGGTATACTCATACCCACTGAGTTCGCAGGCTAGGCCGACTCAATCGAGAAGTAAGCGCCCAAATTCTTTAACTAAATATGCTTCAGTGGTGATTGTGGTCAACACGTCCGGTTGAAGCCCGGAAGAACTTTGTTCGATTCAAAGCTGGAGCACCAAAATAAAGAGGTGATACTATGACTAGGAAACGATTGTTTAACGAGGACGGTAGCTACACAGAGGAAGCGCTAGAGTATGGAGACGCTTTAGAGAGGGTTATCAGGACTCACGCTGACATGCTTGTTGATGAGGGGTATGATATCTCTGACATTCAACTCTTTTTGGAGAAAAGTTATGGTATGGTGTCAAGTGAAATGTTACTGACTTATCAGTACAATTTGGCTAAGAAAGACCGTGAAGCTAAGCAAGATACGACTCAGTAGCTCAGTGGCAGGGTAGCCTCCTCGGATGGATCGGTTGGTCCCTGGTTCGAATCCAGGCTGAGTCGCCAGTGTTAGAACAAAAGTGGTCACTAAAACAAAAGGGAGTTTAACATGTTAAGAAAAGATATGAACAAGGCATTGACTAGTTTGTTTGACTGGCAATACAGCACCGAGATTGATGACGAAGTGGAGGAGGTGCTTCACGATGAGGGCTTGTTAGACTCCTCAAAGTATTTCTTTGATCAACATAGTCTGCTAGACTCCCTTTCTGACGCCCGCTTTAAAGACCTTTTAGAGGCGTCTATGGAAGCGCATAGCCGAGAGATTAGAGAGGAATTTAGCTGCTTTTAAGATTATATGTCCCAGTACGCTCAGTGGCAGAGCGCCATCCTAGGTGAAGTACAACAGAGTAACGCAGGTTCGAATCCTGCCCTCTCCACCATTTTAACTTGTGAGGAGTGTACTATGTCGGAAAAACTGTTAGAAATGTATTCTTGTAAGAAGTGTCATGACGAGCGTAGGAGAAGCCACTGGCCTGTTCTCACAGGGTGCTATGCAGATAACCACGATCCTGAGTGGCTTGATTCCGGTGAGGTTGAGTGGACGATGGAGTGTCGAGAGTGTGGGGAGCCTCTTAAATCTTGGTTTGATTCTCCTAACGAGGCCATTAAAGCATGGAACGAGAGGCTAGGCACCCCCGAGTACCTTCCTGAGGATGTAGAAGTGTTTTAAAGAGGTTATAATGTCTAGATCAAGAAGAAAGCCGTCTAGTTATGTGGCTTGTGGAGCCCAACCCTCTAGAGGTAAGTGTGTTACTAGCAGACGCATCAGACGTAGGGTTAAACAGCTATTGAATGTTGACCAAGAAGAGTTTGATTTTGCGTGCCCATTCGATAAGATTAGAGGCTCTGCTGGTTCTAGGGATTGGGATTTTGGTTGGCATTTTTTTGGGGATGGTAGATACACTCCTTATGATATTGTGGATAGATGGGATAAAGAGCTAGTAGAAAAGCTAAGTAGGAAATAGTCTATTGGCATAGTCCAGGATTCTTACCCACAATACAAACTGTGGATCTAATTGAAGAGGAGAATAGGCATGAAAACTGAAGTGAGATTAGGAACATTACCTTGTAGCTGTGGTGCTGGCACTCCTGAAGTACATGGTCCAGACGATGATGGTGATTACGAGGTTGAGTGTGTTAGTGGTGTATGCCAGAGGAGTGATTCTGGTTATTGTTTCTCTAGGAATGGGGCTGTTAAGGAGTGGAATAGGAATGTGAAAGCGTCTATGGAAGCTCCTCCCAATAACTGTGAGTGTTCCGATAAGGGAGAGGTTCCTGATGTAACCCGAGATCAGGCTTTACTTGACGCTGTTTATACCATCATTAATCACCATCACCCTGAGTTTGATGTTGTGGAGCGCGACCTTAAGGCTATTGATAGGTCTTTGAATAGGGATAATAAGGTATGGTGGTCTAGTCACGTTAATATGCAGAAGGCGCTGGTTGTTGGATTGGGTGCTTTGTCTCTGCTCAACTTTGTTGTTTTGCTTGGTCATTTGCTTGGTCATTTGGTTTAGCTTTTGGGCTAGTAGGAGTGGATATGCAAAAAGTAAAATGCTCTTTCTGTGAGAACACCATGGAGGTGGATGACGAGCCTCTAGATCAAGCTATGGTATACTCAGGAGGAATTAATTGGTTTACTATGGGGTATGGCTCTAAGTTTGATACAGAATCTTGGCTTTTAGCAATGTGTGATGATTGCTTGGAGAAGGCTGATCCTGTTAAGATTATAGAGTATATGTAGTACAGGTTCCGCCGGGTCTGCCATTTTTAAGGAAACAATATGTTAAATCTATCAAAGTTAGTGTACGGAATCTACATTACATACGAGGATGCTGAGCTTGTAGAGATTAAGCTTGGTGCAGGTGAGACTGTCTACGATTGGAGAGATGTGTCTGATTTAGGCAGAGGGATTACCCATGTGGTTACCTGTGCTACAGACGATAGGTACGTTATATATGACGCTAAGCACTATTATTACTCCTCTGAGGGGGAGAAAGAAGTTGTAGATCCTGTGAGTATGCAAGATATGGCTGCTGCGTCTACTGTGAATTTCTCAGATATTTGTGCTGAGTTGGGTATCCCTGATCGTAAAGCGTGCTGGTTGTTGGTTAGTTAAGGGGTAAAGTATGAATGATTATCTAGGTAGTAGGATGAAGGAATACGAGAGGCTATCCGGTTCCAAGCTACGTGCCTCTAAGCATAGCTACGTGTTTGCTAGGTTGGATGGGAAGGTTGTCTAGCTAAACAGATGAGCGCTTTAATTTGGTGCTCCGTGGGTTCAAATCCCACCCTTTCCTCCAAATATTGAAATAGGAGCATACCATGGATAAGACAAAAGCTTTAGCTGCTCTGTTTAAGGTGTTGGGTGAGTACGAGGGTATGAATCCTTGTAGCCGAGGATGTTATATGTACGATTCTTTTGATGGGTGCTCCGGTCCTTGTGACGAGTTTAGAGAGCATGCCAAAGAGATATCGGAGGCACAAGAGGCTTTGGACTTTTTGCTTGAAGAGGGGAGTTCGAGTCTCCCGGCCCCCGCCATTTTTGCTAGTTGAAAGTATTGAGGTTTTATGAAGGTAATCATTGCAGGTAGTCGCTCTATTACAGATATAGAGGAGGTAGCTTCAGCTATATACTCTATGCTTATTGAAAAGCGTTTACTCAGTATTGATGAGGTTGTGTCTGGTGGTGCTAAAGGAGTAGACGAGCTAGGAGAGCGTTGGGCAGCAGATACAGGATTAGACTGTAAAGTGTTTCCTGCTAATTGGGATAAGCATGGTAGGTCTGCTGGCATCCTCAGAAACATAGAGATGGCGGATTACGCTGATGCGTTGATAGCTATTTGGGATGGTAAGTCTAAAGGTACTTCGCATATGATATTAGAGATGCATAAACGTAATAAGCTTGTTTTTGTAAGAACAGTAAAGAGGTAATTCAAGATGAGTATACTCAAAGATTATGAAGATGAGTTGTACAGCGACACTTACGTAAGGACTATCCCTGTGAAGTTCTATGCTATCCTGGATGGCTATGGGGAATGTGCTGAGATGAAGACGTATGACTTATTCACACACGACTTAGTAATCCAAGATGACTTCGAGGGGTGGATGGGGGTACAAGAGGAGGAGTGTGGGTGCGAGAGGGAAAATGTCCTAAAGGCTTATTGGTGCCGTATCGACCCAGACTTTGAGAAGAAGTACCTGGATTGCTAATTGACTCCAGTAGCTTTGGAGTTAGTAGGTTTATCTTTAGCTGGAAAACACTATGACAGGTGTCGCAGGTTATTGAATAAGTAGGTTTTGGCCCCATAGTTTAGTGGAAAAAACAGATTCCTTATAAGAATCAGAGCCGCCGTTCAATTCGGGGTGGGGCTACCATTTTTCTAATCAAGTAGATAATGATGTTGTATCATAACCAAGGACAGTACAATGGCTAAGAAGCATAAGAAAACACAGCTAAGTATTCAGGAGTCTGAAGAGGCTTACTTGGAGCGTTTAGCTAAACAGCAACGCAGGTTAAACAGTGAGATGTTTAAGGAGTACGACACTCGTACCAAGCGTATGGTGAGTAAGGACAAGTACTCTCGTAAAGGCAGAAAGCAGGAGGAGCCATTCTATGGAGAAGGCTGAACAGTTAGAGCAGTTAGTCAGTAACATAGCTACTGAAGAGTACCAGAGGCATTTAGACAAGGTGAAACAGGTTTTAGATGCTGTATGCCATTTTGAGCTAAGAAACAATGTACGGGAAGTATCTTATTATCTGTACGAAATCCAGAAACTATTGGACAAGGATTAGGTGTCTTATGGGAGGAGCTAGTAAAGCTCGCCGTAAATATCGCACAAGGCCTCTTGGAGATGGTACCAGAGGCCTAAGGCACAAGATCCTTAGTACTAAGCATATTGATGATGTAGCTTATACAGATATGTATGTGTGTCTTGATTGTTTCGGCACTGGTACCAGAGTATATGGGAATACTGCTACTTGGAGGAAGAAAAGAGGCGCTATAAGCGGTCAGGCTTTTGTTTCCGATGTATGTGATAAGTGCTGGGGAACTGGCAGAACCGATGAAATTGGTGAGAACTTGCGAGACAAGGAGCTAAAATAAAAACTTGACTTCTTACTTTAAATGCTGTAGGTTATTTATATGAGCAAGATTTACCGAATATCAGAGTTTGCAAAGCGCGTAGGATGTGGCGCTTCCTCCCTTCGTGCTTGGGACAATGACGGGAAGTTTCCTGCTAAAAGGTCTGCAACAGGGCAGAGGTATTACACTGAGGAAGATGTCAGAGTGTACCTAAATCTTCCAGCTTCGTTTGATAGGAAGGTGGTTGTCTACTCTCGTGTGTCTTCAAATGGCCAAAAAAATGATTTAGCTTCCCAGGTTAGTGCATTAGAACAGTTTTGTGCTTCTTCTGGAATTGCTGTTGACGAGTGGGTTTCGGAAATCGCTGGTGGAATGAATTTTAAGCGTAAAAAATTCCTTTCTTTAATAGACGACATGTCTTTAGGGAAAGTGTCCAAGCTTGTTATTGCTCATAGAGACAGGCTTACTAGGTTTGGTTTTGATTACTTTGAGCATTTAGCGGAAATTAATGGGTGTGCGATTGTTGTAATGAACCAAGAATCTTTGTCCCCTCAGCAGGAGATGGTTGAAGATTTATTGGCTATTGTGCACACATTTTCCTGTAGGCTTTACGGGTTACGTAAGTATAAAAAAGCTTTAAAGGACGATCTTAAGTGAGCACACATAAGGCACACAAAATTAGATTAGATTTAACTAATAAACAACTTGGCTATATGCGTTGTGCCTGTGGTGTTGCTAGGTTTACATACAATTGGGCTTTGGGAGAGTGGAAAAGCCAGTACGATAGAGGAGAAAAGCCTTCTGCTTACGCGCTTAAAAAACAGTTTAACGCTATAAAAAGAGAAGAATTCCCTTGGGTTATGGAAGTCACCAAGTGTGCCCCCGAACAGGCTTTTACGAATCTTGGTAAAGCTTTTAGTAAGTTCTTTAGCAACATAAAGGCTGGTAAAAAGCCCTGGTATCCCAGGTTTAAGAAGAGAGGAAAGCACAACTCTTTTTACATTTCTAACGATAAAATTGATTTCTCTGGTAAGAAAGTTAAAATCCCTAAACTTGGTTGGGTTAGAATGAGAGAGTCTTTAAGGTTTTCGGGTAAAATCTTGTCTGCTGTAGTAAGCGAACGTGCTGGTAAATGGTTTATATCTGTTAATGTTGAGTGCCCAAAATCTAGTAGGTATTCTCGCGGTCCTGCGGTAGGTGTAGATGTAGGAATTAAGGAGTTAGCAGTAGTTAGTGATGGGAGGGTTTTTGAGAATCCAAAGGCTCTCAAGAATAATGAAGACAGACTTAGACTTTTACAAAAGTCTGTCTCTAGAAAAAAGAAGGGTTCTAGTAACAGGAAAAAGGCTGTTTTGCGTCTGCAAAAACAGCATTATAAGATCTCTTGTATTAGAAGTGATTCTATCCATAAATTAACCTCCGCAATAACCACGGGAGTGTCTATTATAGGAATAGAGTCATTAAATGTACAGGGGATGATGCGAAATCATAAATTGAGTAAGGCTTTGGCAGATGCCTCTTTGTCTGAGATACTAAGGCAGATTAAGTATAAATCTGAATGGAGCGGCATTAAAGTGGTAGAAGCGGACAGGTTCTTCCCTTCATCGAAAACTTGCTCTAATTGTGGTCTTGTAAAGGCAAATCTTACTCTTTCGGATCGTGTGTTTATTTGTGATGATTGCGGCTTTGAGATCGACAGAGATTTAAACGCTGCAATTAATTTAAAGAATTTGGCCGTGGGTTCCACGGTTACAGCCTGTCGCCTTGGAAGCTCTGACTCAGACTTACGTCTGAGTGAAACTACTGATTGGGCAGGAATTTCCCTTAAATCAGGTGCTTTATAATGATTATATGGTGTCGGATTTAGTAAGAAGAGAGGAACAGACGATTACTCT
>Ga0208904_1002950_pt1 | contig 10366 bp, 4 predicted proteins | sample AntAceMetag02UKB_FD_184774 | JGI IMG/M metagenome (GOLD analysis project Ga0208904, IMG submission 184774) | Saline lake microbial communities from Ace Lake, Antarctica - Antarctic Ace Lake Metagenome 02UKB (SPAdes) (version 2) | ecosystem: Environmental > Aquatic > Non-marine Saline and Alkaline... | reverse complement strand
GCATACTCTTTGTGACTTTATCCAGCGCTACATTATTAACAATGGCAGCAGTAGCTTGGTGAACATCTTCGCCACGTTCGAAAATGCCGATAAGATTTTTGTCTTTGGCCAGTGAAGCGACAATACGCAACTCAATTTGTGAATAGTCAGCGGCGATCAAGACATTACCAGGTTCTGCGATAAAAGCATTGCGGACTTCTTTGCCTAGTTCTGTTTTTATAGGGATGTTTTGTAAGTTTGGTTCAGAGCTAGATAGTCTGCCTGTCGTTGTTACAGCTTGATTAAAATTGGCATGAATACGTTTTGTTTTTTTATTAACAAGTCCTGGTAAAACATCTATATAAGTGTTGCGGAGTTTTTCTATTTCTCTAAATTCACGAACAAGATTTATAATAGGATGAATACCAGACAGTTTATCCAGCTCAGACTCGGCAGTAGAATATCCGGTCTTACCTTTTTTTATACCCTCAGCTGGTAAGTCTAGTTTTTCAAAAAGAATTTCACGTAGCTGGACTGATGAAGCAATATTGAATTCTTCTCCTGCCTCTTTCCAAATCTTTTTTGAGACCTGACTAATGGTTTTGGTTACTCGCTCTGACAATTCATTCAAGACTTTACTATCAATAGCCACCCCGTTGAATTCTATCTCAGCTAGCACTGGTACCAGGGCCATTTCTACATCATTAAAGAGTCCTAGATTTTCTTCATCTTCTAGTTCTTTTTTGAATTTTTTATAAAGTTCCAAGTTCAGATTTAATTCATTGGCCACAATATTTGGATCAACACCAAAGAGACTGGTCTGATCAGAACCACTAGGCAATTCTTCTCCCAATTCTCGCCAGACAATACTTTTTAGATCATGTTTGCGAGTAGAAGAATTTATAAGATAAGAAGCGATCATAACGTCGAACAACTGACAACTGACAACTGACAACTGACATTTTGACAATGTTTTAAGGAGTTGTTTCAAATCATGTCCAACGATTGTTTTGTTTTTGTGTAAGAATATTTTTTCTAGTTGTTTTATGTTGGGATTTTTTAAATAAAATGCTTTTTCATATGTGGTAAATACTAACCCAAGCAAATCACTGTTCATGACATGTTCTCCAGACAAAATTTCCTTACAAGCAAAAACTTTTTCATTTTTAATTTCAGTTTCCAATTCAGAAAAATTAGCTGTATTAATTTCAACTAGTTTTTTGGCTTTACTTTTCTTATTTTTGGTTTTGCCTGGTGTATTTTCTGCTTCAGTAGGTTTGTAGCCAGGAATTCTTTTTAGCATGGTATAGAAACCAAATTTTTGAAAAGCAGATTTTATTTTTTCTACATCAAACTCATGAACTGCACAATCTTCCAGTTTAAAATTCAAATCTTTCACATCCTGCACAATAGTTGCGAGCTCTTTACTCATGTAAGCATCTTTCTCACCGTCGTCTAGTTTTTTGACTACGTTTGGTCTGAGAGTTTCGTCTTTTTTATAATTTTTATAAATATTTTCTAGACTACCAAACTTAGCAATTAATTCCTTGGCAGTTTTTTCTCCAATTCCTCTTACACCGGGAATGTTATCAGAAGAGTCCCCACGCAAAGATTTGTAGTCGACCACACGTTCTGGTCCAAAGCCATATTTTTCTTTTACTTCTTTTGCATCAAACAAAACCACATCACTCATGCCTTTTCTCATGCCAAAAACTTTTGTATGTTCGTCTACTAGCTGGAGCAGATCCATATCTCCGGTAACAATAATATTTTCCAAATTATTTTTCTTGCTTTCATTTTGTTTTATGACACTTGCCATGACGTCGTCAGCCTCAAAACCTTTCTTTGTATAAATTGGAATATCAAAAGCTTCCACCATTTCATAACAAAGTGGGATTTGATCATAGAGATCTTGGTCAGCTTTTACACGAGTGCCTTTGTATTCCTTATAGACTTCATCACGAAAGGTTCCACCAGCTACATCAAATGAAACTGCTATATAATCCGGTTTTAGATCTGCTAGAGTTTTCAGGAGCATGGAGGTAAAACCATAAACTGCGTTAACAATCGTACCATCCTTGGCAGTGAGCGGTGGTAGGGCGTGATAGGCACGGTGAACAATGGCATTACCGTCGATTATGACGAATTTTTTATTTTTCATAGTGGGGGTATCTTATCACAAAAAAGACTTGAAAAAAAGGAGGGTTTGTGGTATTATTTGTGTGGTCTATGGTACGGTAGCCAAGTGGTAAGGCAGGGGTCTGCAAAACCTCTATTCGTGGGTTCGATTCCCGCCCGTACCTCAAACAAAAAACCCGCTATAAAGCGGGTTTTTTGTTTTATTTTACTATTAGAATATCTCCATCTTAATTCTCTGAAAACCAAGTTTTATGGCATCGTCATATTCATACATCCAAACGTCTACTCTACCATAGCCATAGCGTCTATTCATTCTATCACGGACAACGAAGATTTTGTTGCCGAATAATTCTGGGAATCTAACCTGAGTGCCCATAGGCAGGAAGTTAGCAGCAATAGTATTACCAAAGCCTTGTTCCTCGTACTGTTTACATAGGTCATGACCATTGGCAGTAATACAAGGTGTAGAGTCAGTTTGACCTTCCAGACTGTTATAAGCAGTAATACCTACCGTAATGGTCTCCGCAGGCTCTTTTTCACCTGACACTGGGAAAGCCATTGGCTCTTTAACCAACATTTCAGGTAAAGGAAGAATAATTTCAACTTCTTGTGTTTCAGCATTGGCTACCGGAGCAATTATCCCAGAGAAGGCAAAACTCAAAAGGACAATAACAGTAGTTGAAGTATCCGCGATTTTCTGGTATATTGTATTTTCAAATAATTTCATATTCTTAATATAAAATTCCAAGTGAACTTAGGATTGAATTACGCACAATGATACCATATTTTCCTTGTTTTGTCAATATGGTATAATAGAACCCACTTTAATTTTTAGCTAAACTTAGCCAAATTTACATATGAGTAATCCACAGCGCAACAAACGGGTTTATGGTTATACGGGTGGGGACAGACGTAGACCTGTCAAAGCCTACGGTAGTACCAAGGCAAAACCAGTTTCTAGAAAAATACGTAAAAATAAGCCAAATTGGGTAAAAATAGTGCTTTTGCCCTTTGTTATTCTGGTTGTAATCTTGAGATTTGTCTGGAAAATGTGGCAAAGCCGTCCTCGTCTACCAGAAAGATTCAAACAAAAGATGAAAGAGAAAATGGGCTGGACAATTTTGGCTGTGGTGGTTTTTGGTTTTCTCTTTACTACTGTTACCGTGGCTTGGGTGAGCAAAGACCTGCCGGATCCAGATAAGCTAACTGACAGAAAGGTAGCTCAGAGTACAAAAATCTATGACAGGACTGGTGAGCATATTTTATATGAGGTTTTTGCTGATCAAAAAAGAACTATGGTGGATCTAGATCAGATTCCACAAAATCTTGTTAATGGTGTGATTGCGACAGAAGATAATACTTTTTATGAACACAAGGGAATTATTCTAAAGAGTTTTATACGCGCAGCTTTTTATGGAATTTTTACTAGTAAGCAGGCTGGGGGAACTTCTACCCTTACGCAACAACTTGTCAAAAATGCAATTCTAACAAATGAAAGAAGTTATGTTAGAAAATTGAAAGAAGTAATTTTATCAATTCGTCTAGAACAAAAATATAGTAAAGACCAGATTTTACAAATTTATTTCAACGAGATTCCATACGGTTCTACAAATTATGGAATTCAATCAGCGGCGCATAGTTATTTTGGAAAAGATGTTTCAGATTTGAACTTGCAAGAGTGTGCTACCTTGGCTGGCCTACCGAAAGCTCCAACATATTATCTAAATGACTCTGTTGCTTTGAAACAAAGACGTAATTTTGTGTTGCGCCGTATGTTTGAAGAAGAATATATAACAGAGGAAGAAAAAGATGAAGCTCAAGGTGAACCTCTAACATTAGAAAAACGTTTTGGTGAAATAAAAGCTCCACATTTTGTGCTCTATGTGCGTCAGAAGTTGGTGGAAGAATATGGCGAGCAAACAGTAGACTCTGGTGGACTAAAAGTTTACACTACACTTGATTGGAATATGCAACAGGCTGCCGAGACTGCAGTATCGTCTAGTGTGGCAACATATTTTGAAGAAGCCAATGCTAATAATGCAGCGCTGGTTGCGATAGATCCAAAGACTGGGCAGGTTTTGTCTATGGTCGGATCTAGTGATTTTTATAATGATGAAATTAGTGGGCAATTTAATGTGGCGACTCTTGGGAAACGTCAACCTGGTTCGTCTTTCAAACCAATTGTCTATACTGCTGCATTTGAAAAAGGCTATACACCAGAGACAGTTCTCTTTGATGTAAAGACAAATTTTGCAGCGGCCGGAGATGATTATGAACCACTAAATTATGATTTGGAACAGCGTGGTCCTGTAACTATGCGACAAGCAATTCAAGGTTCTTTAAATATTCCAGCTGTAAAAACTTTGTATTTAGTCGGGGCAGAAAAAGGTGTGGAGTTTGCCGAGCGTCTGGGCTATACCACACTTAGTGAAGGTGAATTTGGTTTGTCTCTCGTGCTTGGTGGTGGTGAGGTAAAATTGATTGAGCATGTAAATGCGTTTGGAGTATTTGCTAACCAGGGTGTTAGACAAGAGCATGTTTCAATTTTGAAAGTAGAAGATGATAAGGGCGAAGTGATGTATGAGTGGAAACAGAAAAAGGGTGAAAGAGTCCTAGAAGAAGAAATTGCTAATACTATTTCTAATGTGTTGTCAGACGACGAGGCACGTGCCTATGCCTTTGGGGCAGGAGGAGTACTGACACTGTCAGGGCGACCGGTAGCGGCTAAAACTGGGACAACCAATGCCTATGTAGACGCTTGGACTGTTGGTTATACTCCATCGCTCGTAGCGGGTGTATGGGCAGGTAACACTGATAATACTCCTATGACTCGTGGTTATGGTGGTAGTAAAGTGGCTGCACCAATCTGGAAAGCCTTTATGACCGAAGCTCTAAAAAATATGCCAGTAGAGGAATTTCCAGAGCTACCAGAAAATGATGCCAAGAAACCAATTTTACGTGGTTCACAAGGTGGTGGGGTGACTCTAGGTATTGATAAAATTACTGGCAAGATCGCAACCAGCTCAACTCCGAAACAATATATTGTAGAGAGAACATATATTCCAGCACACAATATTTTGCATTATGTTTATAAAGATGATCCACGTGGGCCAGAGCCAAAAAATCCAGGTGATGATTCACAATATCAAATTTGGGAAGATTCAATTGGGCAATGGGTGGAAATGAAAAAGGAAGAAAATCCAGATTGGAATATTAGTTTTGAAGAACCGCCGACTGAGTATGATGATTTGCATTCACTAGAGCTCGTGCCGACTTTGCAGGTGATTTATCCTGCACCTGGACAAGTTTTGACTTCACGACAAATCAATACAGACATTAGGGCGACTGCTCCGCGTGGAGTGGGTCGAGTGTTGTATAAGATTGATAACAAAAATGTCAGTGTGGTGCGTGCACATCCTTACAATCTAAATTATTACGCTCGTGATCTTGAAAATGGTGATCACAAGCTAGTAATTATGGTGGAAGATGATATTGGTAATCGTCTGGAAGAAGAAGTTCCATTTATATTAGATGCTGGCGAAGAACTTCCCGCTATTAGCTGGGTGGAGAAAAATTTAGAATTGAAACAGAGTGATTTTCCTCGTGTGTTTACTATGAATCATTTTAAACTTGATGAAATAAAAGCTCTCGCAGTTTATAAATCAAAAAATGGTGAGAATATTTTGCTCGAAACTATAACAGATTTTTCAGAATTGTTTAATAATCAAGTTTTGTTCAAGTGGAATGAAAAACCAAACAAAGGAAGTTATGAATTGATTGCTGAAGTTAGACTAGATGATGGACGAGTGATTGAAACAGGAAGATTGAGTGTGAGAGTTCAGTAAAAAAAATTATACAAATCAAAAAATCATCCTTGCGGATGGTTTTTTTATTTTAATTATTTTAATTAAGTGATATAATCAATTCAATTTAAAGAGGGGAAAATGGGGGGATTATTATTCAAAAATAAACATAGAGTGCCGTCGGCAAGACTCACGGGCTGGGATTATAGTGCCGGTGGTTTTTATTTTGTGACGGTTTGTGTGAAACAGCACGAATGTGTTTTTGGTGGAATAAATAATGGGGTGATGTGTTTGAACAGGTTGGGTGCGGTGGTGTATAGTGAATGGTTAAAGACGTTTGAGTTGCGTCCACATATTTTGTGCGATTCGTTTATCATAATGCCAAATCACATGCATGCGATTGTTAAGATTAATAATGATAGTATTAATGACAACGGTAGAGACGTGCCGCGGCACGTCTTTACATGTGCCGATAGTAAAACCAATCAATTTGGTCCATTACCATCAAATTCGTTGCAATCCATTATCAATCATTTTAAGGGTGCGGTTACAAAATACGCCAATCAAAATAATATTGATTTTCAGTGGTTACCAAGATTTCACGATCGCATAATTCGCAACGAACAATCACTGTACAATATTCGTAAATACACAATAAATAATCCAGCCAATTGGCGATTGGATAAATTTTTTAATTAATCATTATATTTATAATATTATGAAAACAAAAATACCTGTCATCGTATCCATTATTTTTATTATGGGTATTTTTTTAATTACAAATCTGGCGAAATCAGAAAATACTGATATTGTCATTACAGAAATATGTCCGACTGGTTGTGCTGGTTCGGGTTATCAGTGGATAGAAATTTTTAATAAAGGTGAGACAGCAGTTGATTTGGAAAATTGGAAATTTTGGGAGGCAGAGACAAATCATGGTTTAAATATTGCACCTTCTAGTACACAGCAAGATTTTTTAATTGAACCAGGTGAATATGCAATCATTACACAAAATGATTTATATTTTTTTGAAAATAATCAGAATGTTACTTCAACAGTTTTGGATAGTTCATGGAGCACATTAAATAAAAGTGGAGAATTGATTGGTTTAAAAGATGAAGACGGAATAATGACAGAAGAATTTACTTATAAACAAATTGAGAATTATTCTCTGGAACGAAAAGATGTTGAAGAATTAATAATAGATGAAGATAATTGGCAAGAACATTTGGATAGTAATAGTGTAGGTCAGGAAAATTATTGGAAAGTCGATGACACGAACACGGATGACACAGAGGATAACGGAGGTACGGAAGATGACGACGCGGATGATACGGAAAATACGGAAGGTGAAGAGGAGGATGATAATGATGAAGACAGCGAAGAAGAAAGCACTGGAACGAATACAACATCCACATTAGTAATAAACGAATTTGTATCCAATCCAAATGACGGAGAAAATGAGTGGGCTGAAATTTATAATAATAGTACGACGAGCATTGATTTAACCGGTTGGACTATGTCTGATGGTGTAGGTGTGTTTGCTAGTCCGACTGGTACTGTTCAAGCAGAAGATTTTTTTGTAATAGAGTGGACAGCTAGCAAATTGAATAATGGTGGAGATATATTAATTTTAAAAAATGGTGAAGAAGAAATAATTGATCAAGTTTGTTTTGGTGATTGGGTAGAAGGGTGCCTTTCAGATGCAGTTTCCTCAGTAGAAAAGGGTAATTCAACGGCTAGAATTGTAGATGGGCAGGATACAAATAATGATAGGAATGATTTTGCAGAGACAACATCTTCAACCAAGGGGTTGGAAAATATTATTATAGCGCCAGTCGTAGAAACACCCACGCCAACTAGTGGGGGTGGTGGGGGTAGTTCTAGTCCAGTTGTGGTAATTACTTATAATCCATCAGACATTGTAATTAACGAACTGGTTTCAGATCCAACTGATGGTGGTGAAGAGTTTGTTGAGCTATATAATAATACAGCTAGCACAATTAGCTTGTCTGGTTGGTGGGTAGAAGATGGCAGTGAGAGTAAAACAAATTTGGAAGGTAATATTTCTGCACATGGATTTTTTACAATAGAAAAACCAAAAGGCAATTTAAATAATTCTGGTGATATTGTAATTTTGTTTTCAGTGCAAGGAAAAGAAATTGACCGAGTGACTTATGGCACCTGGGATGATGGTAATGTAAATGATAATGCACCTTCGGTAAGTGACCCTCTGAGTTTGATTCGTAAAGTTGACGGACAAGATAGTGATAATAATTATTATGATTTTGTTTTGACCTCAACTGTGACAAAAAATAAAGCCAATCAAATTTCAATAGTAACTGAAGACGGTGAGGTGTTGGAGCAAATTTTGACTTCAGCTAAGATTGTAATAAACGAAGTCGTACCAAATCCGACTGGTAGTGATAGTGAAGACGAATGGGTTGAACTTAAAAATTTAGGTAGTGAAACTGTTAGTCTTGTAGGTTGGTCTTTGGGAGATGCCACTTCTAAAAAATATAAAATAAAACAAGGTGGTATTAAACCTGGTGGGTTTATAGTTTTTAAACGTCTGATGACGAGTATTGCTTTTAATAATACTGGAGGTGATGAAGTAAAACTTTATGGGCCGAGTGGGGCATTGCTCGATAATATAAAATATACTGGTAGTGCTGGTGAAGCAGAGTCCTATGCTCGTCGTGAAGATAATTCGTGGGATTGGACAATAAAAACTACACCAGGAGTAGAAAATATTTTGGAGGGTAAAAGTGCTGCGCCAAAAGTTTCTATTGATGTGGATACAGAAGTGGCTGAGGGTGAGCCTGTTTTGTTTGATGCCTCAGACACGACTGACCCTGAAGGTGAAGAAATGAGTTTTACATGGGATTTTGGAGATGGGGGAAATGACGAGGGTGATGTGGTGGAACATAGATTTTTAGAAAATGGAATATTTACCGTAAAATTGACCGTAGTAGATAGCGCTGGAAACGAAGCCAAAAGTAAAGTTATTATTACTGTAAAAAATAGATTTGAATTTTCTGGTGGATATCTATCTAGCGATGAAGTAAGTGGAATTGAGATTTCAGAATTTATTCCCAATCCAGAGGGTAGTGACACTACTGAATTTATAGAACTTTTTAATCCAACTGACAATGATATTGATTTATCCGATTTTAAACTTGATGATGAAGAAGGTGGTTCGCGAGGTTATGGTTTGCCAGCTAGGACAATTATTCCTGCAGGCGAGTATGTGGTGTTTGGCCGGCAAGATACTAAACTAGCTCTCAATAATACTAATGATAGTGTGCGTTTACTTTTTCCTGATGGTACAATTTTATTGGAAATAAAATATGATGATGTGGTCGAGGGTTCTAGTTATGTTCGTAATGCTGAGGATATATGGATTTGGACAGGCACACCTACCCCAGGAAAAGAAAATATTGTCAGTGTTCCCAAAGCGTCAGTTGCTTCTGTTTCTGTTAGTAGAAGTAAAAGAGTAAAACCAATAATTTATACCACACTTGAAAAAGTGAGAGACGAGGATGTGGGTGATAAAGTAAAATTGACTGGGGTGGTGGCAGTAGAGCCTGGGGTTTTGGCTACGCAGTATTTTTACATTGTGGGATCACCTGGTGTGCAAGTTTATATGTACAAAAAAGACTTTCCAAATTTGAAAGTGGGCGACAGGATTGAAATTACTGGTGAAATTTCTGAGAGCTATGGTAATACTAGGGTAAAATTATCTAGTAAAGATGATATTGTAAAAATTGATCACCCTGGGGATCCACAAGCAAAGACAGTGGAGATTGCAGAGATAGGCGAACAGCTAGAAGGTTGGTTGGCAGAAGTGAATGGAGAAATAACAGAGCTGAAAGGTTCATATATGTATGTGGACGACGGCACTGAGGAAGTAAAAGTATATTTCAAACGTGGTACTGGAATAAATCGTAAAGTTTTGCAGGTGGGAGATATTGTGAGTGTAAAAGGTTTGGTTGCTCAGACCAAAAGTGGTTATCAGCTTTTGCCACGAGCGCAAACTGATATAGAAAAAACGGGGGTGGCTGAGAGTATGGTGACAAAGATTGAAAATACAGAAGAAGAAAACAAACAAGAAGTCGCAGAAAAATATCTAACTGCCACAGCTGGTGGACTCACTTCGATTTTGTTTGGCTTGTTTGCCAAAGCCAAGGGGAATTCAGCGGTAAATATTGTAAAGAAACTGGCTGGTATCGGTGTGGCTGTGATTCGGAGGAAACCATAACATTGATTACACTGATTTTTTTATTTGCCTTTTGGCAAATAGGGATTTCACAGATTTATAACATTAATTACATGGATTTTGTAAAGACGCGATTAGTCGCGTCTTTGCTTTTTAAAATAGTTTTTTGTTTTTTATAAGCCTACCAAAATTTAAGTTCTTTAAAGAAGTTAGTAATGTTAGAAAA
>Ga0208904_1002947_pt1 | contig 10368 bp, 9 predicted proteins | sample AntAceMetag02UKB_FD_184774 | JGI IMG/M metagenome (GOLD analysis project Ga0208904, IMG submission 184774) | Saline lake microbial communities from Ace Lake, Antarctica - Antarctic Ace Lake Metagenome 02UKB (SPAdes) (version 2) | ecosystem: Environmental > Aquatic > Non-marine Saline and Alkaline... | reverse complement strand
TATATTATTGTAACAGGAGAAATTAATGACAAAGAAGTTTTAGCCAATTTTATGTATATTGACGAATCATATTTAATAGATTTAGGAAATATCACAGAGATAAATAATAATGATTATAATATTAAAGTTTTAACAACAGCTAAGGAAAACTATACTCTTGATATTGAGTCATATACAAAACAATTAATGTTAAATCTAAAAAGCCTTGAGTTTGAGAAAATGGGATTTTCAAAAATAAAAGAGGGAGATACAATTCATTTTGTTGTAAAACAATCAGGGCAAAAACAAGAAGACAATCGCTATTCTGCTGTTCGTATATTAATCATCCCTCAAGAGTATTTTATGCAATGATAGACATTGTTATTTTGAGACTTTAATTGTTAAACTTACTATATTATGTTTGGAATATTTAAAAAATACTTTGATTATAATCAAAAAGAAATAAACAGATTGCAAAAGAAAGTAGATGAGATTAATGCATTAGAAGATGTTGTGCGTGATTTAAAAGATGAAGAGTTTGCAAAAAAAACAAGCGAGCTTAAAAAACAAATAAAATCAAAAGAAAAAACATTAGATGAAATTCTTCCCCTTTCATTTGCTCTTACAAGAGAAGCTGCAAGAAGAGTACTTGGAGAAAGGCATTATGACGTTCAAATTATAGCTGCTATTGCTCTTCATGAAGGTAAAATAGTAGAGCAAAAAACAGGAGAAGGAAAAACACTATCTGCAACTTGTTCAATGTATTTAAATGCTTTAACTGAAAAAGGAGTTCACTTGGTTACTGTAAATGATTACCTTGCTCGAAGGGACTGCGGGTGGATGGGTGCAGTATTTCATTTCTTAGGGCTATCAACTTCTGCCATTATTTCAGACGAGTCATATATTTTTGACCCAAAGCATGAGGATAAAGACGCACAAGACTGGAGGCTTGCACATATTAAGCCAGTTTCAAGACAAGAGGCTTATGAGGCTGATATTACATATGGAATAAATAGTGAATTTGGTTTTGATTATTTGCGAGATAATATGGCTAAAAGTCCAAAATTATTAGTACAAAAAGGATTTCATTTTGCAATTATTGATGAAGCAGATTCTGTTTTAATTGATGAGGCAAGAACTCCACATATTATTTCTTCTCCATATGAAGAAGACACATCCAAATATTATAAATATGCATCAATTGTAAAACAACTAAAGCCAGAGAAAGACTATGTTATTGATGAAAAGCTAAGAACAGCAAATCTTACAGAAGAAGGAATAAAACATATTGAAACAATGCTTGGGGTGAAAAATATTTATGAAAAAAATTTTGATACATTGTTTCATGTAGAGGCAGCTTTAAAAGCAAATACTCTTTTTAAAATTGATAAAGAATATATTGTAAAGGGAGGAGAAGTAATTATTGTTGATGAGTTTACAGGAAGGCTTCTTCAGGGAAGAAGGTTTTCAGAAGGACTGCATCAGGCAATTGAAGCAAAAGAAGGAGTAAATATTCAAAGAGAATCTAAAACACTAGCCACTGTTTCTCTTCAGAATTACTTTAGGATGTATGAGAAGCTTGCTGGTATGACTGGTACTGCCGCTACTGAAGCTGAGGAGTTTAATAAAATCTATAAAACTGATGTAATTGTAATTCCAACACATAAGCCAAAAAGCAGAGAAGATCATCCAGATATGATTTATAAAAAAGAAAAAGGAAAATTTAATGCAGTAGTAGAAGATATTGCTGAAAGTTACAAAAAAGGAAGGCCAGTTCTAGTTGGAACTTCTTCTATTGAAAAAAATGAATATTTATCTAGTCTTTTAAAACAAAAGGCAGTCCCTCATGAACTTTTAAATGCAAAAAATCACATAAGAGAAGCTCAAATTATTGCACAAGCTGGAAAAAAAGGAGCTATTACCATTGCAACAAATATGGCTGGAAGGGGAGTTGATATTGTTTTAGGCGGACAGCCTCCAGATAGATATGAAACAGATATGAGCGATAAGAAATTAAAAGAGCAGTATTATAATGCAAAAAAAGATTGGCAGAAAGAGCATGATGAAGTTGTAAAGTTAAAAGGGCTTTATGTAATAGGGACTGAACGCCATGAATCAAGAAGAATTGATAATCAGCTAAGAGGAAGATCTGGAAGGCAGGGGGATCCAGGAGAAACAAGGTTTTTTGTTTCACTTGAAGATGATTTAATGAGAATATTTGGTGGAGATCAAATATCAAAGCTTATGACATTTTTCAATTTTCCTGAGGATCAACCTCTTACTCACTCAATGGTTTCAAAAGCAATAGAGCAGTCACAGGTCAAAGTTGAAGGATTTAATTTTGATATTAGAAAACACTTGGTTGATTATGACGATGTGTTAAATAAGCAAAGAGAAATTGTATATGCCTTAAGAAGAAAAATACTTATACTTCCAGAAAAAAATAAAACTGAATTTAGAAAGACAATTCTTAATATAACCAAACAGGAAGTTAATCAATTAGTAACAAATTATGCTTCATTAGAACAAGTTCAAAGTGATGAGGATATTGATAGATTGTCTAAAGATATTGGTCTAATTATTCCTTCTATAAAAAGCAAAGATATTAAATCATATTTTTCTTCAAAAAATATTCAAGGATTAATAGAAAAATTAAATAAAAAATGTGAAGCAGATTTACGTTCTAAAGAAGAAAAAATTGGAAGCGAAGTATGGTCTACAATTGCAAGGTCTATTTTTCTTTCAACAATAGAAAGCTTTTGGACAGAACATTTAACTGCAATTGATGATTTGAGAGAAGGAATAAATTTAAGAGCTCATGCTCAAATGGATCCTTTAGTTGAATACAAAAATGAGGCATTTAGTATGTTTGAAAAATTATTGCAGACTATGAATTTTGAAGCAGTCAGAAGAGTATTTAATGTAGAAGTAGAGAAAGTTCAAAGGCAAGTTTCTCAGCAGCAAGAGCAACATCAATTAATGTTTCAATCTGCTTCTTCTGTGGATCCATTTACAAAGCAGAAAGAAAAAAAACAGGTGCAAGAAGTTTCTTCTCCTCCTCCTTCTGATAAAGTACAGAAACAAGAAGAACCTCCAAAAGCAGTAGATGGATTTAGAGTTATTACTCCAGAAGACAATAAAAGAAGAAAGATTGGAAGAAATGATCCGTGCTGGTGTGGAAGTGGGAAAAAGTATAAAAAATGCCATTGGCCTGATTAGAATAGGCTAAACTAAAAGAGAATATTTATTTAATGAGGAAGTTGAAAATAGTATTATTTTAAAGATTTAACAGTATGTAGTAATTTATATCTGCTCTGCTTTTTTATGTTCAACCTTAATTGTCTTATCTCCTTGTGTATCTGTAGCTTCTTTACCAGGAAGAATTTTTCGTCTTAGAAATAAAGCCCAAGATGAAACGTTACGAGCTGTGAGTTCTACAATATTTTCTTCTGGTGAGTGAGTAACACGCCAACATGGACTATTCGCATCTGAACCAAGCACAGTAAGAGAAGGATTGTCTTCATCAACGATGCCCTCATCATTAATAACTCCTTTTTGCTCTGTAGACACTAAAGCTTCAGTCATGTTTGTATAATATCATATTTGAATAAGTTACGATACATATGAGACTTTAAGGGTATTTGATTTATACTATGAAAGGATCAATTGGAGTCTCAACTTCTTATCAGGATTTGTTTGTTGGTACACCCTTGTATAATGGACGGATGAGAAAATCAATTCAATCTATTTTGTCATTTAATAATTCCAAACAGCTCAACTTAGGCTTCAGGTTATTAAGTTCCATAACAAGTATGGCACCAAAGCAACCAAAGATGCTTTTAGTATCTCCAAAGCAACCATCTATCGATGGAAGAAAATTCTTAATAACTCACGCAAGAGAACTTAGTAGTTTAATACCACGCTCCCGCTCTCCTAAAAGAAAAAGAGTCATGAATACAGACTTTAGAATAATTGAGTTTATTAAATCTTTAAGGGGAAAATATGGACATTTAGGTAAAGAGAAGATTAAGCCTTTACTTGATGAATATTGTTTAAAGGAGAATATTAATTCAATCTCAGAATCAACAATAGGCAAGGTTATCAAACGTCATAATCTCTATCACAAAGCAAGAAGAATTTATCATAATCCGCTTCATCGTCATTCTAAGGCTAAATTAAGCTACAAGCATAAAGTCAAAAGATCTCCTAAGCCAACAGGTTTTGGCTATATTGAGATTGATACTATTGTAAAGTTTATCCATGGAATCAAGCTATATATTTTCAATGCAGTAGACGTTAATTCAAAGTTTCAGTTCTCCTATGGGTACACTCGACTTAATAGTCAAAACAGCTTAGACTTTATGAAGAAATTGGAATTGGTCTATCCAATCTTAAATAAAATCCATACCATTCAAACAGATAACGGTCTTGAGTTTATGGGAGACTTTGACGATTACCTTAAAAGAGAAGAGATTAAACACTTATTTATTTATCCTAGATGTCCTAAGATCAATGGTTATGTTGAAAGAGCCAATAGAACCTTAAATGAAGAATTTATTGAAGGGAATCAAGAATACGCTCTTGAGAGCTTAAATGAATTTAACTCTCGTCTTATTGATTATTTAGTCTGGTACAATACTAAGCGAGTTCATAAAAGTTTAAATAATATTACACCGGTTAATTATCTGTTAAAAATTTTACCTCCAGAGTCTCATATGTATGCAACTTATACAATATTTTGTATTTATTACAAATCTATTGTATAATACGCTCCATATGGGAAGGGAAGTTCCTAAATGTGTTGTATTGCCTTGTTGTGGTGGACTTTGGGAAACATACGGCCATACTTGGGTTGTGGTTTATAACCAAGCCTTTATGTTTGAACAACAAAAACCACGCGTGTTAGGCGAGTTCAAGACTCCAGAACTTGCTGAGGAAAAATATGGAAGGAATAATGTTTTAATTAATGCGATGTTTTCAACACTTTGCCCTTTATGCAGAGAATCAATAGAGGGGGCTAGGGGTAAATTATTCCTCCTTCAAGGAGCATTTTATAAACAAAAAATAGGTTGTTAAGACATGTTAAGTTAAAAGAGAGTTATTTGTCATGAACGACCATGTATTAATTTCTAAGAGCCACTGTTTCTCCAGTTTTAATTATTATTTCTTCTTCACTTTCGAGTGTATTCCAATACGGACCTTTAAACTTAATTGTTACATTAGAATGGATTGTTGAACCGTGAGAGAGAAAGCCAAAACGTACATTTGATTTAAGATTATGAAAAGATATAATAGCAGCGCAAACTATAGATAGAGAAAAAGATGGAGCGTTTATCCTTGCTTCAAGCCCTTTATTATTTATTTTATATACTTCACATTTACTCATGCAAAATAGTATCATATTTTTATTAAATCCAAAAATAATTTCTTATAATAAATCTTATTATTGAGGTTAATATATGTATATTGTAAGTTTAAGTGTCATTTTGTGTGTCTAATAACGGAAAATTTTAGTTTTTAGATTATCCCATAATAGCTTAAGATCTTTTCTGCTTTTGACTCTCTTGAAAGTTAATAACCAGAAGATAAAAATGACTTGTTGATGAGTTTTCATTCCACGATGATTTGATAGTTTCCCTTTAATTTGAGAGTTCAACCCTTCTAATGAATTGTTTGTTTTGGGAAGAAAAGGATAATCAAGATATGCAAATAAATATTTTGTTTCAAATTTTAGTAGTTTAATCGCTCGTCTTAAATTACCATGGGTATACCACCATTTCTTTTTAGTATTTACTCCAATTGTTTTTTCTTTTAATAAATATCTATGTTTAAGAATCCAATTATCAACTCTACTTTCCCACACATATTTTTCTTCATAACAATTAATTCTAGTAATAACTTTAGCAATAACTCTTAAGTCTCTTGTTGCTGAAATTGGACTTCGCAGGGGTAAAAGTATCATAAGCTGTCTTTGTACATGGGATAGACAACGTTGATGGGCAATAGGCGGTAGAAATATATTAGTAGCTGAAACTATCGCTCCCTTCCAATCGGTAATTAAACCTTTAGGTAAATTGTTTTTAATAATAGAGGTTAAACGATTAAAATCATTTTCAATTGCAAAATACGACTCACTTTGGTGAAATGACCAGTAAAGATTAACTTTGTGCGTTACATTTCGGTAAATCATTATGACTCCTTGACGATGTAGCCATTTTCCATCAATTCCCAAAACCCAAGAAATATTTAACGGAATATTATTGTTTTTATCCAATAAAAACAAAGAGTCAGAAGAAATTGGTAAGTACTGAAAAAAAGGTTTAAACAATCGCCATATGGTTTTACGGGAGAGGAATGTCTTTTCAGAAAGGGCAACCTTATTAATTTTATTAACGATGAAATCATGGAACTTAACAAAGTTAGAGAAATTTCTTGCAATACGTTTCTTTTTACTGAAAGAGCGATGACAAACTAAACATAAAAATCTTCGTTTACCCACCCTACTAAAACCAATTCTTTTAGATCTTCCACTACAAACAGGACATCTTAGAGTTTTTTAAAAGAGGATACTTTAATCATATTAAATAAATGAAATTTTAACTTTGGAGCATTATATCAAATTAAAGGAGTTAGTTCAGACACACTTTTTGACACTTAAGCCTAAATATCATACCTTTAGTATTTTTTGCGACTAGAAGCGAATATTCATCATCTAAAGGACTACCTATTCTAATAGCTTTTGCTAATGTTTGTGGATTTTTAATAAATTTTATATCCGTTTTATTGGTATATGTCGTAGCAATAGGCGCACATTGTCTTGTTTGTACCTCTATAAAGGCGGGGCATCTATCAATTAATCCAGCTGCTATTAAATCTTTAAACCCTTTCCATACACCAACGAATGTGGTGCCATTACCTAAAGGAATAATTATATTTTTTGGTATATTTTTTCCGAATTTTTCAAATATTTCGTAAGCAATTGTTTTATATCCTTCAAACCTAAAAGCTTGTAAGCGAGCCAAAAAGAGATTTTCTTTATGTGCAAATTTAATAACTTTTGGAACAATATTATTATACGTTCCTGATATTTTTTCAACTACTCCTCCAAGTTGTTCTATTTGCTTAACTTTAACTTCGCTTGTATCAGAAGGAATGAATACATAACAAGGAAATTTAAACATCGCACATAAAGAAGATAACGCAGTGCCCATATTGCCAGTACTTGCTGCAGTAATTCCTTTATATCCTAACGTCTTTGCCATTGCGATTTCAATAAAAGCTTCTCTGTCTTTAGATGAGGAAGAAAAGGAACAATAATCTAACTTGGTATATATATTTTTTTGACTTAATTTAATAATAGGTGTCGGATTATTTGGATATTTTTCTAAAATTGCTCGATTATCTAATGAAAAAAAACAACGGTATCGGAGGAAAATTGACTCCTCAGAATTATAAATTTGAATTTTGTTTTTAATCTCAGTTTCGAGTCCACATGAACATAAACTACAAGCAACAATACTCTTATTTTCAACGTGGTGACAATGAGTACAATTTATTGTAAAATTCATTTGATGATTGTTTAATAATATGTTGCTAATAATGCTGTATCTTACAGTATGTTATTACCAGCTAATTTTAACATTTCTATATGAGGATAGATAAAAAAATTAAAATAACTAAAAACTTATCATAATTATGACTAAATTAATTATTGTTTCTAGTAGCGAGTTACGAAAGCTTATTGTTATAGATAACCATGAAAAAATGGTCGATTTACGTGAAACCTGTCATGGTCTTATGTTCAATATAGCTAAATATATAAAAAAAAATGGTGGTGATGCAGCTATTACCGATGCTCATTATGCGCGCGTAGAAGTCGCTAAAAGATTAAATATTGCACAATCACTTCTACTTAAAGAGTTTCGGTTAATGATAGAGTGCGCGTATCGATCTCCTAAAATACAACAAAAAAGTTATGATGCAGTTTATAAAAAGCTTAAAAACGAGCACCATTCATGGAATGAAGAACAACTTGAGAAAGAGATGGAAAACCGTGTTTCTCCAGTAGATATTGCCCCACATTGCACTGGAGGAGCAATAGATTTAACTATTGTTGATAGTCACAATCAACAACTAGATATGGGAACCAGTTTAGATGAATTTTCTAACAAAACTTATACAGAATCATTGTCTATTTCTAAAGAAGCCAAAGACAACAGGTCTTTATTAAAAGGTGTAATGGTTTCTGCTGGTTTTGTTAACTTTCCCGCAGAATGGTGGCATTGGTCATATGGAGATCGAGAATGGGCAAACATCCAAAAGAATAAAACTGCAATTTACGGTCTTGTAGAAAGATGAAAGAATAATGATATTATATAATTCTTATTAGTTTGATATATTATGCCAGTTGAAGCTAGACGTCAAAAAGAAGGTATGCAAACGAAAAGTGCAGTAGCTGTTTTAGACAATGTGAGTTTTACATCGCCAGATAGGTTGCTTTTTTATGGAGTAAATTTATCAGTAAGGAAGGGTGAAACCATGGCAATTACCGGAGAAAGTGGCGTTGGGAAATCTACTCTCTTAAAAATAATTTTAGGAAAAATTCCACCAGATACTGGCACGGCTCTATTAATGAAAGGTGTGAGTGTTAGTTATGTTCCTCAAGATATTGAAGATATAGAGGCAGATGATAATATCTCAATAAAGAATTTATTTTATAAAGCGAGAGGTTTAGATGTTGTGGAAAAACGAAAACTCGAACTAGAGACATCTATGGCAGATCAAAGTAATGAAGGCAGAATACAGGAACTTCTTGATGAATATTCTGTAGTTTTAGAAGTTTTTGAAAAATTAGGTGGTTATACAGCTAATACAGACATTGCTAAAATAATGGCGGGATTAAAAATAGATACAGAATATACAGAACATATCACTCCCGAAACACGTTTAAACGAAATGAGTAGTGGTCAACACACTAGAGCATTAATTGGTCAAGCATTATTTGCGGATGCAGATCTGCTTATTCTTGATGATCCGACCAGTCATTTAGATATAGATTCTGTGGCTTGGTTAAGTAATTATCTTAAAAATTCAAACAAAGCCTCAATCATTGCAACCAACAACATTCCTTTCATTAATGATTGTTCAAATAAGATGGTCGAAATTACTGATTTTGGCAGAGTGTTGTCATTTGAAGGAAATTATCATGACTATGTTGGGAAAAGAGACCGATTATTAAAAGCAGAAAAATCTGAGGCAGAAGCAATAAAATCAGAAAGAGATCGATTGGAAGAGACGCTATTGAAGTTTAAATCTCAACAAGTCTTTAAAAAAAGCGCAAAAATGGCTGTAAGAGGTAACGCTATGGAAACAAGAATAGAACGACTTGATGATGAATATGATAATTTGCCTGGATCAAAACAAGTCTTTAGAACTGAAAGAGTCGGCGATTTGAAATTCAGATCAGAACAAAGAAGCGGAGACGATGTTCTTACGATCAGACATCTTTTAAGAAGATATGGTGAGTTTACAGCTCTAGATTTAAAACACCTTGATTTAGTAATTAGACGAGGTGAGACATTCTTAATATCAGGTGAGAATGGTTCTGGTAAAAGTACGTTAATGAGAATGATTGCATCATTAACTCAAAATGGTACTTTTATTCCAGATGAGGGTCAGATTAAAATTGGAGTAAATGTTAATGCTGGGTACTATGCTTCAGACAATACAGGTTTATTAAAAGAGGGCTCAATATTGGATGAAGTAGTTAACGCATCTTCCTCTCATAATGAGGGAGAGGCAGTTACTGCTTTGCACTATTGGGGATTTCCTAAAAAAACTATCAGAATGAAAATAATTGAGCAACTAAGTGTTGGTGAAAAGAAACAATTAGCTCTTGCAAAACTCATGGTTAAACATCAGAATTTGTTATTACTCGATGAACCTACAGATTACCTAAAGCCAGAAATTATTGAAAGACTGATAAGCGCTTTAGAAGGATTTGACGGGACAGTTGTCGTCATCTCTCATAATCAAGAATTTATTAAACAACTATTGGTTCATCGAGAATTAACTCTTCCTAAGGGAAAAATAATTCTGAAAAATGAATTAAAGTAGTTTTCAAAAAATATACTCAACTCTTCATTAAAGAAGATATGGCCTTTTTTATATCAGTCAAATCATTTTTAACATAGCGGGTATTTGCATTTTCTTCATTTTTTTTTGATTTATTTTTAGTATCGTCAATAACAGGTATTAAATTGCTTATTTTTTTCCAAGCATTTTTATATCCATATTTTGTAAGTAGTTCTTTTAAATTTTTTCTATCGTTTATTGCATTAGAAGAAAAAAATAGTAAAACACTATCGCCTTGTTTAATTATATTTTTAT
>Ga0208904_1002945_pt1 | contig 10373 bp, 7 predicted proteins | sample AntAceMetag02UKB_FD_184774 | JGI IMG/M metagenome (GOLD analysis project Ga0208904, IMG submission 184774) | Saline lake microbial communities from Ace Lake, Antarctica - Antarctic Ace Lake Metagenome 02UKB (SPAdes) (version 2) | ecosystem: Environmental > Aquatic > Non-marine Saline and Alkaline... | reverse complement strand
GAGAAGATGTTGAGAAAGTTACTAAGAAGCTAGATGAAATGCATAAAAATTGTGTCCAATCTTCCACAGACAATCAGAATAAAGAGATTGAATTAGAAGAAAGGGAAAGGGATATAAGACTAAGCAGACAGGCTTTATCTGTTGAAAAGGATAAGCTTGAAAGAAAAGAAAGAGATTTAAGAATAATACAAGATAAGGAGAGATAAAATGCTCGTAATGAAATATATCAAACTAACAAATGCTGCTAGCGATATATCTATCGCTGTAGCAGGTACAGCTAATGTACTTACAAAAGCTGTATTAATACAAGCAGCATACTCATTTGGTATCTGGTTTAAACTAACATCGACAGAAGGAACAGTAGATATGAGTTTATCTTTACAGCAATCATATAAGCTACCGACCACAGAAGGTTCTTCTGATGCTGATTGGATTGCTCCTGCTGCTAATAGTGCAATAGTTACAAATCATACAGCTGAAACTGCATATATAGGCACTATAACTCCGACAACTGCTCCATACCTAAGGCTTCTTATTGATGGACAGAACTCAAACAACGCAGACGCTATAGCACAAATTACATTAATGATACAACAGGATATTTAAGCCATGAAGATAAGAATATGTGTAGTATTCTTATTGTTCTCGACTATATGTTATGCAGCTGGTTGGGATGAGTTAAAGAGGATTCAAATTGAGGATACTTTAGGCGACAGGGTAGGTGTAACAGGTAATAGTCTTGAGGTTGTAGAAGATAATTCTTCTGACATTAAAGACGCATTAGAACTTCTTGATAATGCAGTATCTGGTAATGAACTCCAAGTAGATATAGTTTCAGGTAGTTCAAGTTCTACAGAATACACAGAAGCAGATACAGACGCTTCAATAACAGGTATAGCAATAATGTGGGAAGATGGTTCTGATACTTTACGAGCAGTATCAGCAAGCAAACCTTTACCAATAGACATAACAGACGCTTCTGTAGCAGTAACTGGAGCATTTTACCAAGTAACTCAACCTATCTCAGGTACAGTTGACATAACAGAAACTTCTTTTGATGCTACTCAGGCAACAGCTACTAATTTAAAAGCACAGGTATTCGGAAATGATATTACTTCAGCTTTAGACGTAGATGCTTCAGGTCAATTACAGGTAGATATTTTAACAATGCCTACGACTACAGTAGATGCAAGTGATTTAGATATTAGAGATTTAGCTGTTACAACTGATGATATTCTTATATACGCAAATACCGTCAAGGATGGCTCAGGAACGGACTATGTACCATTAGTTGATGCAGATGGTAACTTACAAGTAGATGTCCTCTCAGCACCCACTACAGCGGTTACAGGGACATTCTATCAGGTAACTCAGCCTATTAGTGGAGATATAGGCACTTTAACTACATTAACAAATCCTGTAGGAATAAAAAATGCAGCTTCTGATACAATTACAGGTATTTCTGGTACTTACGACACAATAGATGTTTCATTAACTAACGGTACTAATAGAGTAACTGTAGATGGGAGTGGGTATTTAACTACAAATATAAATGGAACAGTAACAGTTGACGGAACAGTAACCTCGACTCCAAGTGGTATTCAAGAAATAGAGGGAGATGAAGCTGAGGGAGCTAATTTACCTAATCCTGTCTTAATAGGTGGTGATGATGGTACTGATATTAAAAATATTCATGTCGATGCTACTACTGGTGATGTTCAGGTTGATGTTACAAATGCAGTAACTATTTCTGGAACGGTAACAGCAAATGCAGGTACTAATCTTAATACTTCTTCCTTAGCCACAAGTGCAGCACAATTAGCAGATGGACATAATGTTACTATAGACAATGCTGCTGCTGCTGCAGCGGTTAATATTCAAGACGGTGGAAATGCAATAACAGTAGATGGTGCTGTTACTGTAAGCGGTACAGCAACGGTAACTCAAGCTGGTACTGTAAGTGTAGATGATAATGCTTCTTCTTTGACGGTTGATACAACTGGCACTACTGGTATTGAGGTTGTTCAAACTGTAGCTGGTGATTTGAATATTACTGAGGCGAGTGCTTCTGATATTAAATCTGCTGTTGAGATAATGGATGACTGGGATGACGGAGACAAAGCTAATGTTAATATCAATATCGCTGGGACTGATGTAGCTGCTGGTTCGGGTGTACTTACTGCTCAGACTCAACGAGTAACAATAGCTACTGATGATGAAATTAATGATGATATAAATTCAATTAAAACTGCTATAGAGAAGATAGACGAAGATAATATAAGTATAACAGTAGCAACAGTTTATAATGTAACTATGACAGATGCTGACACAGAATACTCTCAAGCATTTACTAATGTTGAAAGTTTAATGTTTCAATGTCGTGGAGAATTTGATATTAGATACCAATTTGTTAGTGGAAAAGTAGCAACTCCTACTGCTCCCTGGTTTACTTTAAAATCTGGTGCAGTATATAGTGAGGAATTTTATGATGGTGTAGTTGATTTTACTTTATATTTTGCTTGTGATGATGCAGCTCAAATTATGGAGATAGAAGCTAAATGAGAAAACTAATATTCTTTCTTTTAATACCGTCTATATGTTATGCAGCAAATATGTCTGGTATAGGAGATATGCGTAAAGCTACTTACGATTCTGATAAAGATGGTGTAGTAGAATACTCTGATAATGTCTCAGACGCTGATATGGGAGATGTAACTATATCAAGCGGTGCTTGGGATGTAGAGAACGCAGCTACTGTTACTAACGCTACATTTACAACTGCTCTTACGGTTGATACAGGAACTCTCACACTAACAGCAGATGTAGCTAATAATTCTGTTTTAACAATAGGTGCTGGTGCTGTATCGGTCTCAGGTGCGAACACTGGTGATGATGATGTACCAGATGCAGGAGACTTTGGTGCAGGTACTGATTTAGACGCTAATGGTGCTGTAGCTTGGGGTAATCTCGCAGAGGGTGAACTTACAGACTCTACTATTGTAAGTGCCGACATAAAAGATGGTGTAGTAACTGAAGCTGATTTGAATGTTACCAATGCTCCCGGTGCTGGAGAAGATAATTATGTTTTAACTTATAATCATGGTGGTACTAATTTCACTTGGGCTGCTGATGCTGATTCAGGTGCTCCTACTTTAGATTCTGTTCAAAGCCCAGATGGTGCGACAGCTTGGACTTTAGCTGATACTGAAACTATTGCAATTACTACATCACAAAATACAGCTGGTACAGTTTTAACAATAAATAATAGTGTAGCAGATGTAACAGGAAATGTTTATTTATTAGATTTAGATTATAGCGTAGATGATAACCAAGCTAATGCAGATTTTATTAAATGTCAAGATGCAGGCGGTGTTGTTTTATCAGTTCAAGAGAATGGTAATACTTTAATAGCTGGAACTCTTGGTGTTACTGGAGCTATTACAGGTGATGTAACAGGTAACGTAACTGGTTCGTCAGGTAGTTGTACTGGTAACGCTGCTACTGCTACTGCTTTAGCTACTGAAAGGGCAATAGGCGGTGTTAATTTTGATGGTACAGCAGCAATAACTCCTACCACTATTGTTGTAGCAGATACAGAAGATGCTACCACTTTTGTTGGTTTATGGACAGATGCTACAGGAAGTCTTTTACCTAAAACAGATGAACAAATTACTTATGTTGGGAATACTGGAATTTTAACAGCTGCTGGTTTTGCAGGGGCATTAACAGGAAACGTAACAGGGGATTGTACTGGAACTTCTGCAACATTTACAGGGAGTCTTTCAGGTGATGTAACTTCTACTGCTATGGCTACTGATATAACTGAATCAGTTTTAGGTGTGGGTGGTACAGATACTATATTCCCTGCTGACCCTAATGCTGATAAATATTTAATGTGGGATGATGACCCGGGTGCTTTAACTTGGGAAACTGTTAGTGCTGCTGGTGCTTCAAAAGCACTTGATGACCTTGCTTCAGTTCAGATAAATACAACATTACTTTCTGATGCAGCTGATACTGATTCTTTAGGAACAGTTGATGCAGAATGGCTTAATTTATATATAGGTGATGCTGGGAAGATATATTTAGGTTTAGGACAAGATGCCTCGATAGAAAGAAGTGCAGCAAATGAAATGACTTTAATTGCTACTTCTGGTGTTACTGTTGAGAGTGTAAAGATAGATGGTGGCACGATGACTGGTGTTACTTTAACTGCAGCAAGTAATGTTATTGAAGCTGATACATTGACTAACGCTACTCTAACAACCGCTTTAACAGTAAACACAGGGACTCTTACTTTAACCGCTGATGTTGCAAATAATTCTGTTCTTACTTTGGGAGCTGGTGCATCTTCTATATCTGGTGCTAATACAGGTGATAATACAGTAGCAACATCTGGAGATAGTGCCACAGACTTCTTTGACGCTGGTGAGATTGTAGATGCAAGAATATCAGATACTTTAACATCAAGCACTTGTACTGGTAATGCAGCCACAGTAACTACAAATGCGAATCTTACAGGCGAAGTAACATCAGTAGGAAACGCAGCCACAATAGCTGACAGTATAACCGTTACTGGTTGGGTATTAGGTACTTCTTCAGCAACTCAAATTACATCACCGACACTTATAACTGACTTACTTGATGTTACAGGTGCAGCTGATATGGATTATGGTTCTATTGATGTATTAGACCACACTTTCATTACAGACGGAACAGGAACTGCCGAGATAGTTTTACCAGCAGGTTCTATAGATGGTACTGAGATTTTAGATGATACAATAGATTCAGCTGATTATGCAGCAGGTTCTATAGATACAGAACATTTAGCTACTGCTGTATTAGCCACAGTAAAAGACAACATCTTAATGAACGCTTTCCGTATAGCCATCAATGGTTCTCTTGTTAAATACAATATGGTTGATGGAATAATGGATGAGTTTGAAGATGAGAGTGGGGTTGATACTGCTACTTCTACAAATGAAGATTATGATTCAAGTAATGATTTGTATAGTCCAACTTCCGAGATTATATCAAACGGAGATATAGACGATGAAGATATGGCAGACATCAGTGATTGGGCTGATGACGATGTTGGTGATGGAGATAGTTCACAAGTAACATTTGATAGTAAGTCTTGCATGAAACTAGATTCTGGCAGTGCAGGTAGTGGTAATTATGCTTATAGGTCTCAAGATATTGGAGCTTTTGGCACAAGAACTGTTATCTCTATGAATGTTTATTGTGATACAATAGGATTAAATGCAGATGTTGATTCTCTTCAGTTATCCATTCATAGAGCACCTACTCAACTCTCGGCTTTATTTTCCTCTGATGGTTTGTTTATTTATGATGGTTCTTCTTATAATGAAGTTGGAACAAATTTAGTTGTCCAAGATACTTGGCAAGAATGGACTTTTGACATTAACTGGACAGCAGAAACAGTAGATGTCTATCTTGATGGTGTATTAAAAGCATCTGGTATGGATTGTTCTTTTGCGTCTGGCACAGTGAAGCTTGTGCAAATTAAACAATACGGTCATACGACAGCAGATATGTTATCTTACATAGACTGGTTCAAAGCTGGTAGTGATTTTGCCACAGATACAACTCAAAATATGACTCTCGTCTCCAATTCAACAGAAGCAGAAGCAAATCCAGATAATATAAGAATGTTTATAGTAGAAGAAGGAACAGATATTACACTTAATAGTAACTTTTACGGAGAAGTATCAAGAGATAATGGAGCAAATTGGGTTACTCTTACTTTGGTTGATGAGGGAGATATAGAGAGTTCAATGAGAATATTGTCTGCCACAGGTTCAGTCGCAGGACAAGCAGCGGATAAAACGATAAAGTGGAGAATAAGAAGCACAGACAATGATGACTTCGAAATCCACGCTGTAGGACTTACTTGGGATTAAAAATGTTTATATATAAATGTGATAATTGCGGAACTACTTTTAACTCAAGAAACCAACGCAGATATAATAAAAAGTACTGTTCTTATAAATGCTCTGTTAAAGGTAGAATTGGTACTAAACTATCAGAAAAACATAAAGAAAAGATTAGACAAGGCAATTTGGGAAAAATTATTTCATTAGAATCTCGTGAAAAAATGAGCAAATCACAATTAGCACTTAAAAAAACAATACCACCAGAAGTAAGAAAAAAAATAAGTGATAGGTTAAAAATAGTACAGAAAGGGCATATTTTATCAGAAGAAACAAAGAGAAAAATATCAAAAACATTGACTGGTCGTAAATTATCAAAAGAACGCAGAGAGAAAATAAGCCTTCAAAATAGAGGTAAAAATAATCCTAATTACGGTAATCATAAACTGGCTGGTGCAAACCACCCTAATTGGAGGGGTGGTAGTTCATTTGAACCATACCCACTCGGTTGGAATAAAACATTTAAAGAACAAATAAGATATAGAGATGGTTATAAATGTCAGGTATGTGGGAGACCAGAGGTTGAGAGCAAAAGAAGATTAGATGTTCACCATATAGATTACAATAAGATGAATATTAGTCTTGATAATTTAATTTCTTTATGTATGAGTTGCCATAGAAAGACAAACGCTCGCAGAGAATACTGGCTAATCTATTTCAAAGGAGTGAACGTATGAGATATTTAATTATACTAATATTATTATGTAGTACAGCTTTTGCAAAGGTTCAGAGAGTAGGTAATGTTAAGAAGATTAAAGAGAAGATTGAAATGAAACAATTATTAGCAACTGACTTAGTAATTGAGAAGATGGATAAATCTGAGGTTGCTGAGTATTTGAAGAATATAACTGCTATATTAGAAAAACTACTGGAGGACTAAAAAGCTATGAATTTCGGAAACTTAAAGACAATGGCACGTGGGATAGTCCCACAAGCAAAACAATCTGTTATTAGTAATACAGTCAGAGACTTAATTCTCAATGAAGGTGCTAATAAAGTAGCTGAGAAACTTCTATGTCTTCCTACTAACGCATATTTTAATGTAGTAGCAGAACAACAGGAATATGATTTAAGTTCTGTAGTGGACAGGTATTTAGTGGCAGAGGACTTATATTGGTACGATAGTGCTAATTGGAAACATCTATATGCAAGGACAAGAGAATATCTTAATAAAAAGTTCGTATATTGGAGAGATGATTCTTCCGGAGACCCATTAAGATTCTTCATAGACAACCATAAATTAATCATTCATCCCAAACCAGACACAGCAGGTACAAGTTATTTCAGATTATATTATTTTGAAGGCACTCAGACCATGACCACAAACTCACACTATCCTATGGGACACGATACGGAGATAGTAAGACTACGTGGATTAAGTGATGCAATATTATTCTATTGGAGAGTTCAAGCGTTAAAAATTATAGGTAAAGCAAAATCAGATGAGATAGCAATAGCAGAAAAAGATTTTGATAGCGAAATAGAAAAACAGCGATTAATTTTAAATCGTGTTCCTTACTTAATCAATGATAACAAAACCAGATTTAAAGGAGAAATAGTTTGCTAAAATTTAGAACCATCAAATATTATTTCATAAGGTTTAACGTTGTTGGGGTTTTTATGAAATCTTTTGTGGGCAGATTGATTGACAAATGCCATAAGATTCTCAATTCTGTTATCATCTTTAATTTTATTAATATGGTGGGCAACTTCTTTAGGTGTAAGGTATCTTCCAATATAGTCTTCTATTATAAGTCTATGTTCAAAGACCGTATTCCCGACACAAGAATAAGGATGGTTTCTTGTATAGATTTGTATATACCCTCTTCCATGAGTTCTAACTCCACCATTCCAATGGGCACACTTATCACCAATACTACCCTTCTTAAAAGATGTCTTGTTTGGTTTCATAATTCCCTTAGTACCTTTATTCCATGGGTTTCTTCCTTTTTTAAAACCACACACAGGTTTATCCCCTTTTTTAAATTCAGTATTAGGAGAAGAATGTTTTCCAATCATAGCTTTTCTTATTTTTTCAATAGTTTCTTTAGACCTTTTTTTACCAGTCCAATAACTTTTCTTTACCATAATACCCTCCAAAATATAAAGGCTTCTTTCAGCGTTGCTTATAAGAAACGGTTAAGTTTCAAAACGCTTACTCAAAGCCTATTATTAACAAAAAGTCCGCTTCCTATAAGCATATTAATTATATCACTTCTTTTAGTTTTGTCAAGTAATCTTTTTGCTCAAGAAGAACAAAGTTTTAACCTTACAGACTTCAGCGGAGGATTAGATAGTTTAGTTAGTCAGTTTGCCATTCCAAATAATAAAGCTACTATAGCCAACAATGTTAGATTTAATAATGTTTATGGAGGAATAGCTAAACGTGAAGGAATGTTATCATTTGGTACTCTGGGTTCATCCGCTGTTACATCCATGCATAGATTCTATAAGAGTGATTCTACAAAACAACTGTTAGTCACTGGTTCTACATTAATGCAATTAGGCAGTGATTCTGCCGGTACATTCACAACTATAGGTGATGGGCTTTCAGATGGTAAGAGATGGACATGGGTTACATATAAAGATATAGCTATAGGAATGAACGGTACTGACAATGCCAAGAAATATGATGGGCATACACTTACTACAGCAAACACAGATGCAGCAAGAACAGCTTCTAATCTAATAGCAGACTTAGGAAGTCCATTTGCAGAATTAAACACAGGAACGGATTTAGACGCATCAAGCTGGTATCAGTATAAAGTAGTTTTTTATGACGGTACAACATATTATTATTCAGATGCTCGTTCTAATCCAATTCTAACAGGTGCAGCAGTTTATAACATATATTTAACAGGAATACCTATTGGAGAAACAGGCACTACTCATAGATACATTTATAGGACTTTAGGTGCTGCTGATGAAGCAACTGTTAGAGCAGATACTACATTTTATCTTATAGGAACATTAGCAAACAACACAACTACAGTATTAGCAGACACAGTAACAGACGCTACAGCAGATGATGATGCTGCACCGACATGGACTACTTCTTCTGGGGGTACAGAAGTAACACCGCCTAAAGGAAAATATTGTCATATACACAATGAAAGGCTATGGATTTCTGGTAGCGGTACATATCTTTCAGAAGTATATTGGTCAGACGCATTTAATCCAGATTATTTCTTACCTACAGACTTTGAAAAGATTCGTCCAGATGATGGTGATGAAGTAACATTTTTAAGAGACCAATTAGGAATTCTTACAATAGGTAAAACAAACACTATACAGAAATTCTATACAGACGGTTCTACAACAAGTGAATGGGAGTTATCAGACCCTATATCTCATGTAGGATGTCCAGCACCATACTCAGCAACTAACACACCAATAGGTATAGTATATCTTGGTCGTGATGGGATATATAGATTTGATGGACAAAACTCGCAGTTAATATCTGATGCAATAACACCAGAAATCAATGATATCTTAGATACCAATTTTGAAGAATGTCCTGGGGTATTTTTTAACAATACATATCAATTAGCATATACATCTGCAAGTAGTGGTTCTACAACAAATAACAGAGTCTTGGTATATGAAATGGTACGTGATGCTTATTCTATAGATACTAAAGATGTAAACTGTTTTACTAAGTTTGATTCAGGGAGTGATTTTGGAACACTATATTCTGGTAGTTCAGCAGCAGATGGGTATATCTATGCTCACGAATTTAACCCAGATATTTTAACTATACGATATAAGAGTGAATTTGATAGTGGAACATTTGATGATATGCGTTCTACGGGAACTGAAAAAGACCCAAGTATGGAAATAGCTTGGGATTGTACAATAGATGGTTGGTTGACAGAATTACAAACAAAAGACGCTTTAATAGACACTATAGATGAAATAGAAACATATCTTGCAACAGCTACAATAGACCGACCAGACGGTGATGGAACATGGGTATCTCCGGTGTATAAAATAGACTCTACTGATTTAGACCAGATATATTGGAATGAATCTTTAGGAACTTATGGCGACATTACAATGTCATATATGGCTTGTGATGATTCTGCTTGTTCTGGGGAGACTTATGAAACAGCTGTTTCTGACCCGACAGGTTCTGATATATCAGCATTAAGCGGTGATGAATATTTTAGAGTACGAGCTAACTTTTCTTCATCTGATACAGCATATACACCAACACTATACTATGATGATGGTTATGTTATTAAGGTAACATATTCAAAATCAGGTTCTTCTGCTGAAACTGCTATACCTACAGAATGGGAGAGTGGCTGGTTAGATTTTGGAGTACCCGGACACAAGAAATGGATTAAGAGAATCAAGGTTTTCTACGAAGGCACAGGTGGTGATTTATTAGTCAACTACATAGGCGATGAATCTGAT
>Ga0208904_1002943_pt1 | contig 10378 bp, 21 predicted proteins | sample AntAceMetag02UKB_FD_184774 | JGI IMG/M metagenome (GOLD analysis project Ga0208904, IMG submission 184774) | Saline lake microbial communities from Ace Lake, Antarctica - Antarctic Ace Lake Metagenome 02UKB (SPAdes) (version 2) | ecosystem: Environmental > Aquatic > Non-marine Saline and... | reverse complement strand
TAATAACCAACAGTAACTTTAGCAGAACAATGAGCATTAGTACTAACTACATATCCAAACCTACTATCATTATTATAATAATTAGCTATAATAGGTATATCAATACTAATACTTTCATTAACTTTATCTGTAGTTGTTCTTGTAACACCAGCACTATATACTCTTTTATAACCACCCAAATAATCATTATAAAGCCATATTTCAATATCAAAATCACTATCAGCTACATTATGTAACATAACATTTATATAATTAACATCAGCAGTTTTATTTGTTCCATCTCTTAAATTTAGATCTCTTTGTGATGCATCTGAAATATCAAAATACATAAAAGAAGTTTGATTTATTTTTTCAGTTGTAAATTCTACATTATTTTCTTTTGAAGAAAATCCACAATTTATTAATGCATCAGCCAAATTTATTTTTTTTCTAATAATTTGACCAATATTAGAATTAATTGTACTAGTATCTGCATCTATTGTTACTATTTTTATATATATATCTTTTAATTTATCTAATATCATTTTAAAAAGTCTAATCATAAAATCATCTCTTTTAGATTTTCAATTGTAAGATCTTTATAATATTCTTCTGCTTCTTCACTAGGCGAATTTTGTATTTTAAGAACAGGCAAACACAAAATAGTTATTTCAGGATGAGGTAATCCTTGTTTTAATATAATTTTAGTATTAATTTCAAAATTAGCATTTTTATAACCGCTTTGTGTTTTTAAGATTTTACATATTTTAAATGCTCTTTGTTCTTGATCTCTCAATTCTTTAATAAATATTTTTTTATCAATTTTAATCATTTTTTATCTTTCTTTAAAAATTGTAATATTTCATTAATTTTAACATTATTTGTTATCATTAATCTTAGTTGTTGATTATTAGTTTCTAAAAGACTATTTAGTGATGTATTCATTAATTTATAAAAACACCAAACAGAAAGTCCACCAATTCCAACAGATTGAATAATTTGTATTACTGTTTCTTCTAATATCATATTTTATCACTTTTAAGGCATTTTATAGATTGACATACTATTATATCCACTTGTTGGATAACAATTTGTAGCATTATCACAATATGCTCTAATATTAATTGTATCTCCTTCAGCCAATTCAGTTTTAACATTCCCGCCTACACCTTGAAGTTGTGTTGCTCCAGCTGTACCTCTACCCAAAATATAAGCTAGACTACTATTTTTATATACTCCTACAATATATCTATTTCCATCAGTTACGGATGCAAACACAATACAGGCACTAATTGAGTACATACCCCCCTGTCCTGTGGGTACTGTAAAGGTTGTCATATCAAAATTATTACCTGTGTCTTCAATTTCTACATCAAAAGTAATAGCAGCCCAGCTACTAGCATTTATTGTTGTTGAAGAATTTTGTGCTGCCGTTCCTAATCTTGCATATGTACTAGAACTACTTGTACTAGATAACCCTGAGATTATAATTCCTCCACCAGCCATATTATTTCACCTTTAAGAAATAAGCTAATTCATAATATGGAGGTTTCGTATCAATCTTATTTGTATAACCATCAACATTAAATAAATTATTGTAAGATGTAACATTGACAGCTGTGCCAGCACTAGAAAATGTTTGTCCTTCTCTATCATCATCACTTCCTGTAACATATATACCAATTGCACTACCATTTTGATAATAATCATACCATTTGTGATTATGTGTTTCACTTCCTCCAGTTGCTCCAGAGCTTTCATTATCTGACATTCTTAAAAATTTATGTTCTAAATTAGGTGTTGTTGTAATTGTTGGTGTACTAATACCTTGACTAGCCGGTGTAGTACCATCACAGATTGCCCACCCTTTACCTTGTAATGTAGCTTTAGTAACTGCTCCACTCATTGAGAGTGCAAATAATTTAACTTCTCCTAATTGATTAGGATCATAACTAGAAATAACATTTCCGCTTACATTTATTGTTGAACCATCTCCAACATATGTTTTAGGTATTGTATCGTTTTTTATTCCACCCATAAAATCACTTTTTTCTTTTTTTCTTCACAAATATATTATATGCAACAAATACCCCTGCTCCAATTAAACCAATTGTAGCAATTTCTGACACATTATCCATAATTCCACCTTTTGCACTTTCGCTAGGATTAATTGCTCCTTGTAATGACATTGGTGTTTGTGTTGCTACTTGTGATGGTGTTGAGGTTAGATCTGTTTTTTTAACAAATTCGCTTGATGCAGATGAGCTTTGTGTTGCTCCTGCACTTTGAAACATATACTGAGGAGCAAAAGTAAATATAGGAGCATTTGTATAATCATAACTAGAAACGGGAGCATAAGTATCTTGACTAGTTGTAGTATATTGACTAGATTTTTTAGTTATACTTTTTTCTCCAATATCTATTAATCCGCCTTGCATTGCATCGGTAATATTAGTAATACTATCAAATATGCTCATTTTTACTCATCCCCTTTTTTCTTAAATAAATTTTCCATTGAAGTTGGATCACTTGCTAGAGCATCATCCACAAAAGTCATTTGAGCGCCACTATCTTGTAAAGCTTTTTTTCTAAATTGATAAGTTGGTTCATTTACAATTGCTTCTAAAGGTTCACCTAGATATCTTAATGATGGTGTTGCATATCTTCTTCTTGAACTTGATCTTGAACTTTTTTTATTAATTTCAGGTTGTGGCATATTAAAAAATCCCTCTAGCATACTAAAATCTTGTGGTGGTATTGAATAGTTATAATTTACAATTGTTGGCTGTGTTTCTGTACTTGCTCCAACCCCTGTGGCATATCCACCACCACCTAGACTAAATTGCACAGTATCTTGATTATTGCTCATTAATTGAGGCAATATTAAAGCTACTGCTCCAATTCCAGCAATTAACATAATATCTTTTTTTTTCATTTTAAATCACATTTCTTCTTTTTCTTTTAAAAAAGAACTTGTGTGCATCTTCTGTTACACTATCTTGAGTAACGCCTTTTCTAAACACAGTAATATTAATTTCTCCAGCTGTTGTAGTTGCCGCACTTTTATTTTCAATTTCTAAATATCTAATAGCAGGAAAAATTGTTTCATCAATAGAAATAATTGTACCCGGTTGTAATATATATATTTTTTGATCATCTTGATTAACTTTTAGTTGTATTTTTTCAGTTGATGAATTTTGAATATTTATATTATTAAGTGGTAAATATTTTTTTATTGCTGTATTATCTAATTCTAGATCTATAAATTGACTTACGCCACTAGCTAATTCAACATTTGTAAAAGAGAAAAGAGGCGAAGTTTCAAATTTTCTATCATAATTTTTTTTAATCATAATTTATCATATTTTTATTTATTTTTTTATATAGATAGGAGGTTATAGATTTTTTTCTACTAAAAAACCTACAAAAAGTTTTTAAAATGAGGTATTATACTTATTTATTGATAAACTGTAACAGGAATACTCATTAAAGTATTAGTTGCATCATAATCTATTGTTTTTGAGGCAGCGTCAGCTTTAAATAATATTTTAAGTTTACTATCTTCTTTTACTCTCATAGCTGTTTCAGGTAAAAGAACTGCTTTTGTTCTGTCAGAAATATCTGCTGAAAGTCTTTCAATACTTTCTTCTAATATTACTACTGAACTAGTTTCATTTGCATTTGTCATAACTAATCTAACAACACCGGCTAATTGTGCAGCGGTATCATAAATATTAATGTATAAAGGTGTACCTTGAGTTCTACCTGTAACATTTTCATTATTACCATATGCTATTTCTTGTTGTGCTGGAACTGTTAAAGTACCTATTTCAACATATTTTGATTGTGTTAAAGCAATATCTGCTGTTAAAGCAAAATCACTTTTTCTATAAGTTCTTTTAAAAGGAACTAAATTTGCTGTCATAAAAAATCACTCCATTATTTATATTTTTTATTTTTTTTTTTTTAAATTAAAGTTGTTGATGTTTGTTCTGTTGGTTTTGCAGATGGTAATAAACCAAATAATCCATTAGTTTTATTTATGATCACTAGTGCAATATCTTCTACTCCGTCGATTTGCATTCCTTGACCAACAATAGAACCTATTTTACCTAATTGTTTAGTTGATGCTATCATTGAACCACCGAACAATTTTATACCACCAGAAATTAAAGAACTATCTCCAACAATTGGTTTTAATAAATTTTCAGTTGCAACTTTAGAAATACCAATTAAAATTCCATCTGTCCAACTAGACATATTTTTTTTGCTTATTAATTCAGCCATTTTCATATCACATTTATATTTTTTGTTTGTTTTCTAAACAATCATTAATAAAATTGTTAGTATTACAAACTAAGTAATATTATTAGCCAAACATTTTTTAAAGCTATGTTTAGAATTAGAACTTTATGCTCATAAATAGTATGGATTATGAACTTTTTTAAAAAAATAAAAAAAGAAATAGAAAAAGGATTATAATATTATTAGCCAAACATTTTTTAAAGCTATGTTTAGAATTAGAACTTTATGCTCATAAATAGTATGGATTATGAACTTTTTTAAAAAAATAAAAAAAGAAATAGAAAAAAGATTATTTTATTTTAGGCATAATTTTTGGTGGTTCGCCTATTTTTTTATATATAAATTTATAATCTTTATATTTTAATTTATATGACATTTTTCCCATTCCCTCATATATTTCATTTAGTTTCTTTTTTGCATTTGCTCCTTGAAGCGGGAAAATAATTAAATGTTTACAGCTTTCTAATACTTTTGCACTTATATCTTGTGGTCTTCTTGAGATAAATATTAATGATACTTTATAGTGTCTATGATTAGCAACAATATCATTTAACTCATCACTAGCGTTCACAACAAAATTACTAGAAATAAATAAATCTGCCTCATCAATAACCATACAATCTATATTTATATCATTTGAGGTTGCTTGTTTTCTTAGAATAGGTTTTACAAATTGAATAAATTTCCAAAATTCCTTAGGACTTTCTGCTTGAAAAACGCCAACTTTTTTATTTTTCTCATAATGATCATCTTTATTAATTTGAAACACCATTGGTTTTTTATATATCTTTAATAGTTCTTTTGTAAAATATGTTTTTCCTGATCCTTGTAAACCTAAAATTGCAATTTTAGAAGCATCGTTTTTTATGTCTAGTTTGGTTTCAATTTCACTCATAGGACAAAACCTCCTGTATTGCTTTTTTAATATTTTCTTTTAGTTTAGGCATAAACAATGATTTTAATTGTGTGATTTTATTAATTGCCTCTTTTACTGTTAAATCATTATATGGTTCAGCCATATTTACTAAACTAGAAAATGTATTATCCATTATTTGATTTAGTTTTTGATCATTTATTTTTATACCCATAAGTTGTGCCTCTGTAAATTCTTTTGGTTCATTTGTTTGTTCAATTCTTTTTTTCTCTTGATCCTGCATTTTTTCATTTCTTATTTTTAGTTCTTGAGTAGCCCTTGAATAACTATCTATTGCTACAAGCGGTCTACCACTTTTTAATTCTTGTTTGTTTACAGGAGGTCTACCATATAAAGAACTAAACTTATTTGCTTTATTTTGAAATTTCTCAATTGTAGAAAACACAGTTTCAAAAGTTTTCATAATTTGATCAGGTGTAGTTTCTGTAATAGTTGGTTTAGTTTGCATCATTATATCATTTATATTAAATACATTTTCATTCATAATTTATCCTTATTATCTTTTTTATTAAAATTTATAAAAAATATCATAAATACCAAAAAAGAAATTTGATTTTATAATTTCTAGATGTACAGTATATTTTTTATTTTTTGCACATTTTAAAAAAATACAATTTTCTTTATTAGTATAAATATATAAAATTCTAAATAATCTAAACATATTATAATCCTTTTAAAATTCTAAAACAATTGATCCTATTTTGAAATGTTTATTATAATAAATATCTATTCTTAAAATATCGACTTTATTATTAAAAATTCCTTTTAAGACTTGAAATAGATTTTTATTAAATATTTCTCCAAAGTTTTTAACTTTTTTTCCATTCAAATATAGATTATAACTATATCTAACATTACTTTTAAAAATTGTTAATTTCATTTTTAAATCATTCTCCATTTTTAGATATTTATATTCTTTATATGAATACATTTTATGTTAGGTATTAAATAAATAAACTCTCCAGCTTTTTTGATCTTATTAGAAAAATAAAGATCTTCACTAACAAAAAGTTTAGTAATTTCTTGATTATAAACATTCTTAAAAAATGGTTTCTTTAGTTTGTTTATAACTGATTTGTGGACTAATAAAAAACCACCACCAACACCATCAACTATTTGAAACCTTTTCTTTTCTATGCTTTCTAGTTCTTGATCACTATAATTTTTAAAAATACCATCTCCATCTGCCCAAAAGAAAACAGGATGTACTTTATTTATTGTAACATTAAATGTATTATACCAACCACTAGCAACTTTTATACTAGGATTAAGTTTTAAAACATCCTCTAGTTTTTTCATTGCATCAATTGGGGGGATTGTATCACTATCAATCATTAACAACCAATCACAGCTACTTTCTTTAAATGTTTCCATATATTGATTTCTGTTATAATAAATTGGTCTTTTACTAGGACAATCAAACATTTTAATATAATCAACATTTGCTAATAAAAATGGAACAAGTTCAATTCTTACTGCTCCCGTGTTTGGAATAGTAACCATAATGTTTTTTTTAAAGGTCATATTCTATCACTTTTTTTAAATCATCTTTCATAACTAATTTTATAATAAAATCTTTACCTTTTTCATTTTTTAAATAATCAATATTATCATTTAAAATAAGATCTTCTATTTTAATATAACCAATTTGTTTTCCTTTATATTGTAAAATTAAAAGTTCCATATTAACAAAATAAAATTTTATATCTTCTGTTATATTTATATAATTAATCATACTAAATCACAACCACATTTAGGACATCTTGCTGGGATAGGATCATTAAAATAATAACCACAATCACATTTATATTGATATTTTGCTTCATCATCTATTGGAATATTTTCAGCTGGTTCTTTTTCTTTTATATCAATATCCTCTTTTGGTTCTTCAATTATTGTAGTTTCAGAGGTTCTATTTGTCCATTCACTAGCAATTATTGATGTTAGTTCGGGAGCTTTTAAACCTTTAAATTCAGGTTCATTCTTCATTTCTGCAAATCTTTTTTTAACATATTCTCTATATGTATCACTCATAATATTACACCTCATTATATTTTTATATTTGAGAAAAAAGTTCTCATATATATGATTTATGTACTATAACCTTTTTTAAAGGTTTCTTTTGTTAAAAATAATGGTTTTGTGTCAATTTTGTTTTTTAAAATTTCTCGTTTGTTATAATCCGTTTTTATGCTCTTTAATTGATCATAACTACAAATAAATGAATTAAACCTTTTCATAGTAGTTTTTATTCCACCAATACCTTTATTATTTTGAGAAAAACCCTTGTAGTTCATAGAATTAAAAGCTTTCCTATAAGCTGTGATGTTTATTTTCTCTTTCTTAAAACCTTTTGCTTTGATGATTTGGTTATTTTCAGCATCAACTAAACCATAAACTTTAGGTCTTAAAAAATAACCCTCCTTTATTTGTTTTTCTAGCTTCATTGCCCCTAAATCCTTTGAAGTTTGTAATTTTGTTGTAGTAAATACACTGTCAGTATCACAATAATAAACATCATTACATTTTTCTATGTATTTGTATAAAGTTAGTCTAGCTAAACTTGTTACATATATTACAATAGGAATGTTTACATAAGGCATTGTAAAACTAAAATCATTACTCCAAATCTCAAAGTTGCCATAATCGTTTAATGACCATTTTTTAAAGTTCTTGTCTATCCATTTTTTGTCAGGATTTATAATATATCTTTGTCTTTCTGATCTTGTGCCAAATTTACCATATAAACTATTTAACATTAATTTTGCTATAGTTCGCTTTGATCCTGTACTTTTCTTTTTTATGTCATACCAAAAAGAAACAAAATCTTTAAATAAATAATCAGAGGATTTGAAGTTATAAGTTTTTAAATATTTTATCTTGTAACCTAAACTTAATGCTTTCTCTAGTTCGTGGCGAGAATAAACACCCTTACCATAACCGGTTGAAAAAATTAGTTTGCCCTTGTAGTGAATAGGTAATAAAGGAATGTTTAAAGATTTAGGACAATCAAACTCAACTAAACTTATATATTCAGTTGTAATTGGTAATTTTGAAACTGTATATGTGCCTGTAGGAAATTTAAAATCGCTCATAACATAAGGATATAAACTGTTTACATCATAACATTTTAAATCTGTTGTGGATGATTTAAAAAAAGTTTTAAATATTTCTACCCTGCCACCATAATAACCGGATCTTAAAATCTTGTTGTCAATATTTTTTATCTTGTTGTAATTTAAAGGATAGTTTATTTTAAAATCTTTCATTGCACAACTAGAAATTGTTAAAGCTGTTTTAACATTTCTTGTTATTATGATTTTAAAAAATTCCTCTAGAACCTCATATAAACCTAAAACATCATATTCTAAATATTCTTTTTGCTGTTTTGTGATTTTCATTTTTTCATAGTCTTGATCTAGTTCTAGTTTCTTGTGCTTTACATTAAAGGAATGTGTTAAGTTCTTTAAACTGCTTCTTAATAAACTTAAACTGTCACGCAATTCTAAAACCTTTTTGTTTTTCTTGTAAACATTTAATCTAATTATTGAACCATCTTTCATAATTAAAGGTTTTAAAAGATAACCATGTTTTAAAAAATAGGATATGAAATATCTTGTGTCATATTTACCGCTGTTGTGAGCATAATAAAGATGACAAGGACTTGATAATAAATGCTCTATTAAATAAGATAAATTATCAAAATAATAATAATTTGAGCCATCAAAAACGCCACCATTTATAAATTTACCACCTAGACCTAGTGTTTCCAAATCAAATGTTCCAAACATAAACACACCATTAATATGTTTCTGTTTTGTATATTAATAAATAACCATTTTTATGACTTATTATTCTAATTACCTCTTCTGATTTTATAGAAGATAAAAAAAAATTTAAATCATCTAGTGTTGTAAATTCCTTAACTTGATTTATATATTTTAACATATTTAAAAACCTCCATTAATAAAAAAATGTTATGCCTAATAGATCATCAAAATAAACTGAGGATGAACCGCTAAATACAACCTCACGATCTACAATATTATATTTTCTGTAAATCTGCTTTACTTCTTTCTTGAATAATTGAAAACCACCAGATTTGAAACTGTAAACTTCTGTGGATGGACTGTAAATATTACCACTTGCTTGTTCAAATACAAACCTGCCCTGCAAAAAATGATTAGAACCAATTAAACCCTTTTCAAACATTAAAATTTGTTTGAACATTGAAACTATATTAAATGAAAACTGTTTGTAAATCTTTCTGTAACCATCTAAAGTTTTTCGCCTTTTTATTCCCTTGAAATAATAATATGAAATTTGTCTTTTTCGCTGTTTAGTTAAAAAACCTTTTGGAAAACGGCTTTGATTAAAATAGTAGTTTAATAATTGCCTAGATATTCCTAAATAACTTGCTAAGGAACTTTTGATGTAAATACTAGATAAAAAATTTAATCTACTAAAATAATCAACAACCATAGTTTAAAACCTTTTTATTTTGTTTCTTCTTCTTCTATTTTACCAAAACCAAAATCTGCTAAGGTTTTAGATGGTTTTAATTCCTTGCAACTTATACCTAGAAATGAACCATATGCATTTTTATATTCATAAACTGTATATAGTTGCTGTGTTGGATCTTCTGTTTGATTTATTATGTCAGCTTGTGTCTTTGATAGGTTAATAAATATACCCTCAAATTGTACATTATCTTTTGTTATTAGATCAACAGGTAATTTATAATTTATATATTTACCCTCTCTCTCTATAACTTTTGATATTTTAGGAACAAATTTATCTCCAACCTCAATTATAAAACTCTTACAAATTTCTCCTGTCTTTGTTTTATAAAATTCTCCTGTTTCTTTATTCTTTATTTCTTCTATTCTCATAGATAACACCTCATTTTTTTATTCAAAATCCTTAACAAAATCTTTTAAGGATCTCTTAACTCTACTATTTGAATTAAGCATATAATTTTTCCCATTCACATTTACATACGAATGTTCTACTTTAGAATTAGTTTTATTTTTTTCAATCATAATACTATTATGCTTAATACATTTATTAAGGTTTTCTATACATATAACAAACTTTTTATATAATTATAGTTTGGTTATTATTTGATCATAATTACCCTTATTATTACTATAAAAAAAA
>Ga0208904_1002937_pt1 | contig 10389 bp, 13 predicted proteins | sample AntAceMetag02UKB_FD_184774 | JGI IMG/M metagenome (GOLD analysis project Ga0208904, IMG submission 184774) | Saline lake microbial communities from Ace Lake, Antarctica - Antarctic Ace Lake Metagenome 02UKB (SPAdes) (version 2) | ecosystem: Environmental > Aquatic > Non-marine Saline and... | reverse complement strand
AAGTTCTATCTTTTGGACTGTTAAACCGCTTTCGACCCATCGCGCTATAACCAATAATGTGGTGCATCGGTGTACGTAATTCATGAGACATATTCGCCAGAAACTCATCCTTATGCTGATTTGCTAGTTCTGCTTCTTCTTTGGCTTTTTTGTAACTATTGGTTCGTTCTTCAATCTTTTTTTCCAATTCCGCATAGGCTTTTTTCAATGCCTTTTCGACTTTTTTCCGTTCAACAGCCATGGTGTTGAAAGAATCTGCCAATAGTTTGGTTTCGTCCTTAGTTCCGACCTCTACTTTATAATCCAGGTTTCCGCGACCGAACTCTAACACTCCTTTAATAAGCCGTTTTATGTGATCCGTAATCGATTGAGAAAAGAAGTAACCAAACAATCCACCTATTATAGAGATGATCAATATAATCATTGATGTTGTTTTAAGAACCTTAGTTCTGGTTGTCTGGGAATCACTTAGCATGCCTGATGCTTTTATGGCAGCATAGTTTTTCAATTCTTCCATTTTTCTATTCAACAAATCTACGTGTTTGGCTCCTTTTCCTTTGGTGATGGCAAAGGCTTGTGTTAGGTTTCCAGACCGGGTTAAAGCAATGACCTCGTCTCTTATTGATTTCCAATCACGAAATAACCTTACTGTTTCAGCAAGTAAGGTCGCTCCCTTGTCACCTAATATCCATTTCTCCGCAATTTCGAGGTGTTTGTTTACTTCCTTTTCATAAAGGTTAACAAATGTAATAGCAGTATCCACTTCAGTTTTAGTTGAAGAGAGCGCAACATCTTTCATGCTACGATGTATTTTGACAATATTGGTATCAGCAGTTAGTACTGCTCTTGTAACTCTCAATGGATGGTTGTAAATTCTGTTTGTTAGATCAGCCAACCGATTCATTTGAGTATAGGAATAAAAATCCCCAATTCCTGTGACTGCTATGACAAGGATAAATCCAGATATAAGTTTCGCAAAAATGCCAAAACCTTCTGTTTTTATTGGTAATGTTTCGCTCATGACGAGTCTCTTTGTTTGAGTATTGTTTGTTCAGTTTTAATTATCTGAAAATATGTGCTTTTTTATTTTTCAGTTGCTCACAAATGATTTCCTTTCTATTTCGCAGAATACTAGCACTTCTGATCAACAATATAAAGAAGTTTAATAAAGCATTTCATGCCGTTCAACCGGAAACGAATGAATATCACATCGATCCCAAAGCTTGCCAAATAATGATAATCAAAATGGTCTTTCCGATTTTTTCTTTTGCCGGAAGATGTAATTCTGGTGGAGAAAGTGGGATCTGATGACTATGTCGCGGTACTTTGCAATGCTCAGTTCTTACGAGAGCAGGGTGTTGAAATTCCTGAGAAGGGAAAACCGGAATCAAAACCGGAACCCAAGAAGAAAAAGTAATTTAACCAGTAGGAGTGCCTGCCTAATCGGTGGAGATCCGCTCCACCGATTACTTTTATTGGAGATTAAAATGAAGATCGCGACAGAAGAATTTGAAGAGCTATTCAAAGATTATCCACTTTATTCACCAGAGGAAGAATCTGACCCGTTGGTTGTGGCCAAATTATTTGATCCATGTGGCAGCGCGACATGGTATCTCACTGAATATGATCCGGTGGAGAAGATTGCATTTGGGTATGTTAAAGGGATGATGGCAGATGAATTCGGATATGTGAGCCTGACTGAACTGGAAAGCATTCAGAGACCTTTCGGATTGACGATAGAACGGGATTTGTATTTTGTGCAGAAGAGGTTGTCGGAAGTGAAATAATAAGATGATGGCAGTTTGAGCCGCCATTCTCAGCAGCATATTTGATTTTTCTTCATTTCTTATCAACAAGGCTTCTCAATTCTCTTCCTGGTCGAAATGCCGGCAATTTCTTTGGTTGCACTTCGACTTTAACTCCAGTTTTAGGATTTCTCCCTATATACCCGTCATATTCTTTCACATGAAAGGAACCAAATCCTCTGATTTCGACTCTGTCTCCAGTGGCCAATGATTCTTTTATTGACCCGAAAATTAAATTCACGGTATCTCTGGCAATTTCTGTTTTGATTTTATTGCTGGTTTTTTCATCAGTGAAGTTATCCATCTCTATCACCAGTTTTTCAATAAGTGCTGACTTCTTCAGTTTCATTGTATCCTAGATTAAAGTTGTCTAGTGTATAACAAGATTTTTTCTTTATACAGGATCATTTCTGTGAGCTCACTTCCCGTTATGAATTTATCAGCTTCTTCTCTTTGAACCAATTTGTAAAAATCGCACTCCTTGCAAGTATTTAGTTTATCAGCATTATCACACTTAATCTTGTCACCACTAAAGGTGCCTGCAATTGCCCAGCACGCCCGTCCTCCATTTTGCCCATCATTGATACCGTTAGTACATAATTCGATTGATGAGGGACAAGCATTGAACTCTTCAAAAAAACAGTCTTCGCATTCTCTACCACATTTATTAAACTCCCAGCAATTCAATTTTTTCATCAGTCTTACCAGCTTTCCCTTATATTGGGTTGAATTTTTAGTGGTGACTTTTCACACTTAGAAGTATTCAAGACATGACAAATCTATGCTTTCTAAATCGACTATCTTTCAATCTATTACACTTGTGAAGTATAAATATTGAAGCCTAGTTTTGTCAAAGGAAAAACAACTGGTTACAATCACAAAAAAAAAATAACCTTTCAAATTGTGGGCATAAATGATGATCAATCCTTATATCGGCCGGTGGCATATCACCGAAATGGATATGTGGGATGAAGAATTCTTCAACATGGATGGACAGGCCTACATTCAGATCGATGAAGACGGTGGGGGAAGGTTTGAGTTTGGAGCAGTTCAAGCAGAGTTGGACGGAAAAGTCAGTGAAGACCAGCGGTTTGAGTTTTCATTCCAAGAGTTCGATGAAGGGGATTCCCCCAGCGAGTCTATTCTGCCACGGTGCTCAATTGAACCGGACATCAGAACGCTATTTGAATTCAGATTAATCGCCTTTGAGTAGATCAAGTATGCGTTTTTATTCAATTCAAATACATAACTGGATATTACTTGTTGAATTTCTGCACCTTCCTCAATGGTACCAGAACATTCTTGGGAGGTTTGTGGAGCATCACTTACATCTTCATCAGCTTGATCCCCAGTCGGGTTTTCTCTTTCTGAGGTCCCTTCCAGAAAGCCCTTACAAAGAAGGTCTCGATATTATTTGCTGTACTTATCTTTCGATTGTGCGTCGAAGCGATCTGTTTCAATATCCAATATGACAATCTGCTATTTTTGAAGGGGGTCTTCGACCAAGAATTTGGTTTCAAATTGCGTATGGATTATTTCCCCCTCACTCAGACTCAGCTTGAGGGTGATTTTCTTCCCGATTTTGATATAAGCGCCGGTCAATATATAGGCAAATTCAGTTTTCCTTGTTGAATCAGGAGGACTGAAATCAACATTTTGTGCTTGGAGTTCCTGATATAAGGTTTGTTTGATCATTCTGCCAAGATCATCTTCAACCTTCGAACCAAGATTAATGACTGTTTGGATAGAGCGTTTTTTATCAGCTTGGATCTTTTGGACATAACCTGCAAAATGTTCAGCTGCACCACGCATCGTCTCTGTCAGTGTAGCTGAATGAACTTGGGAGGTGAAGAACGTAAAGAAGAGACACCAAACGAGAGTCTTTTTCATAGCCGGTAAGAAGTGTCTGTTCAATCCATGACATTTTTCAAATTCTTTGTAAAAAATCCCTTAAACTTATGGTGTTATGGGATTTTTTGTCAAGCTGCCCTTTGGTACACCGAGGCAAACCAGATTGACAGACTTAGCTGAAAAAACGAGGATTCACTTGCCGGAGGATATTCTATTGGTGGGATGCTCTGTTGGTAGATGCTTAACCATGAATCAATCGTCTGAATCAGTACTAGTCCAGTCCTTTCATGATGGCATTTATCTGATCTGTTAGTGGGTTATCTTGTTGTTGCAAGAGGTTTTGAAGATCTTGGTTAAGAAGCTCTGGATTGATCTGGAATTTGATGGCGTCGAGAGTTTTTGAAATTGTTTCCCGGTCAATGTCTTTCAAAATGGCCATTTTCATTAAATGTTTCGGCTCAAGTTTCAAAAGATCATTTTTGGTGATACCGCCTTTTTTTTACCTGGCTTTTCAAAAATTCTTTAATTCTAGTAGCCGCTTCCATAATTATTAAATTCTATTGTCAGTGAAAACGGGGCTACGGTTAAAAACACCAAACCCCGTATCATGTGAGTAAGTATAAAGGTGAGAGATAAACCAGTTCTTTGACTGTAAGCAGGTTGAATCCTACTAAAGTTTTGAAACGATATCAAATAAAATTATTAGGGCCTGTCTTGAAAATTTCTAGGTCGTGTCGTCAATGTGGAGGATGAAAAGCAGAAAAGTCATAAGTTAGGCCTGTTCAGGAATTGAACAGGACGAGAAAATTTGTCGTTAAAAAAGTTAAATTACCCCCGGCAAAGCCGGGGGCTTAGTTCTGGTAGCCCCTAAAAGGGGACTTTTACGAATCCCCTGAAGGGGATGTCTGTTTTTCACCATCATCGTCACTGTAGAAAATCGTCAACTGATCAAAATCTTTGTCAGTTTTTTCTTGTTTTCGAATGTACTCACGAATGGTTACTTCATCCAAACCAACGGTAGAAACGAAATACCCTCGAGCCCAGAAGCTCTGTCCTTTAAAATTTCGTTTAACTCCCATCAGAGTGCACACTATCATAATGGCGCTTTCCCTTTGATATATCCAACAACATTTGACACCGCATACTTCGGAGGAATCGAAATACACATGTGGATATGATCAATACAAAGATGTCCTTCAACGATTTGGGACTCTTTGTGTTGTGCTAACTCATGGAAAAATCGACCAAGTTCCGATTTAATCTTTCCATACACAACTTTTCGACGATATTTTGGGATAAACACTATATGGTATTTACAATCCCACTTGGTATGACTTAAACTTTTGTACTCTTTCATAAAATCCTCCATTTTGATTAAATTTAAAAAAACCAAAAGGATTTTATGAGGTACCGTCTCACACGGTCAAACCTTTGTGAGTCCCCCGGCAAAGCCGGGGGTTTACCCAATTAATTATCTCTTGTCGCTAATGTAATAATCGGACGAGGGGGTGTTGCAGACAGACTGGAAAAATTCAGAAGCAAAATTCCTGTTTGGCAAAAAGTGTGTTGGGTCGGTCAGTAGTTAACTATCACTGAGAATCTGGTTGATAATCGCATCCAGAATTTCATCCCGTTTTTCAATCGGAACCTGACAGGTTCCTGCCATCGTATGGCCTCCGCCTCCATATGTCAGCATTAAGCTTCCCACATCGGTCCTACTTGACCGGTTTAAAATACTGTGGCCGCAGGCGATCACTATATTTTGTTTGTCTTTTCCCCACATAACTCTCAGATCAACGCTCTGTTCTGGGTAGAGGGCATAAACCATAAACCTGTTTCCGACATAGATAGTGTTTTCCGTCAGTAAATTGGTGACAATCAGATGCTGTTGAGTGTAGCTGTTTTGTTTGAGCATTTCTTTGAACAAATCCTGATGTTCAAAATAACGGTCAACTCTCTGTTTAACATCTTGCTGCATAAGTATCTCTTCTGCAGACATGGTCCTGCAATACTGAATCATATCTAGCATTAACTGGTAGTTGCTGATACGGTAATCCTTAAAATAGCCTAATCCTGACCTCGAATCCATTATAAAGGAGAGTAATAACCAACCCTCCGGTTTGAGGATCTCCTTTTTTGTGAACGAGCCGGCATCAGCAATATTAATCGCTCTAAGTAGCGGTTTAAGATGGGCATCGAACGTTTTTTCTCCTCCATAATACTGCCAGATCACTTGCGCTGCGCTAGCGGCATGTTCAATGGCGCCACTGAAATTGAGACTATCTAAATCCAGGCGTTCTTCTTCGCTGACATGATGATCAAACCAAAGCCCGCATCCATCAACGAAAGGTAAATTGGCGATCACATCATTTTCAGTCACCTTGACTTTTCCGTCTTGTACGTCTTTTGGGTGAACAAATTTGTAGCTGTCTACGATTCCTTTTTCAACCAGTAATACAGCACACACCAAGCCATCAAAGTCAGATCTCGTTACAAGTCGCACATCTTCTCTCCATTTAATTTTCTGCTTGTTTTTGATTTTTTTTGCCTCGATTTACTTTTCGTACAACACATATCTCGTCACATCACAAAAAAGTGACAACTGAAGCTTATCTGCATGTTACATATCAAGCTGATCCTGCTTCAGGTATTGATGGGCATACTTACCCACCAACTCTGAATTGATCAGTAATTCCACAATATCTTTGTCGAGGTGATTATCTTTGACCATCAGGCCCAGTACCTTGATCGCCTGAGAGAGTGACATGGGTTTTTTATAAGGTCTGTCAGGAGCAGATAGTGCTTCAAAAATATCTGAAACCGCCATGATTCGAGACTGCAAGTTAATCTGCTCCGCTTTAATCTTCAAGGGATAACCAGTACCGTCGAGTTTCTCATGATGAGCACTGGCTATTTTTGGAACATTGGCCAGTTTGTAGGGCCAGGGGAGGCTCTCCAAAATCTTCATGGTCATGCTGGCATGGTTTTCCACAAGAGTTCGCTCTTCTCCTGTTAATGTCCCTTTACGGATGGACAGATTTTCAACTTCATCATCATTTAGGTATTTGTGCTTATCTCCTTTGATTTCATACGTCTTTTGGGCGATCAGGTTGAGTCTTTCAAGAGCCTCATCGGACATAAACTCACCACCCAAATTTGTTTTTTCCAGAAAAACAAGATCATCTGCGATCTGTGCGAGTTCTGTCTGACATTGATCTTCAATTTTCTTCAATTGTGTAGGATCAGTGTTCTGACTGGATAATTGACTCTTAAGCTGTTGAGCCTGCAGCTGGATTGAAAGATAAATGGCCTGCCAACGGGTTCTGATGTGTTCCATTTTATCAAACACCCCTTCCAGTTTCATGGCTTTGTCCACCACATGTTCAGCTGTGGTTATCTTGCCGGTATCGTGCAGCCAGGCAGCAATTCTTAATTCCTCCATCTCATCAGGGCTGAAACTGGTTTCGGAAAAAGGCCCTTCGGTCATCTGGTTGACCTCATCTGCGATCATAGTAGTCAATTCAGCCACCCTCTGGATATGACCACCGGTATAATTTGATTTTTCTTCAATAGCTGTGGCAATGGCCTTGATAAAGGATTCAAACAAGTCTTTGAGGTTCTTGATCAGGTTTTGCTGTGTCAGCATCACTGCCGCCTGACTGGCTAATGCTTCTGTTAAATCGATGGCATCGACACTGAAAGGGATTGATTGACCTGCAGGGTCTTTAGCATTGATCAATTGCAGAACCCCGATCATCTGATCTTCATGATCACACATGGGAACCACCAGCATGGACTGGCAGCGATGCTTCATCAGTGTATCAAACTCCTTGGTTCCTTCAAAATTAAATCCTTCAGCCCTATATACATCTGGAATATTGACCGCTTTATTTTTCAGAGCAACAAATGCCGACACATGAGAGTGATTGGGTTGATTATCTACATAAAGAGGGACATGCGGCAGTGAGACCTTCTCCTCTGAAGTCCCTCCCATATAACTGTTCAAAGTATCATTATGCATGACATAAAATGCCAGTTCCTTTCGGTCTTCTGTCAACAGATATAAGGTTCCACCATCAGCCTTGGTAAAACGTCTGGCCTGTCTGAGGATCAATTCAAGAACTTTTTGGAGATCATGTTCAGAAGACATAGCCTTCCCAATTTCAACCAGATCACTGATATTCTGGGCCTGATCTTCAGTAAATGTTTTCAGCTCGCCGACGATTCTCTCAATCAGTTTGTGGATGGGGGTGTTTTCACTGTATTGCTGCTTGTTTTGAAGACTCTGCATTACTTACTCTCTTTTATATATCGAAGTTTATTCAGATTAATCATTTGAACAAGGACTTGATATCTAATATCCAGTTTTGTATGAAATCTTCCATACCATGTTGTTAAACTGATATATCCCATATCATAACGAAAACTTTAGGTCGAGGACAGGTTTCGAAAATGGAAGGAAACTATCTGAATTGGAGGATAATCAATAGAACAGAATTTAAAACTGCTGAAAAGATGTTCCTGCTGTAAATGTGATCAAACAACATCATAAAGTCGAGATTCTGGCCAAAGGTAAAGAATCCAAACCTGAAGTCAAAAAGAAGAAATAAACCACTGGCGGGGCAACAAGCTCCGCTAATCTTATTATTGGAGATTGAAATGAAAATCGTGACAGAAGAGTTCGAAGCGTTGTTCAAGGATTATCCACTGTATTCACAGGAGCATGAAAAAGACCCGTTGGTTGTGGCTAAACTGTTCGATCCCTGCGGAAGCGCCAGCTGGTACCTGCTGGAATATTATCCAGTTGAGAAGATTGCCTTTTCATACGTTATGGGTCTTGTGCAGGATGAATTCGGTTACACGTCCCTGACTGAAATGGAATCGATACAAGGTCCATTGGGAATCGGGATTGAGCAGGATATGTATTTTGTGCAGAAGCGATTAAGTGAGGTGAAAGGCATTCAGAACCAGTCTTAAGTTGACTTCACATTTTTCTTTTGAAGGAAAGAAACATATTTCTTATCTTCTTTCAAAATGTGATTTTGTAACCAATTCATCAGTTCTTCCATAATAGTCCTATTTAAGACTATACTTCCTTTTTGTTGGTCAAATTGATATTGTTCTATTTTTCCCATCAACTTTATATGCATGAATTTATGATCGTTAAAATCAGGATAATTAACCTTTTTCATCAATTCTTCTTCATATGAAAAATGGAATTGTCCGTATTCTATCATTGCATTGAGAGATTTTCCTGTAATCGCTCCTACTCCCTTTCCTTCGAATAAAGCGTCATGCAATTCATTAATAATCTCAATCCATTCCTTATGTTGATTATCAATTTCAATATTATTGACACTAAACGACTCATCCCAGATTATCTTAGGCATCTTTGTTTTCTCGACATATTTATTGTTTGTATGATTCTACCCTGCGGATTCTTCAGGTAATAATTCATGTCTAATCAATCATTTATTGTTTTTGAATCTTCCGTAAATGTCAATAATATAAGATACCATTCATTTTGGTGAAATATCCAATCATACTAATTTAATTGGCACTTACATGCTGGATCTGAAGTACAAACCAGCAACGGTAATATGTGTTGAAAAACCCGGTGTGGATGGTTTCAGCGCAGTGATCTGTAATGCTGCTTGGTTAAGCTCCCCTTTTAGCTCTGATGTCAATGATTCCAGGTTTGCTTCTGCTCCAAATTTCAACTTTTCCAGTTTTGCAAAATCCAATTGCATTCCGTTGAATTCGATCTCCATGGTTGGTTCAAGAGCTTCAAACTCCAACTGAGCAGCATGTACGAAATTTTGATCAACCAGTCTTTCTTTTAGCAGTTTAAAGAGAGGAAATAAGACAGAGACATCATTTGCAGCGTATCAGTATTAACCAGTTATATATCAATACGTAATATACTGTTATTTTAAGGTTTACAATTGACAAAGCACAGAAGTGTAATATATATTGTACCAATCATATAACAACAGATCTTCGAGCAGAATATCCAATTATGCAAACTTTCCGCAACCGTTAATGCTGTCACTTACTATCGACAAGTCCCTTTCAACGGAGACAGGGAAAGGTAAAATACATTATGGGGATTGAATGAAGCAATACACAGGAGAAAAACAGAAGAGTTTTTACATTCCCTCACATAGTGAGCAGGTTTTCTTGGGGATACACTACCACAACGGAAAACGGTTGAGGTTTGTTCTGATGTCATTCAAAAAAGCTGGCGCCAGTTTCGTAAAAGAGGGTGATGACTGGTTGATGGTTGAGCCTATAGGAAATAAATACACAGCTCTACTTAAAAAGTTGGAAAGACTATACCGACATAAAATAATTGAGGCGGAAAGGAAACAAGACGAAAAGCAAGAAAGATTGAAAAAAAAGAATGATAAAGAGTCCATTCTCCATATCAAAGATGCCATGAATTCATGGATTAAAGCGTCAAAAACAGATAGATCGCAAGAGACCCTCGATAAGTTTTATAAACCAATGAAAGAACGTTATCTTGCAACAGTTGGGAACCATTTACTCAACAATATCTCTGATGCTCAAATACAAAAATTCAGAGATGGTTTGTCAGTAAGGCAGGATGCACGAAAACAAGCTGAGACGTCGAACTCTTATCGTAACATTCATGTCAGGCAACTAAGAGTTTTTTTAAAATGGGCGTATAAAACCAAAAACAGTAATGGACAAAGGTATCTGACCGATATCC
>Ga0208904_1002932_pt1 | contig 10402 bp, 14 predicted proteins | sample AntAceMetag02UKB_FD_184774 | JGI IMG/M metagenome (GOLD analysis project Ga0208904, IMG submission 184774) | Saline lake microbial communities from Ace Lake, Antarctica - Antarctic Ace Lake Metagenome 02UKB (SPAdes) (version 2) | ecosystem: Environmental > Aquatic > Non-marine Saline and... | reverse complement strand
CAATACATCAAAATCCTAGAAATGGTCTCTTGGACATCTCTTGCTATGTCAGAAGGTTTTGATGGACAACCCTTCAACGGGAAGACTGTCGCCGAGTACTTCGGTCACCAAGGAGCAGCCGTAGCCGCTCTGGCTGATATATTAAAGTCAATTTTAGAGGAGTTAAAATGACCATACCTGATAAAGCAAAATTAGCTGGGTACGATTATGTTGAGGGTCTAGCCAAAACTTCCATGGGCAAAGAAATCATGATATGGCATGGGTATGCATTACGAGAAGCTTTCATTGCGGGTGTTCAGTGGCAAGCGAAGAAGGAAGTTGAAAAACTTCCCTGTACATGGACATGGATCTGTAGAATTTGTGGAAAACCTGTGCCGGAAACAGGCATATGTCTGGAGTGTAAAAGTCAAGTACCAAGCACAGAGCACCTGGTTTCCCAAGCAGTTTGAAAGTGTTATAACTGTTTGGAATAAAGGAGACAAAATAGTAAGAAAGTTACATGATCATAACCTGTTAAAAAGAGATAAAAACATGTTAAAAATGCATTGGGAATTTAAAATAAGGGGTAATAATTAATGGGAAAAAAGAAACGTAAACAAAATCAATTAAAACAACTTGAATCGAAATATGTTTATGGAATATACAAAATCCCAGAACTTACAAAAATGAATTTGCCTTATGGTGAAGTTATCATACCACAAAATGATACTGTATTAGCTCTTGAAACATTACCAACAAAAAAGATTAAAGTATCGACAATTGAAAATAATTTTGATATTCTAACACCTCAAACAAATTTGAACAATTCAAATCTTTTAATTGCTCGATATGGTGGTGTCGGTGATATTATTGCAACTCTATTTGGAATTGCAATGCTTAAAAAACGTTTTCAAAATTTAAGAATTGGATACATAGCATCTCCATCATACTCTTCAATATTAACATTATTTCCAGCATTAGTCGATGAACTATTTGCACCTATCATAAATATTCGAGATCTGAAAAAATATAAAACCATATGTATTTTAGATAATACTCTTGAAATTGATCCAGAAGCTGAAAGTAAACCAATTCAAGAAATATATGCAAAACATTTGGGAATCAGTTTGGATAAAAATTCTGTTATTGATTTGATTAAAAAGAATGTTGCTACTTATGAAAAACAAAAAAGAAGTGGTATCGGAATACAATATACATGTGATGTTGTGTTGAGAAATTATAACATTGACAATACAATAAATCTAATCAATTCAATAATTAAAGAATTTCCAGATGAGAAAATACATTTGTTAGGTAAGCCAGACGATTTTAAAAATATTAATTATATAGCATCAAAAGTTGATGAAAAAAAATTAGTTATAAATGGTTGTGGTTTTCCTAAAAAAAGTTTAAAAGATATACTAATTGCTATAAATTCTTTTAAAGTTGTTGTTGGACCAGATAGTGGTATGTTACATTTAGCTGGAATCAGTAGTACTCCAATTGTTGGTTTATTTGGACCATTTCCAAGTAACTTAAGAATCAGTTATTATTCAAATGCTATTGGAATAGATGCAAAAACAGATTGCTCACCATGTTTCAAACACTTTCCAATCAACTTCTGCAAATATAACAGTGGAGAGGGTGTGTGTCTGAACAGTATAAAACCAGAACAAATTATTGAACAGATTTGGAAATTTATATGATGCCTTTGGAGATACAATGCTGAACTTATATTTCTGGAAAATAAGAAAAGTTAATCATGAGTGGGAAGTGAGACGGACTGGGAATATATGGCATATTCACATTGGCCACAACTTGTGCTATCAGATTACCAGGTGTTTGTGTTTTAGAAAGAGGAAACATAATGTGCCAAGACAAACAACCAATAATTTATGATACGCTTATATTTAATTGTAACTGTTTAGTAAATCCTGGAATAATTATACATAATAATAAAGCATTTTGCCGTTGGTGCAAAAAAGAATTAGTTAAAGGCGGTTCAATAGTTTGTAATTCTAAACACTTTACTGAAGGAGAAGAAAACAAATGTTAAAAGAAATCTTTACAGATTCTGAAATAACAAATGAACAAATCGAAATGCTTAGTAAGGTAAACTTTAAAAATGATATTGTTATTGTTTGCAAACCGAATAATATCATCCCAATAATAGAATATAAGGATGGTGAATTCTTTGTTAAAAACATAACACCAATATCAATTAAACAAAATACATTTAATTTTGTTCCTAATTTTAAAATGAGTTATCCATTGTACTTGAAAATAAATTTTAAATCTGCTTTGAAAGGTATTAAAATTTCAAATGCAAATGTTGATGAAATTAAGTCAATGTTATATAATGATTCTTTTCCTATTTTTTATAACGGCAAGATTTTGAAATTCAATCTGCAAGAAAGTAATCGACAATTATTGTTGTCTAATAATAACCTTCATGGATTAACGTTGAGACCAGAAACAAATATTATTAAATTTGATTTTACATTCAGAGTTACACAAGAGGGTATATCACAAATCGGTGACATTTATATCATAAATCATACTGAATCGTTTAACACTTTTCCGAATCTATAATTACGAAGGGAAATATAATGGATCCAGTACATCAAGATAACAACAAGTGGTACTTTTGGGACGAGACTTGGGGCAATCGTTATGGTCCATATGATACTGAAACAGAAGCTAGAAAGTTATTAGCTAAATATTGTAAAGAAGAGTTAGGTTAATTAGAAACAGTGCTGCACAGGGTGTAGAGAGACCTACTTTGTTACGCATATGAGTAGACCTGGACAGCACTGTTTTTATAACTAAAAGGGATGTATAAGTATCGTGGAAATTTTAATTTAAAATTATGCCTGTGGCGAAATAGGTAACCGCGAGTTTAAGGATCTGATGGGTACTTGGTGAACGCACTAATGTTAAAAAACCATCATGTAGGGTACAAATCCCTACCGGGCATATATCAGGAGAACAAATGGAAAAAATCAAAAAAGTATTCTTGGGTGGAACTTGTAATGAGTCAACATGGAGAAGTTTAATCATTCCCATGCTTAAAATCGAATATTTTAACCCTGTCGTAGACGATTGGACGCCTGACTGTATGGCGGAGGAAATCAAACAGCGGAAAACATGTGATATTGTATTGTATGCAATAACACCGAAAATGTCTGGTGTATATTCCATTGCAGAGGTTGTTGATGATTCTAACAAGAAACCAAAGAAAACCATTCTTATTTTACTTAGGGACGATAATAGTTTGCATTTTGACGAAGGACAATGGAAATCATTAAATGCCGTTGCACAACTGGTGAAGCGAAATGGTGGTCATGTTTTCGATAACTTAAAATTAGCAGCCGATTTTATAAACTTGAATGTTTATAAAGCAGTGTTATAACTGTTTGGAATAAAGGAGACAAAATAAATGACTACATTACATAATCGTAGTGTGGTCATTTATTACCATTTTATTTTTGATTTTTAAATATAGATATTATATAACAGTAGAAGTAGGTTATTTATTTATTAAAAAGGAGAAAATTAAATGAACTTTGAAAAATTTATAAACGAAATTAAATTAAAGATTAAATTAAAAACAACATTAGATATTAATGATGTTATAATTATAATCGCACCAGATGTATTATTATTTGGTATTGTAACAAAAATCGAAAGAGACATGTCTAAAAAAATAGATTGGTGGCATGTTACATTCACAACACTATCAATACCATTACAGCAAATGACTATCATTATGAGAACAGAACAAATGACTGGTCAAGAAACGTTTACAATGGATGGACAATACAGATTTTTTTCAGCTATTGATATTAACATAGAAGAAGAAAAACCTGTAAAAGAAGTTAAAAAAAAACCAACACTAACCCTACTCAAAAAGGAGAAGCAATGATTGATTTAGGCATATGTATGTCACCAGTCAAAATGAGGAAGTTGTATCTTTTGGAAACACACCTTAAAAAGGGTTGTGAATTGCTGATGTTTGGTAGTGGAGCAAAACTCTACTACAAAGGCACTGATAGGTGGCTGATAGGTGGTTACAGTTATGATGGCGGTGATGTCGTCGCAGCTGTAAAGGAAATAGTTGACAAAACCACAGCCAATCAGAAAAAACAATTGGGTTAAATATAAAAGGAGACAGTCTTTATGATGTCTCCAAAAGGAAATATGTTATGTTTAATTTCGCTGAACTTGAAAAAAAACAAAAAAATGGCAGAAGAAAAAAAACTATAAGAGAAGTTAAAAAAGCAACTTTAACCCTACACTATAAAAATCATTATGATTATCTTGAAAAACATCTGCCAACAATTTTTAAAACGGTGGGCATTAATTGGGATTGGAATGGAGGAATAATTGGAGCTCATGGAGATAAAGGTTACTGTTATAAAAACAAATGGGAAAAAGCCGGAATAGATTTTTGTCATGGAATGGTGTTATATCTCATGACATATTGTCAACCATATTCCGATGATGTGCGACAAACAAAAGAAGGTTTTAAAGACCCTAGTGAATGGGTTATTGAAAATTATAACAAATTTAAAAATATACTTCCACAAACTGAGAACACACATAATATAGAGGATAATTAAAATAAAATGGGATCAAGATATTTAATAACTGGAGCAGACTTGGGTATGATTGAAGGATTTACAAAAGCAAAACAACCAGAAGAAATTATAGAGGTGATAAGGAGAATTATTAAGGAGAATTATTGTGGTTATTCAAAAAACACAATAAAAACAGATTGTAATCAACTCAATATAAAAGGAGACAGTCTTTATGATGTCTCCGAAAGGAACAACAAATGAGCATAGGACAATACTTCCCATTCGAAGAATATTACCCATATCAATCAGAAGCAATATTCAAAATTAACACATCATTATTTAATAATGATAAAAAGTTTTTTATTTTGGAAGCACCAACAGGAAGTGGTAAAAGTGCAATAGCATATACAATAGGAATGCAAGCTATTCATGAATTTATAAATAGCGAAGAAGAAGACCAATCGAATTGTATTATTTGTACAAAAACAAAGAATCTACAAATGCAATATATAACATCAGGATTCAAAAACACAGAACACATCTGGTCTTCCATGAATTATCCATGTGCATATTTTGAAAAAGAATGGAATGTACACTATGGTAGAGGGATGTGTTTAGGGGCACAACACTGTCCCAAATCAAATATATGTAAATACTTAATTCAGAAAAACAAATTTACAAGAGCTAAAATTGGCATTACAAATTATCACTACTTTTTTAATGCAAAAACAAAAGCAAATGTATTAGTTCTTGATGAAGCACATTCTATTGATAAAACATTATGTGATGTTCATGAAATTGAGTTTTCAGAGAAATCAATTGAACGCGTATATGAAAAACTGAAGCGTCATGGATATGGAAACAATGGAGAAACTGAAATAATCAAATTGCTTAAAAAAACAGTTATGAGTAAAACTGAAAATACAACAATTAATAATTTACACAACCTCATGGGTATTATGTTAACAACATTTGATATCTTTGAAAGTAAAATCAAAGAAGAACTCGATGATATAATGGATGCATTAGTACATGGTAGTAAAAAAGCTCTTAAAAGAGGATCTGATCTGGCAAGTGTACAAAAATCACTTAACATGTCGATTGACAAAATAAAAGATTGCCAAAACAGTACAACTCAATGGGTTATCTCAAAACAAGATGCAAGAAGCATATCCCTGAAACCGATTAATGGTATGGAATTCTTTAAATCAATAGCAGTAGGTGTTAAGAAAATACTGTTTATGTCGGCTACTATTTGTGGGTTTGATCAATTTAGTCGGGAATTGAATTTAGACAAATCAAAAACAGATACATTGGAAACACCAGCAACAATTCCAGTTGCGAATCGTAGAATACTGATAACAAATACAGGATATTTATCATACAAAACAAAAACTGAAGTTTTGCCGTTATTCATCAAAAAAATAGATGAATTGGTCGACAAACTAACTACCAATTGGACAAACAAAATGAGGGGCATAATACATACAGTTTCATACGCAAATGCAAACGAAATTGTTAAAAAATCAAAATACAAAAAACACATGATCGTTCCAGAAAATTATGACTTACTAAACGTTGATAAGTTTATGAAGAATAATATAAATAAGATAATTGTATCACCAAGTATCTTAGAAGGTATTGATTTAAAAGATGATTTTTCAAGATTCCAAATATTTATTAAAGTACCATTTGCTAATTTGGGGGATAATTGGGTAAAGAAAAGAATGGAAAGTAATAAGGATTGGTACGCTAGGGATACTATTTTAAAGATAGTACAAGGGGCGGGTAGATCAATTAGATCTAAAGATGATTGGGCTCATACGTTTATTTTAGATTCAAACATTAATAGATTGTTTAGAGATTATCAATATATGTTTCCTAAATGGTTTTTAGAAGCTGTCAGTTTTATTTAGATTAGTTTTGAACGGCAAAATACAAGTAAAATCATAGGAGCTAACAATGACAGGACTTGAAACTGAATTGGAACTATTGAAATGGTATGATCAAGAATATTGTTTAGATCAAGTTAAACAAAATGGATCTCCATTACAATATGTAAAAAATCAAACATTAGAAATTTGTTTAACAGCAATTAAACATACAGGATCAGTATTACAATATGTACATAATCAAACAGAGGAAATTTGTTTAGCAGCAGTCAAACAAAATGGAAATGCATTACAATTTGTACATAACCAAACAGAGGAAATGTGTTTGGTGGTAGTTAAAAATGATGGAAATACATTACAATATGTACATAATCAAACAGAAGAAATCTGTTTAGAAGCAGCCGTAGATAATGGACTTTCATTGGGGTATGTAGAAAATCAAACAAAACAAATCTGTTTAGAAGCTGTTAAACAAGATGGTTTTGCATTACAATTTGTACATAATCAAACAGAGGAAATGTGTTTAGCAGCAGTTAAAAATGATGGGTTTGCATTACAATATATACATAATCAAACAGAGGAAATGTGTTTGGCAGCTGTTAAAAATAATGGTTACACTCTACAATATGTACATAATCAAACAGAGGAAATTTGTTTAGCAGCAGTCAAAAATGATGGTAGGGCATTACAATATGTAAAAAATCAAACATTAGACATTTGCATGGGTGCTGTAAAACAAAATGAAGAAAGTGTTCGTTATGTTAATATTAAACAATTTCCAGAAGTGTTTAAATTCTACAAACTATTATGGAGCTAATAACACACAATGACAGACGAAACAGTCAAAATAGCACAACACCGACACGCAATGGGCAACAAAAAAGAATTACTCAATAGTTTAATTTGTGGTTGTTTCTATTGCTTAAAAATATATAAACCAACATCAATAAAGAGATGGGTTGATAATGATAATACAGCAATATGTCCTTATTGTGGTATTGATTCCGTGATTGGAGACAAATCACAATTACCGATTACTGATTCATTTCTAAAGCAAATGCGCGACGATTGGTTTTAATAATTGGTAAAAATACCACAGTACGATTTTATGTACTGTGGTATAAACTTTTTTATTTGTAAAAATGGGGAACTCCTATTCGATATAGAAGTTCCCCATTCCGTCATTGAAGGAGACCCAGTCGATTACTCAAGACGGAGAAGCCAATCGACTTAATTAACTTATAACCTACGAAATACCAGCATTATACTCAGTTGCATACATATTAGACTGATTCTTCACAAGTTGTTTTGTATCATAGTTATCATAAGTTGTGTGATAATCCCAATTAATATGCTCAAGGGCTTTTTCAACAACAGTAGGATCGGCCTTAGTTAATGGCCAACCATCAAATGAAAAAGTAATATTCAACTGGGTAACATCATTTGTTGCAATATCAGAAGCTAAAGCATCACCACCATCACCTTCTGGGAATATTCCATGAAACAACCAAACTTGTTCAATCATATCAGCGTTAATTCTATCAACACTTGCACCAACAGGTTTAGTTTGAACTATAAATGCATTGCCCTTATAAGCATGCGGAAGCCACTGATTACCCTGCAATGGAGAAACACCAGTATAAGGATCAATAACAGCAGTCCATCTTTGAAAAATCTCAGACATCGGGAGAGCTTGATATTCTCTAAATGTCAATGTAAATGTTCTTGTAAGTGTCTGTCCTGTAACAAAAGATGATCCCAGTCCACCCTGACCTGGAACATCTGCTTTATTAATAGTCCGACTTGGTGGTGTAAATCCCTCAGCAGTGGAATGCATCCACTCTTGAGTAGCTTGCATATCATCTGCTCCAGCATCACCACCACCAGCAAAAATAAGATTAGGGACATCAATATATAACTGCCAATAACCACTAACATACGGATGATTGGTTCTATTGTGTCCTCCCATATATCGAGTCAATCTTTCGGGCTGATCATTGCCTCGATTCTTATCAAATTGGTTACTTAATCGATTAAAAATATTAGTTGACCCCATACAAAATCCTCCTTATTATATCCATTCAATTTTTCTCCTTTATTCCAAACTGCTGCTCGGGGAAACCAAGTGCTCTGTGCCCGGTACTTGATTATGTAACAATTATGTTAACAAGAATTCGTTCAATTGCTCGGATCGGATGCAACTCAAGAACCACAATAATTTCAGACCGATCTTCGTCAAATACAATATCTGAAGCATAACTCGTAATTGCAACATAACGATCAGTCCCACCACCTTCAAGAAACTGATTCATAAAACCATCAACTCTTGACGATGCTTGTCCAACCCAATATGCTGTTGCTTTCCGTTGTAATATATCTTTAAGCAATCCTGGAATCTTTTTCTTTACATATTGTACAAATTTAACAGCATGACCACGCTTCATTACTGATAAACGCTTCCATGTTGTGAATTGTGTAAGAATGTATTTACCCTCCGGTTCAACAATCACCGGATTCATTTCACCATCAATCAAATCACCCATCTGCGTTATTGTTGGACTATATGACAATTCAATAGGTTCGCTAATAGCACCTTTCTCAATATTAGCAACAGGTTCTGCAATCCAATATTTACTATCAACAAACAAATGCCGTTCAATCGCATGATATACTGGAGTAACATAAAAATTTTTCCCAGTATAAAGATCAAATATTTCACGATACTGAACATAAAGCATCGCATTCCAAGTATTCCAAGCAACATCATTAAGTCTTGACGTTATATCTGCAGCTGCCGAAACATTATTGGATCCTGTATCTGCCAAAACCATACAGTCGCCTCTAGTATCAGCAAGTACTCTTGCAGCATTTTCGACCGTTGCATTATATCCACCACAAAGAACATAATCAAAAACATAACGTGGGTAAACTTCTTGAAGAATAAGCTCAACAGTTCCATCAATACTTGTTAATGTACCATTATAAGCAGTACCTACAAGAGCTTGGTATTCCGCTGAAAAATTAAGATTACCAGCAGCTGTAAACAGATTCCCATCTTCCCCTTTATCAAACTCAACACCACCCTCACCAAGTGTATTAAGCCTAAGAACAGAATCACTTGAAAACAATGACAATACTTCCAATCTCTTAAGATTATCAGGAGTATATGGATATGTTTGACTGCGAGTCAACAATTCACCAACACCCAAACCTTCTTCACATCGCAATATTTCGCTATTATTATTAATAACAGTTTTAATATACAACTCTTTACCAGTATTAATATCTCGAATTGGAGAATTTGTTGCAGTTGTTGCAATCAAGGAAACAGTCCAAGGTCCTTCTAAAATAGTTGTCGTTCCATCATCATTGGTTTTATATACAACAAGATCCATGAATGCATACGGATACTGTGGATCTCCATCATCAGTAGTGTATATTTTCTCAAATTCAATATTACGAACACCTTGCAATGAAATATTATTATAATATTCTCCTGCTCCATAGGCATAAAAACACCACAAATCATCAGCGTCAGTAGTATCAAAATTACTAAGACTTCTCATATTGGAAATTGAATATGTCTGAAATGGAACATTAGTGTAAAGCTCTGCAGTTCCACTAGTTCCAGTATAAGTTGTATCAAGCGTTATTTCACCAGTAACAACATCTTTAGCTATAACCTGTCGAGCATCATCAGCATCTTCTCCAGCTGCAGGATGATCATCTGCAGAATAAATCCAATCTCCCAAAGCAAGATACGCCAAATCAGCAGGAACAACAGCAGTAACAGTATTTGATCCATTAACCCAAGCAAAATCAGCAGCTAACAAAGTACTACCTGGAAAATATTTATATGCTGTTGTCACATCAGCAGATACTGTATATGCCGCCGATAATGTAAAAGTCAGATCACCATCATCATCATGCACAGATGCAATCTGTTTTGCA
>Ga0208904_1002929_pt1 | contig 10412 bp, 11 predicted proteins | sample AntAceMetag02UKB_FD_184774 | JGI IMG/M metagenome (GOLD analysis project Ga0208904, IMG submission 184774) | Saline lake microbial communities from Ace Lake, Antarctica - Antarctic Ace Lake Metagenome 02UKB (SPAdes) (version 2) | ecosystem: Environmental > Aquatic > Non-marine Saline and... | reverse complement strand
ACTCCAGCACACTGTCAGAAACTTCGAAGACAAAATCAACCATAGTAAAATTCAGAAAGCACAGTTCGCCGCACAGATAGACTCCCTAAAAACAGAAATGGCAGAAATAGGGAAAGCGGAGATCATTCAAGCTCCGGTAGACCAGATAAAGGACCGACTCCAAAAAGCGCAGTTCAGAATTTCTCGTCTCGGAAACGTAAATATGCGAGCTTTAGAAGTTTTCGAAAAAGTCCAAGAGCAAGTCGGACTAATTCAGCAAAAAGTTATAACAATCGAAGAGGAAAAAGAAAAAGTAATCAAGATCATCGCAGAGATAGACAAAAAGAAAAAGAAATCTTTCCTAACAACGCTAAACGCCGTCAACGAATTCTTCACGAGAAACTTCACGCAACTTTCTAGAAAGGGGGAAGTCTTCCTGGAACTCGAAAACAAAAAGGATCCATTCGACGGCGGACTAAACATTCTAGTTAAGGTTTCGCGGGGCCGATACTTCGACATCACAAGCCTTTCCGGCGGAGAAAAAACGATGGTCGCCCTAGCACTGATCTTCGCAATTCAAGAATACAAACCATACTGCTTCTACGTCTTCGACGAAATCGACGCCGCCCTAGATAAACACAACAGCGAGCTCCTATCCGCCCTAATCAAAAAATACATGACGACAGGCCAGTACATAATCGTCACACATAACGACACGTTAATCTCCGAAGCATCAACACTCTACGGAGTAAGTATGCAAGAGAATATCAGCAAGATCATCTCATTGAAAGTGTAATCTTGAGTTTCTCGACAAAATAAGCGAAGAGATTTCAAAAAAGTATAGCGAGCGAAGCTCGCCTAATAGGGTGGGACTGAACGAAGTGAAGTTTAGGGTGGGGAAATCCGAAAGAATATTTCTAAGATAATCAGTCTAAAGGTTTAGTAGGACCAACACGCGAATAGGGATTTCATAAAATAGGCGAGCGAAGCTCGCGCCAGGGGACGGGATGGGCGGGGAAATCGCGCACAAGTGCGTCGATTAAAAAAATAAAAATAGGAATAAAAAATAAAATTCCAAAAAATAAATTTAGTATTAGTAGTAACTAGTTTCTACTTCTTCGATTGTCTTTTCTTTTCGAGTAAGAAGTACAACCAAAACTGCAAGTAAAACTACGAAGACGATTACTAGAACGATTGTCCATGCAACAACTGATGCAGAAACAGACGATCCAACAATATTAGCTCCGAATACAACCTGTTCACCGTCAACATCTACAGAGAAAGTGTAAAGCCCAACAGCCGCATCATCAGATGCAGTTACCGCTACAGAAACAGTCTGACTCGCGTCTGGGCCTACAGTAACTACTGAAGGTGCAGAGACGGACAAAGCGTCGCCTGAAACAGCCTGAATGTTGAAAACTTTTACGCTATCAGCAGAGTTAACAATAACCAAATCATAGTTAGTAGTTTCACCCGCGTTCATGTCCTGATTCTTCACAGCAGCCAAAACCATAGTGGATGCAGAGTTACCGACACTGATCAACTTCCTTACGGTAGTCGAAGCGTCGTCATTGTATACTTCAATTTCCATCTCGTAAACACCCGATCGGGCATTCTCTGGAACCTTCAAGTAAACAACTTCCTCAGCAGTATCTTCTTCATGGTTATCGTTGTCGTAATCTTCGACTGCGCTCAGGTCTCCGACGTATCCTCTTGTGGAAACGCCCAAGGCTGGAATCGAAACAACAACGTAATTATCCTCAGCGAAATTGTATCCTGTGTTTTCTACAACAACAGAAACCGGAACTACGTCACCAGCAGAAACAGAAGACGAATAATCAACCGTAACTACATCAAGAGTATAAGACTCTCTCTGCATTCGAATTGTGTATTCTTCTTCAGTCCTATCCCCAGACGAAATAATTTCAACGTAAAGAGTATACTCTCCAGTCAAATCATCATCGTCAGAAGGAAGTGCCAAAGACAAAAGCTTTGTATATGTGCTACCGTCAACAAGATCGAATCTTGAAGTAGATGCCGAAACATCATCACGGTGGCCTTCCATACGAACCTTTACCTTAACGTCGTCCATAGCCTGAATCGCTTCGAATGTAACTCTAACCGGTACTACCGAAGCTACGTCACCAGCCATTGTAACGCCAGAACCAAGGACAACACTGTTGAATTCGGTATCGACGCCAGAAGCTAGATCACCAGCAGAGACAACACTAATTAATAGTAGAGCAATAACTGCGAAAAAAGGAACTAAAAGCACGTTTTTATTCATGTTTTTCATTTTGAATTTAGTTAATCATGAAACCCCCTAAAGCTATATAAAGCTTGCTGTTGTTGTAATTTTACAAGGACGAAAAACCTTAAAAAGTATACCTGAGTATACAATATGTCCACAAAATGAGTAATAAAAAAACAATCCGAAAAGAAATCGCCAACGGAAAGATCACAACACTGAAACTTCTAGAGGAAACTAAGAACCGAATCGAAAAACTTAGAGAACACAAGCGAGAAACCTACGATGACATCCTGAGAAAAATCCTCTACGTCCTAAACGCGGCTCGGGAAGACCCCGAAAAAGCTAAGCGTATACTGGAGCGAATCGGCGAACTCCGGACAAGAATGCTTGAAGAAGAACGCCAGCAGGAAGAAGATTTAGAAAAAGAAATGACTGATAAATCGGATTAATTCTTAGAACCTCCTCATTAGACCTAACAGTTTACTCCATGACGGAGATCTCAAACCGCGCGAAACGCGCCTAAAAATATGAGAAACGAAGTTTCTCCAATTGGCCCGCCAAAAATATCCGAGCAAAGCTCGGCTAAACCTTCCCCCAAACCTCAATCCCCTTAACACTATCCCCCGCAGGATCCGGACTTTCACAAATTATCACAACATCTTTATCGACGCCTTTCAAAAAACTCAAAACCTTCCTCCACTCTTTTTTATCAGCGGGGATATGTTTCTTCTCGCCCTTCTCGCCATACTCAATCCCAGAAAAATGACAATGCCACGAATCCTGAGGAAACGCTTCCAATATTTTATCAAACTCGTACTCACCATAACGCGCAAGCGAATGCGCAAAGTCGATACAAAACCCACAACCAGTTTCTTTAACCAATCTTGAAATTTCATCAACTGAACCAAAGACTCCCTTCTTCCCCATAACCTCCGGACACAATTCAACATTCCATTCATTCTTCTTAATTTCCGATATCATTTCTCGTATACCCTTGACAATATTTTCATAAGCCAAGGCTTTCTTCTCATCCGTCAGATCCTTAGTTCCCCCATAAAACCCCGAATGAAAAACAATCCTAACTTTATCCTTAGCCCCAAGCCAGTGCCCGACCCTAGCCGAATCCAAAATTCTCTTCTTACTAGCCTCAATCTTTTCCTCCTCACCAGAGTTCAAGTTAATCCAATAAGGGGCATGTATACTCAACCGAATTCCGTCCTTATCCGCCGCTGCACCGACGCCCTTCGCAGTTTCCTCATCCTTGATATAAGCCCCATAAGTAAACGGAATCTCCGCCGCAGAAAACCCCGCCGCAGAATATTTTGGGAAAGTCTCCTCAACATCGACGACCTTGCCGATACCCGCCGGTCCGAACTTTATCTTAGCCATGATAAATTAAAACAAGTTGGGGATTTAAAGATTACCTATCAAACCGGCGCATCCAAAACTTCTAGATTAATCTTCCCCAGATTCTGAACCAGGTAAGTATGCAACTTCTTTATCACAAGATCCTGCAAGCCCTCCTTGAGCAGTCCCGTGCACTTTCCGATATCAGACTCCGGGATCATAATCACACCCTCGGGTAGCCTGCAAGTCATCCCGTGTCCCTCAAGCTTTATCGAATCCTGATTGTTCAGCTCGCCCTGCAACAACTCGACACCAACCTCACACTCGTCTCCCGAATCCCCATAAACCGTATACTCAAAAATCATCTTCGAACCTCCGATGAAACTGACCTTACTACAATCCTCTAACTTATTATTGAAACAGTCCCATGTCTCGCACTCGGCATAACTAAAAAACATAAACCACGCAACGTAAATAACAACCGCGAGAACAATCAGAATAATAAACCACTTCCAACTAAACAGCCTCGGCCCAGCCACCTCTTTTTCCATGATATCAAAAGGCGCTAAAGGTATATAAAATTACCGAATAGAATTCGGACTGCCCCCGCCTGCTCACACTTTAGAAAGTATTAACTTAACTACACACAGGGATCTATGCAGGCTTTATCATAATGTGAACCAATCTTGCATTTGGACGAGCATTCTATAATTGACTTGGCACTTTTCTTAGACGATTCTATACTAACTTCCTCTCCGCTGTTAGGATCTATAACTCTTGAATTGAGTATCTTATTGGCTTCTTCAAAACAAGAATCGTAACACTCTTCAGTAAACAATCTTTTTCCCGCGATCATTTCTGTCGGGCATCTATCCGCACAATATACTGAAGACTGAAGCGCATAAATTGCTGCTGTTTGGGTCATTTCGATTTCTTCTCTAGTATCTTCGGGTGTGTTCAAGGAAAATATTGCCAAGGCTACTAATAGAATAATAATTATTGCACCAATTATCCATTTTTTCATATTTTATCTTAGCGTATTATACTTATAAAAGTTTCGAACGCCACTATCTGGCAGTTCACTCCATGGAGAAAATCTCAAACGTGCAAAGCGCGAATAAAAATAGATATGCGGAGTCCTCGACTCCGCCAATTAAAAAAATAAAAATAAAGTTTCGTTGATTTACAGGGAAACTAACTCGATGCTAGTCTCTGGAATCTTTCCGAATGTCTTGGCTGCAACCGCTCTTGCCTGAAGTTTCTCAGCGCCAGAAATAACTACTCCTGTAGCGCTCGATACCATCAAAACGAAAGCGTCGTTGATTCTCAAAGAACCAAGCCTAGATGCAGGAACGTTCTGGATAACTTCCAAATCTTCGTTCAGAACAAGAACATTTCGACCCTTGATTTCAGTCGCTAGTTCTCTCAAGCGAGATATGTCATCATCCTTCAAAGCTCTTCGTTCAACCTTTTCCATCGGTTCAGGCTCCGCTCTTCGCGGCCTCTCGCTCCGACCAAAAGATCTTCCAGATCCAGCTCTCTTGAAAAAGTCAGCCTTAGCGACCTTCTTCCTCAAAGCTTGCAAAAGTTCCTTACCCGCTAACTCTTCGACTTCTTTTCCGTCGGGAGCCTGCGCGATGTAAACAACCTTGGCATTATCACAGACATTCTGAGCAATAAGCTTTCCTCCTCTATCCCCGTCGACAAACAAAGTAATTTCCTTTGTCTCGCTCAAAGTAGCGATCGTCTTCGGGAACCGAGTTCCTTGCATACCAATAACATTCTTAATCCCATATTTCAACATGTTTACGACATCTGCTCGACCTTCAACCACGATAATTTCTTTCGCCGAATCTATATCAGGACCTGCTGCCAAACCTTCCTCTCCGTAGAGGATAGCCTTAGAAACTCGAGACGATTCCCTGAGTTCTGTTTCCATCTCAGTCGAATCCATACCCTCGTTCTTAATACCGGCCAGCAAAGCTTTCGCTCGCTCCATGATATAATCTCTCTTCGAACCCCGTACGTCAGAAACGTCACGGATAGTTATCTTAGCGTCAGTCGGACCAATCTTATCGATAGTCTCCAAGGCCGCAGCGATGATCGTCGTCTCAGTTTTATCCAAAGCAGACGGAATTGTGATCTCTCCAGTCGTCTTGCCACCCTCGGTAGCTAAGTCAACCTCGATTCGACCAATCTTTCCTTCCTTCTGGAGTTCCCTAAGTTCCATGTCGGAACCAAGCAACCCCTCGGTCTGCCCGAACAAGGCACCGATAACATCGGGTTTATGAAACGGACCTTCGGCTACGAAATCAGCGATGATCGAATATTTTATCGATGTCGGACTAATTTTTGCCATTATATTTTTTTCTCCATTTAGTTGTGTTAGAAATACCTGCCAATACTGCGAGATCTCTGCTCGAAACTCCCCCGCGTTCTAATTGAATGTGATGTTAATAATAATAACCTTCTAGGTCCTCTCTAACAAAATTAAACAGTTCGAACCTTTTTAAAGATTCCCCCTCACCAAAAATCACAAGAATCTTTATAAACTAAACCCGACAGAGAATAATAAATAAAGAGGGCAACATGGAACCGGAAAAAATAGATAACAACCTCGCCAACGAAGAAAACGAAGACGAAGAAGAATTCGACGACGAGGAAGAACTGGAAGACGAGGAATAGCCCCCAAATAAAAACAAGATGCCTAAAAAAAAGCTAGAGGAATTAGACGATCAAGAAGATCCGAACAACGACTACGAAGACGTCGGAAACTCGCTTGATCTTGCCGAAGACTGCGATTAGACACCATTAATTTTTTTCTTATTTTATTTTTTTTAAACCACGAACAATATTCCAGAACTTAGCCTCGAGGCTCACGCGACACGGCTCCAAACGACCGAGGAAACAAATTTCTCGACAGCGCCACCGCGATCAAAGAGCGTCGTGGCGCAATTAAAAATAAGCGCACGAAGCGCCTATCGGCGAGAAATTAATTGGAGAAATCTCGAAAGCACCAGCCGCCTACTACACGCCCTCTAACAACTTCGCTTCCCTAAACATCCCAAAAAACCTATCTTCCCGATGCTCTGATAGACGAATGCAAAACATCCGAGACACGTTGCAAACTTTCAGGCGATAACTTATTAGAAGTATCGGTAGGCTGATGATAGTCTCTAAAAATCGGACAAGAATTTCTCAACCTCAAACCAGCCCCCCTAAAAAAGGACTTAAATCTCGAAGGCCCCTTTGCAGCAAAATAAGACAATGCCCCGGCAATCGGTGCCGCAACCAACTCCCTCCCGGTAACAGAAGTCATGGTAAAAGCTTCTAGCCCCGCATCAGCAAATGGCTGATGATCTGCATAATTAGTCACAACATTCGGAACACGAAAAGAACGAACCCCCTGTCCGCAAGCCTGATCCTCAAGAGCTTCCAGTAACCGTCCAGATTGATTTCTCGCCACATTCCACAGCGCAAATTTATCTCCTATGCCAACCATTTCTAAATTATAAACCCCCAACAAATTATCAACGCCAAATTGTCGAACGTATGCCCGCGACCCCACGCAACCGGCCTCTTCTTCATCAAAAAAAAGACCACGAACACCAACGTTGCGCCCTAGATCTTTACTGGCCCTTTCTAAAACATCTAAGGCTACAGCAATCCCAGAGGCATCATCATTAGCACCCGGACTTCCAGCAACGGTATCATAATGGCTGCCCACTCCGACAACATGGCCTTGCGGACCCACATCTGCAATGATATTCTTACCGGAACCATAATCCTGAACAGAATATCCTATCCCCGCAGCTCTAAGGCGATCCTCAATACAAGCTCCGCGACCTTCATGGGTTCTCATCTCCAAGCACTGAACAGTATTTAAAATTCTATTTCCTCTTTCAGTAGATACACGATTTAGACTATCCTTCATAAAAAAATAATCAAAGAATCATATTTAAACCTTTCTAATTGTAACTACTAAGAAGTGGCTATCTAAACACCGCTTAACAACTTCGCCTCTCTAAACATACCGAGCGCCTTATAGGTCCTCATTAACTTTTCTTTTATCTCGGCCCTCTCGGAATCATCGATCTTCATCTTAATCAACTTCTCATAAAATTTCACAGCCGACCCCTTCTTCCCAGCACGCTCAAGCTCCGACGCTGAAACCGAATAAACATTCTTACGTGCAAGTCGAACCTTCGCCTTCTGCTCGACATTAGCATCCCGCATCGCCCGCACGAACATGTCATCCGCAGACTCAACCTTCCCAAGACGAGAGTACAACTCCGCCGCCGTCACATAACCATCAATCTTATCCTTGAACGTAACCTCAGCCGCAGCCTTATTCGCAATCGCCTTCGCCGCCCTCTCGTACATCTTCCGACCCTCATAAAGTCGCGCCAACTCAGACCATAAAAATCTCTTAATCTCAAAACTAAACCCCGGCACCTTCGACGCCGACTCCAAATAATTAATCTTATTCAAATCTGTATGCATCTCTGTCAGCCTCTCCTTAATTTCCTCAATCGTACCCTCACGAACCTGTATTGCCATATCACAAGAAGCGATAATCAGTTTTTAAGAATTTATATACTCGAGACCCCACTCACACAAAAACATCCTAAAAAATATCTACCCCCGGGGGAAATTCCCCCCAAGGATTTTAATTATAAAAAATAAAAAAGTTATCTAAAGAAATTTAATTTGTAGCTGAGAATTTCGCAGCGTAAAAATCTTCGTGGCGTACTAACGTACGCGAGAAAATTTTTACCAAGAAATTCACGCTAAAAATTATAATTTCTTCTCTACAACAGACTTGCAAACACCTGCAGCAACTGTAACACCAGCGTCTCGGATAGCAAACCTTGCCATATTTGGATTCTCATCTGCAGATTCCAAAACAAGATTTCCGATCGGCTTGATCCTTACAATAGCAACATCCCCATTCTTCAAAAAGTCTGGGTTTTCTTCAGCAACCTGTCCTGTAGCGGGGTCCAACTTAGCTTTAAGTTCAATGAATTGACATGGAACTTGAGCTGTGTGAACGTGGAAAACTGGTGTGTAACCTTTAGCAATAACGGTTGGGTGGTTGATAACGGCAACTTGTGCCTCAAACTCCTCAACAATCTTTGCTGGGTTGGCAGCGTCACAGATAACATCCCCTCGAGCCATGTCTTTCTTACCAACACCTCTGATGTTGATACCGACATTGTCTCCAGCTTCGCCTTCTTTTAACGCTTCATGGTGAGCTTCGATAGATCGAACCTCGCCTGTGATTCCAGTTCCAGATCGTCCTGGTAATACGATAACCTTTTGACCGATTTTCATAATTCCAGTTTCAATCTTTCCTACAGGAACGGTACCGATACCAGTGATATCATAGACATCCTGGATAGGCATTCGCATAGGTAAACCCGTTGGTTTCTCTGGTGCAGGAAACTTATCAATCTGTTCTAGAACAGTTGGTCCCTTGTACCACGGCATCTTATCCGTCTTGTTAGCAATGTTGTCGCCCATTAGAGCGGAACCTGCCAAAAACGGAACTTCGTCTGGTTTGTAACCAGCCTGCTTGATGACGGTGGAAACATCTTCCACAACCTTCTTGTATTTATCCTCAGCGTAATCAACTACGTCCATCTTATTTACTAAGATAGCTAGGTTTTTTACACCCATAGTCCGGAGCAACCAAACGTGCTCCTTTGTCTGAGGCTGTACTCCACCATCAGCGGAGACAGTTAAGAAGGCAGCATCTGCTTGTGAGGCACCAGTGATCATGTTCTTAACAAAATCCTTGTGTCCTGGAGCGTCAATAATAGTAACTTCGAAGTTCTTAGTAACGAGCTTCTTGTAAGACAAGTTAATCGTAACTCCTCTTTCTCGCTCTTCCTTCAAGTTATCCATTACATAAGCAAATTCAAACCCGGCCTTACCATGCTTTTCTGCTTCTTCCTTGAACTTTTTCATTTCCTGTTCGGAAACTGCGCCACCATCGTAGAAAAGTCGCCCAACTGTGGTAGACTTCCCGTGGTCAACGTGTCCAACGAAGACAACATTCATTCCTGGTTTTTCTTTAGCCATTTTCTTATTCGTTTAATTTAGTTAGTTTTATTACACCCTCGGAGATAGATCTCTCAAGGGATATAAAACAACGTAACAAAATCGGTTTTTAAAGTTAGTGGTTATCCACTACTCTTTGACGACCTAACATAAACCGACCATCAATTCGAGCCTTTTTCTTTCTCGCTCGTCAGGATCCATATCATCTTCAAGTTCAAGAAGAATTATTTCTATGCCCCGAAGATCAGAAAGCCCCGCAATACTATCATAATGAAATGCGTATCTCCCTATCCCTCCACTAAAATGAATTACCATTCCTCCTAACTCGTCATACATCGCGGACTTACCCCTGCAAGTAAAAACTTTAGAAACATCTCTATCCACCAACCAACAGACGCATCTTCCCTCGCTTTCGTTATAAGTAATCTCATGTGGCATCACGGAACCAAACTTCTCTGGAATTTCAAGTTGACCATCGACGACTTGAGCTGGAACTAGCACCTCTCGTCCCGGACTGTCCGTATGATAATACCCAAACACAAAAACCTCACCCTCTAAACCTTCCAAGCCAACCATACCACAAATATAAAACATCGCCTTATATAATTAATTATACTCAACCAGCCACCTAATTTTTGATTTATAACAAATTTAGACGAGGCGTGAGATTGCGTGGCGTACTCGCGTACGCGAGCACTCTCACAACGAAGTATAAATTGGTAGAAATAAAAAATTATTGGTTTTCGGCTAGGCCTTTACGTTCCCGAATCTG
>Ga0208904_1002927_pt1 | contig 10415 bp, 7 predicted proteins | sample AntAceMetag02UKB_FD_184774 | JGI IMG/M metagenome (GOLD analysis project Ga0208904, IMG submission 184774) | Saline lake microbial communities from Ace Lake, Antarctica - Antarctic Ace Lake Metagenome 02UKB (SPAdes) (version 2) | ecosystem: Environmental > Aquatic > Non-marine Saline and Alkaline... | reverse complement strand
TAATTTTAGCTTTAAGTTTGATTAATTTTTTATTGTGGTTAATTTATCGGTTTATTTATCTTAAGCCCATAAGTGGACTAGTTAATGTTTTAAGTTTATTACAAATTGTAATTGACATTTTTGCCGTTTTTAGTTTTTTGGCTTTATTTGGTTACTTATCACCTTTTTTGATTTTAATGTGGCTTTACCCTTTAGCTGAAGCGATCGTCTTATTTAAATCTTTAGGTTCGATCATAATAAGTTTAGGTCTAGGATTAACGGCTTATAGCCTGAAATTCATAGCCGAAACAAAATTAATGATTGCAGGTGACACAGTTGTTCTTAAATCTGTTTTAAATAGTCCTTTGGGAGACGAAGCCAAAAATTGGCTGTTTATGTCTTTAGGTATTATTGTAAGTAGTCTATTTTTAATTTATGTTTTTTCGTTAGTTAAACAACAAGGATTATTTTTGCTAGAATCTGGCGAAAAAAAATTAAAACAAAAACAAATTGGAGATGAAGCTTGGCGCGAGCGTTGGTTAAACAAATTTTCTTTAACTTTAGATGAAAATAAAAGAACTTTAAGAGCTAAAGAATTAGAGTTAGCTTTAGCTTATCAAAAATTAAACACTCTTGAACACGCTAAGGCTGAATTTATATCTATTTCTACCCATCAAATGAGGACACCGCTCGCCGCCATTAAGTGGACGTTTAATATGATGTTAAGCGAACAATTAGGAAAGATTACCGAAGAGCAAAAGAATTTTTTAGATAAGGGCTATCAAGGTACCTTACGTTTAATCAATATTGTGAATAACTTAGTTCACATTGACCATGATGAAGCCAATAAAGATGATTACAACTTTCAAGCGACTAACTTAGCTGATTTTCTGAAAGATATTAGTGGGGCTTTTTCTAATCAAGCTGAAAGTAAAAAAATTAACCTAACGATTAATCAGGCGGCCAGTAACTTACCAATGATTGAGTTAGATCAAAATAAAATGCGAATGGTGTTGGAAAATCTAATCGACAATGCGATGAAATATACCCCGCGAGAAGGGCAGGTGTCTTTAATTATTAAAGATGATCGCTTAAATAGTGCCGAACCAGCTATCGAACTTATGATCAAAGATACTGGGGTCGGAATTCCGGTTGATGAACAAAAAAAGATATTTCATAAGTTTTATCGAGCATCTAACGCTAGACGCCAAGAACCCGACGGTAGCGGAATTGGGTTATTCATAGCCAAGGATATAGTAGAAAATCATAGTGGGACAATTTGGTTTGATAGTGTTGAAAATAAAGGGACTACTTTCCATATCGTGTTACCAGTGCGCCAAAAAATAAAAAATAAGGTATAATAAAAAAATAGAAACTAATTATTTAATTTAATATGAGCGAAACAGAATCAAAAAAGATTTTAATTGTTGAAGATGATGAGTTTTTACGATCTTTAACGGTTAAACGATTAGAAAAAGAAAATTATAATATTGAAGTAGCGATGGACGGTAAAGTAGCCTTAGAAGTTTTAACGACTTACAGTCCAGATTTAATTTTACTTGATCTTTTATTACCAGAAATCGACGGTTTTGAAGTCTTAGCTAAGATACAAGAAAATCCAGCTTGGTCTAAAATTCCGGTTGTTGTTTTTTCTAATTTAGGTCAAAGAGAAGATATTGAAAAAGCTAAAAGTTTAGGGGCTAGTGATTTCTTAATTAAAGCCAACTTTACCTTAGACGATGTCACAACTAAAGTTAACGGTTATTTGAATAAATAGTAATGTCTAAAATACGAGTCGCAGTTTTAAGAGGGGGACCAGGACACGAATATGAAGTGTCGCTTAAAACTGGGGCTGGTGTTTTGTCGGCTTTACGAAACGATAAATATGAACCAAAAGATGTTTTAATCACTAAAGACGGAGAGTGGTTACTTTCTGGTATACCAATTGAACCTCAAGATTTAAAAGATCAAGTTGATGTAGCTTTTAACGCTTTACATGGTGAATTTGGTGAAGATGGCTTACTGCAAGATATCTTAGATGAAATAGATTTACCTTATACTGGTTCAGGGGCAGAAGCGTCTAGAAAAAGTATTAACAAAGATCTGGCTAAGACAATTTTTAAAGAAGCTGGTTTACTTAGTCCTTACGGTTTAGTTTTCGATTTATTAACCATGACACCTAAAGATGTAGCCTTTTCAGCTTTTAACCGGATCCCCTCACCGTGGATTGTCAAACCTGTAGACAAAGGTTCTTCGGTTGGCACTTACTTTGCTCGTAATTTTGATGAATTATTAGAAGGAGTTACTTCAACCGCTCGTTTTGCTAATCAAATTTTAATTGAAGAATATATAAAAGGCGAAGAAGCGACTTGTGGCGTGATTGATAACTTTCGGCGTGAAGCTTTGTACTCTTTACCACCAATTGAAATAAGGCGTCCGGTTGGTAAATTAGTTTGGGACTATACGGATAAATATTCTGGCGAGACTAAAGAAATCTGTCCGGGTAATTTTAAAAAGACGGATAGTGATAATATCGAACAGGCTTCTAAATTAATCCATCAAATTTTAGGGTTGCGTCATTATTCTCGCTCTGATTTTATTTTATCACCCCGAGGTTTATATGTCCTCGAGGTAAATACTTTGCCCGGCTTAACTCCAACTTCTTTGTTGCCAAAATCATTAGAAGCGGTCGGAGCCAGTTATGATGGTTTTATTGATCATTTGATTTCACTTGCACTTTCGTCTCAGGTTAGTTATGATAAAACAACTTAAAAATGACTACTAATATTAAATTTAGATTAGCAATAGCTTTTGGTTCAATCATTGTTGGTTTTGCCTTGTTTTATCTTGGTTTTATTTATTTTAACCAAACTCAAATCATAGACCAAGATTTAGAAACACGATTAGCTTCTTACCAAAAAATAGTAGCAGATTGTGAATTAGCTAAAACTGAACCAGAGATTAATAAGTGTAACGAAGATTTACAATCAATTAGTAACGATTTAAAGACTATTGAAAAAGAGTTAGCCAATAGGGTTAATTAATTGATTTTTAAAATAATTTTGGTAAACTTATTTAAATCTGGGCCCGTAGCTTAGTTGGTAGAGCGCCCGCTTTGCAAGCGGGAGGTCGGGAGTTCGAATCTCCCCGGGTCCACTCGACTACACAATAAAATACCACTTGCTTAAGCAAGTGGTATTTTATTGTGTAGTCGAGTGGTGTTATTTTAGCATTTGCTCGAACTTTTTTCGAACGAAAACTAAACGAATGAACCGTCCCGCCACAGCCTCGCAGAGCCTCGGCGGACACCAAAGAAAAATGTTCCTTGCTTTCCTGATTTGGCGGGGGTGAAATTTTTCTTGAAAAAGGAAAGGACATTTTTCTTTGGTGTTCCTTCTTACAGAAGCTGTCCACTCATTGGGTCTTTTGATTACAAAAGCCTTCAATGAGTCTTGCGGAAGCTCCAAGCATTCGCTTCCTCACCCTCCAAGTATTCGGGCAGGTGGCGGGACTAATGTGGACGAAGTTTTGGCAAAACTATTTTTTGGGGAGGAATTTTCCATTTGCTCCTCTTTTTGTTTTGGGGGAATTCGGGGCAGACAAAAATACAAATTCAAGATACTATCTACGCTTTCGTATCAAAACCCATAAAATTATTACAACAACAATTACTCCAAACCCTACACCAAGAATCACCCCCGCGTGCTGACCTATCCGACCTTGCTGTCCTTGGGCAATTAGTGCTTCAGCTTTTTTAACATAGGTGACATTAACCATCAGTTTTGTGGCGCCACCGGCCGTAACATAATACGGCACAGTTACAGTATCTTTGCCGAGAGTTACAGTCACATCATATTTTGAAGCACTACCAATTTGAAATTGAATTTGACCGGAGTTATCGGTGAGCCCCGTCGCTCCAGACGGTTGCATGGTGACACGGGCGCCAGACACTAAGACACTTTCGCTGTCAGTTACAATAATAGTAAGAACCTTTGGAATACTTTCAGACGCTTGCGTCGTTGCTGGAATAATCGATTTCACTGTTTTAGTTTGAACTGCCATATGTTTTAATTATATATTAATTTATTTGTTTTTGAAATAGCGAATCAGGAAGAGTATGAAGACACTAATAAATAATCCTGAAGTAGAGATAATGATCCAGAACCAACTTCTGCTTGCAGAGCGTGGAGAAGATTGCGGAGTTGTTGTTTCCGGATTTAATTGATTGATGTTTTTGGATGGAATTTGTTCAGATTCGACAGTTGTGGTGCCGGTCGTTGCAGTTGGATTTATTTTGCCAGCATCTGTTTCTGATATTTTAGGTATCGTGGTTTTGATTACTGTCGTTGTATCTTTCTCTGTAGGAGTTGGTGTCGGAGTTGTTTCTTGCACTAGAGTATTAGTAATCGTTGGAATAATATTTATTACTGAGTGCCAGAAGCCACCACCACTACTTCCACTACCACCAGTATTGACTGGTGGAGTTACTGTTGGAGCGATCGGCGAAATAATGGCGGAAGAACTTGGATTACTATTACCGGCAGTATTTACTGCCCTGACGCGAAAATCATGACTTATGCCGTTAGGTAATCCGGAAACTGTTGCGATTGTTAATGCTGAAGTCCCATCGGCAAACATAAACCACTCAGATTCTGATGTTTGTTTATACTCCACAACATAATCAGTAATAGCGACACCTCCATTCCTCGATGGTGCCGTCCAAGAAAGTGCTACTTGCGCATCTCCGGCGGTTACTAATAAATCGGTTGGAGGGTCAGGCGGACCAACAGGTATCACAGAATTAGAAATATTAGAAGCCGGACTTGTGCCGACACCGTTTGTCGCAGTTATTGTAAAATTATATGCAGTACCATTTGTTAAATTATTAACTATAATTGGCGAAGATGTACCAGTGCCAGTAATTCCTCCAGGGTTTGAAGTGACTGTGTAATTTGTAATTGGTGAACCATGTGCGGAAACCGGCGCGATAAATGATACTGACGCCTGTGCATTTCCACCAACAGCAATTCCAATTGTTGGTGCATCAGGAAAACTAGCCACCGCCGTAAATGATTGGTAGGTATAAGATGTTTTGGAACCATATATTACACTGGCATGGAAAAAATAATTTCCGGGAACGGGTACTGTTGAGGTTGCAATTTTATCAAAGTCTGCATGTGAGGCAATTAACTTGGCGTCGGAGGCGCTAAAAATATCATTTCCGCCACCACAAAGATTATCGGCTGAGTCAGTAACACACCAAGTGTATTGATATTCATATTCTGTTAAACCTTCATTGGTAATACGAAACACCGTCACAATTTCTGGCACAATTAAATTAGAAAATTCTCTTACACCGACATGGGCCGGTTCACCGGGTGTTGCCGAAACAATAGCGCTTGCTAAGCTCTCGCCAATAATATTTTTAGCTTTTACTCTAAAATCATAGGAAGTTCCATTAGATAAATTAGTTACTGTTGCTCCAGTATTTGGATTAACACCATCATTAAATGGCGCCCACGAGCCTCCTGTTGAGAGCTGGTATTCAATAACATAGTCGGTTATTGAAGAGCCGCCATCGGTGGTAGGTGCACTCCAAGTAAGTCCTATACTACTACCCAAAACTACCCCCGCCAGGTTTATCGGCACGCTTGGTTCAGTTGGTAGTGTTATTGAACCTGATTCTAAAGATGGCAAACTTGGGCCCGCAGTGTTTGTGGCTATAACAGTAAAAGTATATGTTCCACCTTTTGTAAGCCCTGTCACAATATGGGAAAGATTTGTTGACCCAGCATTTGAATCAGTTCCACCGCTCGGTATAGAAGTAACTGTGTAGCCGGTAATTGGAGATCCGCCATTCGAATTTGGCGCCATAAAAGTAACAGTGGCTTGCATATTTCCAGCGACAGCAGACACCGCTGTTGGCTGGCTCGGCACAGTTATAGGAATCACAGAATTTGAAGCAACTGAAGCTGGACCCGAACCAGCCGCGTTTGTGGCAATTACCGTAAATGTGTATGAAGTACCATTTGAAAGGCCTGTCACGGTAATTGGCGAAGCAGTTCCTGTTCCTGTATGTCCGTCGGGGCTTGAAGTGACTGTGTAGCCGGTGATTGGTGACCCACCGTTGTCAGCCGGTGCCGTAAAATTAACAATAACCTGAGTATTTCCAGCTGTTACTAAATTAATAGTTGGCGCACCCGGAACTGTAATTGGTGTTGCGCTTACTATATTGCTAACAGCTCCAGTACCCATGGAGTTTCTTGCGCTGACCCTAAAATAATATGACACGCCGTTGGTCAACCCTGTAACAGTTGCTCCAGTATTTGGACTAGTTCCATCAGCAAAAGTTGTCCAGCCAGAAATTGGGTCTAAATAATCAACTACATAGTCCGTGATAGCGTCAAAACCATCCGATGCTGGTGCCGTCCAAGAAAGTGCCACTTGTCCATTACTAGCAACCGGCATATCCATTGTTGGTGCACCAGGCACAGTGGCAGGCGTTACTGAGTTAGAAACTACCGAAGCCGGCCCTGTTCCAACTGCGTTCCGCGCCGTGACAGTAAAAATATATGCTGTGCCATTAGTTAAACCCGTAACAATAATTGGAGAACTGGTGCCCGTGCCAAAATGAATGTTGTCACTGGCTGTCACTGTATAATCAAGAATTGCCGAGCCACCGTCTGAATTTGGTGGAGAAAATGATATGGTTGCTTGAGTATCACCTTTGACGGCAAGCAGAGATAGAGGTGCTCCCGGAATCGTAACAGGTGTGCTGTTTGCTGGAGTACTGGCACTTCCTGGGCCAACTGCATTTACAGTGCTAACGCGAAAATTATAAAGTGAACCGTTTATAAGTCCGATGACAGTTGTTGAAGTTGCTGTAGAAACTGCATCAGAAAAAATTGTCCAAGAACTATCTGAATCTAATTTGTATTCAATTACATAATCAGTAATCACGCTTCCACCATTCCAAACTGGCGCAGACCACGTCAAAGCAACTTGTGCATTCCCCGCAGTTGCAGATAAAGCAGTTGAGGCATCAGGCGTTGTGGCCGGCGTTACGGAATTTGACACAGTTGATGGTGGACTGGTGCCAATGGCGTTAGTTGCTGTAACTGTAAAAGTATATGCGGTTCCGTTGGTAAGCCCCGTCATAATATGTGAAAGATTTGTTGATCCGGCATTTGAATCAGTTCCGCCACCAGAAGAGGTAACTGTGTAGCCAGTGATAGCAGAACCGCCGTCTGAAACTGGAGCTGTAAATGTAACTGTAGCTTGTGCAATTCCTCCAGTTGCAGTGCCAATCGTTGGAGCTCCGGGGACAGTGGCTGGCGTGGCGGTAGCTGTCGCACTTGCCGTACCTTGACCAACATCGTTTACCGCTGACACTCGAAAATCATAAGATGATCCGTTGGTTAAACCAGTAACCGTACCTGTTGTTCCAACACCGGGCCCATCAGCAAAAGTTGTCCACGTGGAAGTGCTCGTTAATTTGTAATCAATGACATAATCATCAATTGCCGAACCACCGTCATTTGTCGGCGCCGTCCAAAATAATGAGATTTGCGTATTTCCCGATGTTACAGTCAAACCCGTGGGGGCAGATGGCTCTGTAACATTATAATTGAGACTTACGGAATCTATGACCGGAGTATATGTTCCGTTAGACGTAAAAACTGCCTTATAATAAAAATGTGGCCCAGTCCAACCGAGAGCAGACAAGTCAATATTATTCGTCCCTGCCGATAAATTATTAGAATTATTCAAAACACCAGCCGAACTATACCAGCTACTTGCATCTTGGCTAAACTGAATTGTCATCGCTGTGTTCGGCGGAAGTGAAGAAATAGTATAATCAAAACTACCCACAGCAACATACGCTGTGTTTAAAAGATCATTTGAAACCAACGAGCCGTCGGTAGGGTACGTATAATATGTCCCATCAAAAGACTGAAACAAAACACTCACATCATCCAGCACAGGAGTATCCGTCCCATCGGAAACAAGCCACACTCTATAATGAAAATAAAGCCCCTTCCAACCGAGTCCGGAAAGTTCTATAGTGTGCACTCCGGCAGAAAGATCGCTCCAACCGCCATTCACACCACTTGCATCAAACCATGTGTTGCCGTTATCACCACTAAACTGCATTTTTATTCCAGTCCCAGTAGGTATTGAAGAAGCGTCGTAACTCATACTTTGTATAAGTGACGCTCCACTTGCAGGCAATAAATTGGTGGACATTATAGAGCCACCCATTAAATAAGTCTCAGCAAGTGCTTTGTTTGGAGACAACAAAACAAAAGAAAGAATAAAAATTAGGACGCTGAAAAAGCTGTATATAATTATTTTTCTAAAAAAAAATATCCCCGATTTTCCAATCATTTACCCTTAATAATATCACATTTTATCAACGTAATTTTCCTAAAATCCGTGTCACAGTGTATAAGTTTTTTGAAACCAACAAACAAATATTCTGTTAACATTTTTCGGCGAAGTTTGTATGTATTGTATTGACCCAAACATCCTAGATACGAGTTCATGCTCGCCACGAATTCGCCTCCATATTTTTCTAAAAAACCCACATCCCCCTCAGCCATCAAAAGATGATTCCAGTGACAAATTTTAGAATAAAAATTGCCTTTTGTGCCATTACGAATATACATACGATAAGGTTTCAAGACAGCACCCAAAAAAGATACTCCTTTCGCATAATGCTGAAGGTAAATCTTTTTTGGATGCAGTGTAAGATTAAGTTCGTCATGCAAATATTGTCTAATAATAGGGATGATTGATTTCAAATATTCCTTGTCATTATGAACAATCACCATATCATCCACATACCGTCCGTAATACTCGCACTTAAGTGTACATTTAATAAAATGATCAAATTCGTTGAGATATATGTTTCCAAAAAGTTGCGACGTGAGGTTACCAATAGGCAAACCTCGACCACTCTCTGCACCAAACAGACTTTTTGATTTTGGTAATCCGTTCCAATCTTCTTTTTTCCCTTTTATAATACAATTCTTTGTCGGATCATGAAATATGACCTTATGAATAATATTTAATAGCCATATTTGATCAACAATATTATTTCTGTTAATTCTATTAATTTTGTTTTCTATTTTCTTGTACAAAATATTCTTATCTATAAACATAAAATATCCTTGTATATCCAACTTGAGGATATAGCACTCCTTTGTGTAATTTTTAGAATATAATCTGATAAAATGACTTAATCTTTTAATCCCATACGATGTCCCCTTACCCACTCTGCAACTATAACTATCATTAATAAATAACGGTTCAAAAATTGGGTTAATATAATTGTAAATCAAATGATGAATAATTCGGTCACGAAAATCAGCCGCAAAAATTTCCCTCTTTAATGGTTTAAAACAAATGAAGCAGATACTTCGTCCGATCACATATGCTTCATTGATAATTTCCTGACCAAGTTGAAAAAGTTTGCTTTCATACTTTATTTCAAAAGCGAGCGCGCTCATAGAACTGCGTTTATGTCTACGAGCATCATAATACGCTTTAAATAAATCATGTAAAATTTTTTTATAATCCATAAAAAACATGGTGATTCTAAATAAGAATACCATGTTTTTTTATTACCCAGTCCTTAAGGCAACGCACCGAGAAACCGTTCGCCTTATCGTTTGTGTTACGGTTCACCTGCGTGTTGCCCGAATTCAAGTTGCGTCTCCATGCTAGGCCGCCACTCTGGAGAGAAGACCAGAAGTTGACGTTCGAACCGATATTGTTGAACGACCCATCGGTATTGCGGTTGCCTGCAAGGAGGCCTCTGGCGTAAAAATAATCATTTCATTACTTCTATCTTCCTAAACGAAAAATAAAAGTGTGCACGTTAGAATTATCAACGTAATTTTAATATGCACATATTCCTCGCAAATAACATCACGAGAAGATTATTGAACTGGTATGGCGCTCCTACCTTTGCCGTAGCGGAAGATAGCTCTGGCCAATTTTAAATTTTCCTAAATATTTCAAGCACTTGCTTTCTGCCAAGCAGATAATTGCTTGGAAATTGATTCTATTTTTTCATTTAAAACTATAAACTTCTCAAGACTGACTTGTTTGAGATCTTTGATCAAACGCAAATACAAACGAATCACTTCCAGATTTTCTCTCGCAGACTGTAATAACGGACGTTTCAACTGACTGCTATTTGCGCGATAAATATTCGCAATCATCTGAGTTGTCTCTTTTTTTAAATCCTCACCAAGAGTGTATTTATACTCCTTATCAAAGTTCTTGGTAAAGACGAACAAATCCAACAAAAAATCGTAACTGCATTTATAAACCGGTAATTGATTATAGATAGCCATAATTATTTTTTTGGGGCGAAAAAATAGTCAAAGGGTGCAAATAGTCGAATTAAAAGTCCTTGAGGCAACGCA
>Ga0208904_1002917_pt1 | contig 10443 bp, 21 predicted proteins | sample AntAceMetag02UKB_FD_184774 | JGI IMG/M metagenome (GOLD analysis project Ga0208904, IMG submission 184774) | Saline lake microbial communities from Ace Lake, Antarctica - Antarctic Ace Lake Metagenome 02UKB (SPAdes) (version 2) | ecosystem: Environmental > Aquatic > Non-marine Saline and... | reverse complement strand
CCCGTTCAAACGTTTCCACACTTGCCCGCATCTGCGCCAAAACCGTTTCATCAAACACTTCAACACCTTCATTCACAGTGCAGCACTCACAGTTCCCATGCAGGCACGCTTCACACACCGGGTTGTACTCCATCGAACCGTTGTTGACAAATCTCATGACCCGATTGGTGGCCAGCACTTTCAAGTCATCAGGATCATCAACACGCACTTCCACGATCCCATCCCGCACCGATTCACGCAACGCAGGAAGAAACACACGGGACATCACCTCCTTCACTTCAGGGCACAAGCATTGATCTGCCGCATCCATCACCGCAGCAATCATCTGCCACTGTGGAACCCACCGACCACGGATCACACCGGGCATCCTGCGCAACACACTGCCAATCGCACCCTTCACGAATAAAGTCTTTTTTGTTTCATTCATCTTCCACGCACCCCTCCTGCCCATGTTCAGGGCAAAGCACACTGCCATCTTCACGGATCTGCCACCCGGCTTCTTCACACCCATCAAGCGGATCAAGTACAGGGCTTGACAGCCCGGACCAATACCGCTTGCAACCATCATGCGGACAATAGAAACGCATTACTTCAACCACCACCTAAGCAGCCTGTGCCACTTTATGACAAGCCACAGCCGGACACGTGCCCACCCGGTACAACGCCACCCGCGTTCACTGATGTGGAAACTTGCCGTCACATAATGATTGCCTTCACAGTGACAGCACCACACAGGAACACCCCACCTCCCACCATCAGCAGCAACCCACTGCAATCCAACAAGGTGCGTGAATTCATTTCTTTTCTCACACGTTGGACACTCCCAATAATAACGCGGCATCAGTCACCACCCTTTCACAACCTGCACCATTCCTTCATGCAACGGGCAAGCCGGTGAAGGTTCGATTGGAACCCCATCAATAAACACTTTATGCTCCACACCTTCAGGCATCACCCGGCACGTGATTGCCTGACACCCCGGCCTGCCAGTGACAGCACAAAACGGGCAAAACAACCACCCCTGATTTTCTTCAACCATGCACCCATCAACAAAAACAGCACCGGCAATCTTCATCACAGCACCATGCGGGCGGGGTGGCATATCATTCACCCATTTCCGCCACGCTTGCCGAGTCAATGTGAACCGTGCAACGCGGCTTGCGTGGAAACTCCCTTTCATGGACCAACGCGCACCCACCACGGCTGAACACGCACACCACAACATCCTTTTCCATGACTGCCAAATGCGCCGCACCAACGCCAATGGCACCGGCCACAGCGAACAGCACCGCAGCCACAGCAACCCTGATCAGCTTGCTTCTCATCATGTCATTCCCCGCAATCCATCTGGACACCGCCATACGCACCGTTGACGAACGCAACGCACTGCCTATAATTCCCATACCTGTTGGGGCACATGCAGTTGTAAACGTGCCTGAAGTCTTCCATGTCCAACACCACGCAATCACACTGCCCGTCAACCCGCCCGGATTCATCACGCTGCACATGCTCTGCCGCAACCTTATCAGCCGGGCACCCCACGTTCAGCATCACAAGCCCGATCACTACGAACGCCAACACAAGCAACCACTTATTCACCATCATGATTCATTCCCTTCGCTTTGATCTTGATCACCATCACACTTTGCCATGCAGCTTGCACACCATACATGACCCAATATTCCGTTCGTCCACCCTTCAGGAAACGGGATGCTTGCAACCACGTCCATGCTCAATTCACCAACCCTGTGCCCCTTAATCGACACATCACCGCACACCTGCTTCAAAACCCCACACCCCGCGCACCGGTAATTCCACACCCGTGACAGTTCAGCCATCACCACCCCACCTTTCACCACTTTGGCAAATACCAATGCTCAAGTTTATCCACGTTATCAAGCACGCGCTGCCTGTCTGCATCAACCGTTTCCCCGGCCTTGCACTTCTGTTCAAGGATTTGCAGTTGCAGCTTGGCTAATTCCACCTTGGCAAGCACCGTTTGCGCAGCAGCCAATTCCTTGGCAGCACTAACCAACGTCTTCCCATCATTGTAATCAAGCCTGAATGCATCCGACATCACACACACCCGTTGTAAATTTTGTTGATCATGTCACCGCACCATTCAACCCGGTGCCGGTGGATCTTCTCTTGCACCGGATCAATGCTGCCCGGCACGCGGCACGCCCTTTCACCCTTCAACTCTTCTTCCCGGATAGCACTGAACACCCCTGCCATCCGCGCCCGTTCATCGATCACGCCCCGCGCATGCGCTTCTTCATGGCCTTCCACCACGTCGCCATCCTGATACCCCACAATGGCATATGGGTCAGAGCCATCGCTGTCTTCAAACAAGCCCTGCACGGATCGATCCTCAAACTTCCAAGCCCTTCCCTGTTCTTTCAATTCAGGACTTTCCAAATACCCTGCGACTTCCCCCAACACTTGGGCCACAGCTTCTTCAAGTGTGCTGCGTGGGTGCAACTTGGTCAACCGATCTGTCTTGATTATTACCCTGAACATGTACCTTACCCCTTCCCTTTTTTCACTGAAAAGAAACCATTCATGTACGGGTGATCGTCCAGAAACATCCGAACGTAATACACCACGTGGTTGTTGTTCAGCTTGAAGGATTCACCTTCAGGCAACTCTGATTCAACCTCATAGTCCCACCGCATGATCTGGAAAATTGCACGTGCACTGTACCTGACCCCCGCCTTGTCTGCCTCCCCACTTCCTTGCTGTACTCACGATCAGCATCAGCAAGGATTAATTCAAACACTTCAGCTTCAGTTTTCGCACCCGGTTCATTTCCCATTGTTCCTTCTTCCTTCATTCATTCAATAACAACCTGCGGCTTGCCGTTTCTTCACAACACGTGCGGACAACAGGCCACCACATTTCTTGCTGCACGTCTTCACCTTGTACAGACCCGGTTCAAACATCTCCCCGCATACAGGGCACTTCGCTACGGTAATTCCATACTGCCGCCTATCCGTGGCACGAAAGCCTTCTTCCAGCTTCCTTTCAACACCAGGGAGATACTTTTTATAATACGCCACAGCGATACCGCGCAAACACCCCGGACAATCCATGGCTTCGCTCCGGTTGATGCACTGCACCGCTGTCAACAACCGGCCTGCATACCTACACTGCACCACCGACACCACAGGCCGGGGTTCCAATAAACTATTAACCCTCATCACTTGCCCCTTTCATGCGCACCGCTTTCAAGCAGGGTGGCCATCTGATCAAGCACAACCCACCGATCACCGGCCCTGATCGAATCCAATTTCTTCCCGGCAGCCCGCGCCGCAACAGCCCTTTTCTTCCACGTGGCAGCAACATCACGCACCACCTGCACGCAGGCTTCCCGCTCATCATCAATGCCATCTTCAAACGTTTGCATTATTTGGTTGCACTCCCACCATCCACAGCATTCTTGCGTTCATTCAGATGGTGGTCAAAACCTCCCACGTCACCACTTGGACCAAACCACAACCGCGCAACCACGGGCTTCACCGCACAGTGCTTGCCTTCTTCCGTGGTCAGAACATAATCGCCGGGGCACACAATCCCGTTCCCCCCGTTCACCCCACACCGCTGATCAATCCAACCATGTTCATGGTATGTCTGCCCGCACATCGGACACAGGGCAGTGCCCGGTGCATCAGGGTGCCCACGGAACCTGCGCACAACCAACCCTTCAGGATCAGGGATGCTGCCAACCCGCATTTCCCCACCACCCCCGCCTTCACGATCATCGGGGTGGTCGCCATTCTTGAACCACCTACAGAACCGGATCGTTTTGCTTCCCATCACCCACCACCTTTCAAATGATCAAGCCCATTTTTATAAACTCTTCACGCACCGCGCCGGTATCAATGCCCATGATTGCATCATGCAAGTCTTGTATTGAACGCACGTTTTCAGGCAGCCCGCACCACTTCTTCACTTGCCGCAGCCGGTGGACCATATCAATGGCAACACACGTTCCCATCACATGGACACGGGGCAGTTCCTTCAACCCCTTCCCCAACACGAACCCAAGTGCAAGCTGTGTTAGCTTATACACATCACGCACAGCAGGGGCATCACCATCCCTGAAGCCCGGCAGCAAATCAAACTGTTTCTGCATGTCTGCTTCAGACCGGCACGCCCGCATGTTCAATACACTGATAATGGGAAGGCCACCAATGCTTTCCCCGCGCACCGCACGCCTGAACGCTGCCCGCAACTCGTCTTCAGTATCCATGGCCACCGCTTCTTCTTCCGACATCACAGCACCCCTTTCATCCATGCAACCAAAGGAACCAACACCCCGAACACCACCACATTCCGTTCACGATCAGGTTCATCGAACCCCCACAGCACGGGCAGAATTTCAACACCATGGCTTCAACCCTTCACCGAACGGTTCAACTCTGCATTTTCCGCAAGTGCTCGATACTCCGCTGTGCCTTGAACCACGCAAGGTGCTGTTCGTAGTATTCCCAGTGGCGTGCGAACTCCACCACCACATCGAACGGGTCAAGGAACGCGCCGCACGTCTTGCATTCAACAACGCGCTGTTCCACGTTCACATTCTTCAGCTTGTGCTTGCACTGCTTGTGAAGACCCTGAACACGGAACAGTATTTCTTCCCGCTGCTCCGATCCAACAGAAGGAAAGAACACAACCCGATCCCCCAACCCATCATCTTTGCTTTCATCACCCATGACTTGCACCCCGCAATCAGTTCACTTCATAGTGCGGCACCCACCAACAATCAACGACTTGACCTTTTTTCCATCACCAACGCACCGACTAGAAAGACATTCATCGTTCCGGTAATGTGGAATTGAATGCGCACACTCATCCACACCCTGCACCTTGCACTCTGCCGTGCCCGCCTTCGGGCAAACAATTTTAGCACCCATACCGCACCACCGTTTCTTCTAGCTATTCAGCCACAGGAACACAACTACATAAAACATTCGGGTGGACAAGTTCACACACTGTTTCTTCAGAACAACACCAATCAGAGCGGACAAGTTCATCATGAGGATTTGCATGATAGCAAACTGAATGACGCCCACCATCCGTCATGTAATCACAGCGTTCGGACTGCCTTGCATGATCACAAACGACCTTACCCGCCTTGCTGCATGTAGTCTTGTCTTCACCCATGGCCATTGCTCCTTCAATTGATCCAACCGAACACACCCGTACCATACGCACTGCACAGCCACCTGTCACCCGTTGTCAACCTGCACCGATCCATCTTCAATCACAATTCCAACCTTGCCGGTCTCATCAACCACTTCCACCCACACCTGATACCCACCGGAACCTGCCATCTCCTCTATAATCTCCATTGATTTGGAATCCAACAAGCTGCCATCAGTGATGAGGATCACCTTCAACTCTGGGTTTGCCGCCATGGCAATGGCAAGGGAAACACGCAACTGTTCTGCACTGCTAGCCTGATCCAAGGGAAGCCCGTTGTAAGTCACTTCACCATCACCAAAACTCAACCCATCAACAGGGAAGGTTGCGGATTCCAGGGCATCAGCCTTGCGCTTATCAATCGCCTTCATCTTGTCTGTCAGTGTACCGGACAACGCCACGGCTTTCTCATGCTCTGCCTTGACCCGTTCGTGATCATCGTACATTGCAGCAAGCCTGTTCGTTTCCCCGGCATTGGCAATCTTTGCCCTGATGGAATCGACATCCTTGTCAACCCTGGAAGTAACCTCATCCTGTGCTTTACGCACCGCTTCTTCCACATCACTTTTCTCTGCACTCAGATCCTTGATCTTTTTATTTATCTCAATGATCTGATCCAACTTGACTTTCAGGTAATCCCCGAACCGCTTGTTTTCTTCGTTGTATTCCCGCCCCGCATCCAATTCCTTCATCAACTCTGCGGTGTCCACCCGCACCGGAACCACATCGCAATCGTCAAGATTGCTTTCATCCCTCTTAACACGCAACCGCTTGACATCCCGGTTGGTATCAGCACGCTGGCTTTCAGCAAACGCCCGCTGCCCGTTCAGCGTGTCAATGTCAACGTCCAACGTCACCATGGATTGCAACGTATCGAACTGCGCACGCTTGTCCTGCCTGATGAACTCGGTTGGATCAAAACTCAACCCGTTGAACAGCTTGTTAAGCATTGCCTGCGGCTTTTTGAATACCGATAAAAGCCCTTTTGACTCCACCGTAAGCACACCGCCGCCTGCCTCCGTAAACGTTCGCTCCACCACCATGTCGCCAAGGTCAAGCTTAATCTTGCCCTTCTTTTCACCCTTGCGCAACGGCACATCAGGAATGTTTTTTGCGCCGCCAATCGCACACATGATGGAATCAAGCACACTCGATTTGCCAACCCCGTTCGCGCCGGTGATCACAACGGTGCTCCGATCCCCCGGAAAGATTTGAATGGCCTTTAATCGCTTGACGTTTTCCACACAAAGTTCAATGATTTTCATCGTTCACCCTTTCGATTGGTCCAACAGTACAATACGAACCATACACACCCCCCATCCACACTGCAAGAAAATTCTTCCACCTGTTAATCCAGACTGTACGCCCGCACACACCACTTAAAAAACCATTCCAGTTTGTGCCGTTCTTTTTTTCCATATCTTCGAGTAATCTGGGTTCAACTCGATTCCGACCCATTGACGCCCAAGCCGTTCGGCCACAATCCCAGTGGTTCCACTTCCGAAAAACGGGTCAAGAATGACCCCACCTTCAGGACAGCCAGCCAACACCATGGGTTCAATTAACCCTTGTGGGAAGGTTGCGAAATGGGCGTCCTTCATGGGTTGCGTTGGAATGGTCCAGACGTCCCGCTTATTAATCATTTCCGCCGTCGGTGTTCCGTTTCGCTTCCTGGATCCGTTGTTTTTGCACTTCGGTTCAATGGCCTGCCTGGTGTCATTGTATTTATACCATTCAACGCCGGGGGTCAGTGATCTGACCTTGATGGAGCCCGCGTCGTAGTAATACTTGCCAGATTTGGACAGCAAAAAAACATACTCATGGGCCTTGGTGCAACGGTCCCTGACTGATTCCGGCATGGGGTTAGGCTTATGCCATATGATGTCTTGACGAAGAAACCACCCATCCGACCGAAGGGAAAAAGCCGCCATCCAGGGGATTCCAACCAGGTCCTTGGACTTCAATCCTTGGGATAGCTTGAACGTCCTTCCTTGAAACCGGGTTCCCTTACTACTATCTTGTTTGTCCGAAGGCCCCCCGATTCCCTTTGTCGTCGATGCGTATGAATCACCCAAGTTCAACCATAACGTCCCGTCCAGCTTCAATACACGGCGGACTTCACTGAATATCGAAGTCAACCGGTCAATGAATTCTTCCGGGGTGGGTTCCATTCCAAACTGGCCGTCCACGCCATAGTCCCGCAAGCCCCAGTATGGCGGGCTGGTTATGCAACAATTCACCGACTCGGACGGGAAATCTCTCAAAACTTCCAATGCGTCGCCCACATAGCACTTGCCAACATCAAAGCCACCCATGCCACGATCCTTTCTGTTTTCAATCCAGACTGTACGCCCGCACGCCACCCCTGTCTTGCTGATCCTTGACACCAAAGAAGACATCAGTGCCCCACAGCACACCCTGCGTGAACGCATCACGCATATCGTTGCCCTGCTTTATGGCATCCAACAACTGCGTGATCAGGCACCCCCGGCTGCCGTCCACCACATCAGGCTTCAACGTGTCACTAAACAGCACGTTGCCCCGCTGCATGTATGGCGTCACCATCTTTGTCCGCTCATCCTTGGACACGTGCGGCCTGAACCCATGCGCCCTAATCCAAGGTTCTTCCCTGTGCAGGAACTTCAACAGGCTTTCTTGATAGCCAATGGTTTCAATCACGACTTCAGCACCCAACCGCTTGGCATCACCCTTGATACTATCAACCTGTTCGGGGAAGTCCATGCGCTTGCGCCACGCATCCAACACCACCATTTTGCGCTGCCGCGAATCCAATGCAATCAACACGCAGGCTGTGTAATTCGCATCATCACCCTTGCTGCTTGCAAGGTCATATGAAAGCAAGAATATCTTGTTGGCCCTGCCCATCTTGGCAAGGTTCACATACTTGATCCACTCTTCACGCACCAACGTTTCATCGTCTGCACTTGGCAGAAGTTGGAACGCACGGGCATATTCCACTGCCCCAATATCAACGTATTTTTCCCGCAGGATTCGTTCGGGCCAACGCTCTGGCCAAATCGAACCAAACAGCCCGTCAACGGGGAAGGATAGGTGTTTATAGTTTGGGTTTGTTTTGATGTCGGCAGACAGATCAGCCCGGTGCCATGGCGTGAACAGATACCAGATGCGCCCGCTTGGCTCAAGTGTGTTCATCCAATCCGATTTCCACGCCCTGATAACTTCCGGCCTTAACTTTGGTTGCGTCAACGCATTCCTGCGCCCCACCGGGTCATCACCGAACAACAGATCAGCACGGCTTCCCGTACCCGGTGACAGCACACCACGCCCTTCCAATGACGGGTCACGCATGATCTTGCGCCGGTGCAGGGTCAACCGGGCTTTGCTCCAATCCCCTTCATCAGCAGCACGCAGGTGCGGGAACACCTTCTGCACCCGGTGGTTGTGCGTGATCAACTGCCGCACCTCCCACACCCTATCGCGGGCACGCGGGTCTGATTCTCCAATCACCTTCACACGCAGATCAGGGTTGTGCCCAAACTCCCACACCAACCGATCAACACCCTGTGAAGTCTTGCCGCCATCACGAATTACTTCAACAGCCACCTTCTGATGCTTGCCAAGTGCAGCTTGCATTTCTTCATGAAACCAAGCCTGCCTCATAAAATCAGGATCATCCCCATTGATATATTCAATAAATGCGTTCGGGTCTGTGCGGGCTTCACGCTTGCGGATTTCATCCACAATCTTTGTGGCACTGACCAACTCTGCCCGTGAATATTTGTGCAGATCCTTGTCAGGGATGGTGGTTAAATAAGAACGGGGTGGCCGCCAACGCTTGGCAACCTGCCCCATCCCATTGCTTGGAATTCGTTTGCCCAATGTACCTTCACACACCGATTCGTTCGGGCACCTTGCCCGTGGTCAACTCCTCCAACAACTCTTCATCCGTGTACGCTTCAAAGCCCTCCATCTGAATTGCTTCACGGTGATCAGGGCCACCCATTGCAAACGATTCAGCCCGGATCAATGTGCAAATCTGCCGCACGTACCGTTCACCCACACGATCCAAAGCCTTGTAATCATCATCACCAATGGCCTTCAGCCGCACACGAATCTTGCGCTTCATAGTGCCGATCAAGCCCAAGGAATCATTCATTGCTGCGCTGTACTTCTGCACAATTTCAGCAGCCGCTTCACGGGCAAGTTCCTGTTCCCGCGCAATGTCCGCTTCTTCCTTCAGAATCCGCAGGGCAGGCCACCCCTTCACCTTATTCCCCTTGTTGATCAGCCTGCTGATTGTGGCACTATTCCGCCCAACCTCAACAGCAACCTTCTCAGCCTGCATCCCTCCCACATAAAGCACCTTTATTTGTTCCCATTCTTCCTGCTGCACCCTGCGGTTGGTAATCTTTTTGACGGGCTTTTTGGTGGGCTTCTTGGCCTGCTTCTTCTTCTTTGCCATTGTTCAGCTATACCCTTGTGGTTTCAATAAGTTGCACGCAGCCTGTACTTGCTGTTGCCCGCGTCGTTTCCCTGTGCGCTGCCCCGTGTTGTGGCACGTATCGTGTACACCGGATCAGTTGCACAGTGCAAGTGTACCGGTTCTGCAAGGGATCGGCAAACTTTCACTCAGGGGTTGGTTGTGCAACTTGTTCTGCAACCGGTTGCTATTCGCCAAAGACAATAAAACGCATGGCATGGAACGGAGCGATAACCACCCAAACAGCAACAGCAGCCCGTGGCCACGTCATTGGGTCTTTCATGTCAATCACCGGCATTGTTCACCCCTTTCAACACCTCGCATTCCACAGTTTCAATTACGTTGTACCTGAACCCCTGTGAACCCTTCCATGGTATTGCCCTTGCAAACACCTGCACATTATCCAACACCCACCCCCACCCGCCGTTGTGCCAATTCGTGATTCCATCCGCAAGATGGGGGAACTTGTTCACTGCCCGCATCTTGTCATGATCACAATGAGTAAACACAAGATCAGCACACCCCACAATTGCCCCGAACGAAGCAGCAGGGGCATCAGGGTCAAAGGAGTACAACTCCCCTTCCCCATCTTCAACATACAAATCATGTGGATACCCCACAAGATCAATCATGCCCTGTTTCGTCTTGGTTGCATGCAGCAACACTTTGCCACGGTACGGGGTTGCATACCCCCGATTTTCAACCCGCTTACCACAGCAACAAATGGCATACGCCCAAGGCTGCCATATTGACAGAACAGGTGCCGTCACACTGAT
>Ga0208904_1002912_pt1 | contig 10459 bp, 14 predicted proteins | sample AntAceMetag02UKB_FD_184774 | JGI IMG/M metagenome (GOLD analysis project Ga0208904, IMG submission 184774) | Saline lake microbial communities from Ace Lake, Antarctica - Antarctic Ace Lake Metagenome 02UKB (SPAdes) (version 2) | ecosystem: Environmental > Aquatic > Non-marine Saline and... | reverse complement strand
TTGATCCCGGGGAAGCAGGAGACAAGACAGGGGATCTGCTTCTCTCAACTTATGGGGCAAGTGTTGGCTCTGTTTATAGTATTGAATTAGAGGTTAAACTTAAATGACACTACCTTTTTCTTACGGGGTGAAAAACTGCTTTTTCGGGTGGCCAACCGAGCAGAAGTCTGGTACGAATATTGTGAGCAGTTATTCCTCCGACTTGTTCAGCCCATTGATTGGGAGTCATGGTATTTCCGTTTATGGTAATATTATGCTTATCATCTCTAACTGGTGTGAAAACAGCATCATAATCACTCCATCCTTTTGTAAGTCTATGGTTAAGCGTTCCTCTGTGTATTCCTACAAGGATAGACCATTGTGCAATGTTCAAAGTTTTTCCATTCACAGTTATATAATGGTTTTGTCTTGTATTGTTTTGCTGTTCCTTGGCAGTGGACCATTTCACGTTACCTTGTCTATAATCCCCGTCGTTATCTATCCGGTCTATAGAATGCTTTTTAGATGGTCTTGGCCCAACACAATTATAAAATGCAAGAAAATCATTTTTCCATTCTTCACAAACAGTTATGCCTCGGCCTCCATAATCGCTAAATCTTTTGTCATTAATATTATAGCATCTACCCTTTATGTTGTCCCAAGCGTGATACTCAGGAGTTTTAGACAAACCATGAGTTATCCCTCTTGTTTTATCCAGTTCTTTTTTAAGACAACCACAGCTTTTGTTGTTTCCTGTTTTAAGAGATTTGGCAGGTACTACAACTTTGTTTCCACAGGTACATACACAATTCCATTGCACATGGCCTGTCTTGTCATTTTCAGCTCTATTTATAGCGGTAAGCCGTGTGAATGTTCGGTTGGTAAAATCAATAAATTTAGTAGACATTTCAAAAACCTTCCAGCTAAGGTTGCGAGCTTTTTGGATTGCGGAAAACGATTGCTCGGTTATCGTCTTTCGGGAGGCCTTCCCTATCCGCTTAATATATTTACTAAATTTTTAAACAAAAGTCAAGATAATATGGAGGCCATTTATGTATAGACTAGGTGATCATTATGTTATCTGTGATATTTGCGGTTTTAGATATTATGCAAGCGAGTGTAGGATGCAATGGAATAATATCCTGGCTTGTGCAGCCTGTTATTCCCCCAAACATCCACAATACACCCCGCCAAAACCTTTACACGAAAAACAGCGTGTGGAAATTTCCCGTCCTGAAAAAACAGATGTTTTCGTAACAGATGCTAATGATGGTGATGCTTGGGACGCGAAGACTGATGCAATAACAGCAGACGATCTCTAAAGGAGAACCATGGCTACTTTAGCAGAACTTAGGGCATTCATAACAGATATAATCCCGAATGATGATTCTCGTTTTGATGCTGATGACATTGACGCATATTTAAACCAGGCAATTAACGAAATAGCAGGAGGTACACAGGCAACGCTTGGTAGCTTCTTAACGCCTCCGCTTCCTGATTTGTTTAAAATTGATACAGTAGACACGGCAACCGATGCTGCTTTTGTGTCAATGCCTGCCACGTATCAAAGAGACTTACATTTTGCCTGCAATGAGAATGGTATTGAAATTGATATTGCAAACTCATGGATTGAATTTGCTGCCGACAATCCTTTGCTTGACAGGCCAGGTAGAATGTATGAAGTGATTGAGCATGGAAGCAATCTTTATTATCAGGGCATACCTGCAGTTTCAGAAGAAATCAGTATCCATTTTTATAGGCTACCTGTTGATATGGATGATGATGACGACACTCCGGACGGAATACCGCTTCACCTTCAAAGACCTTTGTTGGTAAATTATGTCTGTAAAGAAATATTTAATTTAATTGAGAATGGTATGGACGGGCCGAAAGTTGACACAGAATTGTATACGGCAAAATTCTTACGTGCCTTGAGGACATTGGAATTATCCTTACCATTTGACACTCATTCTTTAAAATTAAGCGGTGATTAATGTCACGTTCTCACAAAAAAAGAATAGAAAATCTTGCAAGAGGCCTTAGGCCTTCGGCCAGGACGCCACGGAATTTAGGCTATCTCATAACCTGTGCCGGCGCCGTTGGAAGGGAAGGAGTTTTACAGGCCCTTGAAGCGTATACCAGGCTTGATACAGATACCATTGCAGATGCTTTCCCATATCCAAACCTTTTTGTTTTTGATAAAATGATAATCATTTGCAGCGCAACCAAAATTTATGAATGGGTGAGTTCTGCCTTGGTAGAAAAGTTAGAGGTAACAACCGGGTCTACATGGAGGGCTGAACAGTTTGGCGAGTTTGTTTATATGAGTAATGGAAAAGTTGCAGTAACAAGAGATCCTGATACAAAAGTTTATTCTCTATCTGATCAACCTGTAGCGAGTGCGATTTGTAATTATAACGGGCAGGTAATCATTGGCGCTCCAGGAGTGACAACATGAGCTGGACAAATCCAAATCCTATACAAAAGCATTCCTATAATGAAGGCAATAAAATTGCAACCAGCGCTGATCCTGTTTGGAGCGTAGAACATACAGGAATACCGATAAGCGATACTCATGTTCCTTGCGGGTATTGGTTCAATGAACCGGCTGCTGATTTAGCACAGCCTACCAAGAAAGAATACGGACTGTTATATGGAGCTGGTAGAAATGGTAACTACCAATTAGGTCGTGGAACAGTATCTGCAGAAGAAGTAACTTTTGATTCTGCTGATTCTTTATTGACATTTACAAAAGTTGTGATGGGTAGGCAAGGTGCTTATATGTTAGCTTTGGCATCTAATAGTACCTTGTGGTGTGTAGGTGTAAACCAAGGAGGTTGTTTTGGCCTTGGTGATGCTACACAAAGAACTATTTTGACTCAAATTCCAGGACTTTGGTCTGATATTGCTACAAGTCATTGGTATTACCATTCATTAGGAATAAAAACTGATGGAACATTGTGGTCTACTGGACTTAATAATTTTGGACAGCTTGGACTTGGAGATAAAGTTAGTGTTGAAACATGGACTCAGGTTGGGAGTGCATCTGATTGGGTTAGCGTGGATTGTGGAAGTTTCTTTTCTATGGCAGTAAATTCTTCTGGAGAACTTTGGGCCTGTGGAGATTCTTATCAGGGGGCAACAGGCCTTGGCTATGATAATGGTCAAGCGGTAGTATTTACTAATGTTGGACTTAGCGACGTTATTAAGGTAAGTTGTGGATATTATTATACTATAGCAGAAACCTCTTCTGGACTTTTTGTAACTGGTGGAAATTCTGATGGGCAGTATGGCCTTGGAAATATTACTCATTATAATGTATTTACATCGATGGGGATAAGCAGTCCAATAGACTTTTGTGCTGGATGGAACAACTACGAAGCCTCCGGTGGTGTTACTTTTGTTATAAAATCAGATGGTACCTTATGGGCGGCTGGAAGTAATAGATATACTATAATGGGAACTGGTGATACTACAGATAAACTAACTTTTATTGATACTGGTATGACAGGCTGTGTCAAAGTTCATAGTAAGGAGAATAGTGTTTTACTTACTAAGTCTGATGGAACACTTCATGGATGTGGATTAAATTCTTCTGGAGAATTAGGGCTTGGGCATGATGATCCAGTAACAGAATTTGAGCAGGTTGGAAGTAGCTTATGGAATAGCGCGTATTGTTCAAGAAGTTCTATGGCAATAAATTGGGATGGTAAATATGACTGGGAATAAAATATAAAATTAATATAGGAGAAAAACATTGGCAAATTCAGTTCCAAACTCAGCAAAAGTAATGTATCTGAAAGGACAGCTTCACCTTAGCGATAAGGCCGGAACCGGTGCGGTAGATTCGCTGAAAATGATCCTGATGATTGAAGGTTTTGTTTTCGATAAAGACTCGCATCACGCATACGCCGATGTTATCGCATCTGAGGTAGCGAACGGCAACGGGTACACGACTGGCGGGATAGAATTAACAGGTGTGGCATGTGCTGTGGATAACACAAACGATCTTGGCTCTGTGACATGGAGTAATGTTCAGTGGGATGTTGTAACCGGTAATGTTGCTGCTTCTGGATCAATCATATATGACGACACAACCGATTCTGCAACCGAGGACTACACGGATGCCATTATCAGTTACAAAGATGCAAACGGAACAATTAACGCCTCCCCGGGTACACCTATTATAATCAGCGGCGTTAAGGAGACTGCATCGTGACTTTGAAATATATATCATGGGATAGAGCCGGCCGCTCGATAAGCTGGTAATCTCTAACCAGCTTCCCATTTAAATAAATAGAGAATTACGGAGAGAGGTAATATTATGAGAGAAATTAAATTAACGCAGGGCAAAACAGCATGGGTGGACGATGATATGTTTGAAGAATTAAATCAATTTAAATGGTATGCCCATAAAATACGTAGAACATATTATGCAGATAGATTGATATGGTTGCCAGATGAGAAACGGCAGATAACCGTCAGAATGAACCATTCTGTAATAGGTTTTCCACCAGATGGGTTCGTATGCGACCATAGAGATGGTAATGGTTTAAATAATCAAAGACAGAATTTGCGATTTGCCACTTATAGACAGAACTGCCAAAACATACAGAATGTTACATTTTCATCAAAATATCCCGGTGTTGGTTGGCTTAAGCGAGATAGCAAATGGAGAGCAAAAATTAAAATAAATGGAATCAGTAAGTACTTAGGTCTTTTTACATCAGAACAAGAAGCGTACCAGGCATACGAAACAGCCGTAGCATTAATCGGCGAAAAAGTTATTAAACAGGAGATACGAACATGATTTTATCACTAGCCGTTTTAACAACAAACACAACAACCACGCAAGCATCCTGGGAAATTATTACAGGATCAACACCAGGACGTGTGAAGCTAATGGAAATAGGCTTTACTTTGGCCGCAGCCACAGCCACGGTAATCGGTTTTGGTCGTCCTGCTGCTGCTGGCATTACGCCTACATCACCTGTTAATTTCACAACTGATGATCCCAATGACGTGATTGCAGCCGGGGTTGTAAGATCAGCACTTGCATGGGGAACAAGCCCAACGGTTCCAGCTACGTTTATTCGACGGATGAATTTTCCGGCGACGATTGGAGGCGGGGTTGTGTGGACTTTCCCGGAGGGCATAACTATCCCGGTCAGTTCTGGACTCGTCCTGTGGAATATCGGGTCTGTATCAGCCCTTAACGCATATGCTGTAATAAAAATCTAAATGATCCTCACTGGCGACTATACCAAGGCATCACAAAATCCTGGGTTACTTTCAAACAGAGTAGTCACTGCTGTTCCATGGCCGAGCGCATCAAAGATTATATTCGGTTCTTCTGGATATATGATGATCGATGCAAGCTCCAATGTAACAATGCGTTCTCATGGTGTCATAAGCGGGGCCGCTGTAGCAATAAACTATGACCAGCTTTTATCTTTTACCTGGTATACACCTGGTGATGGCATAATCATAGGATCAGAAGGGGCTTTTAATCCACACCTCAGCTCTAACACATCCAATATAACATTAACATCATTTGGTACTTTTTTAGAATCAACTCTTCTTTCAGATAACACTTCCAATATCACAATAGACAGTTACGGTACAATCTGGAATGATGTTGAAAAGCTGAACTGGATAGCATGGTCAGATGTAGGATCTCTTGATTTTACACAGACAAGAAAAAATGTTGCCGGTGCAATGCCGATGGATTGGCAAGGGTCTGTTTACGGAATAAAAAAGCATGGTAACGTGTTTATTGTTATGGGAGTTAATGGCGTTTCGATTATCACTCCCACGGGCGCTTTGATGGGGTTGAATACCATCCATAAAATTGGACTTATTAGCAGAGATGCTTTTGCCGGGAATGATTCTATATTGTATTTTGTGGATAAACTTGGAGCCTTATACCAGTTCACAGATACTTTAAAGAAACTTGATTACAAGGAATTTTTAGCAGGGCTTTCAAATCTCACTTTAACCTTTGATGAATCGACAAATTTTCTTTATCTCTGTAACGGAACAAAAGGTTATGTTTATTCTCAGGAATCTGACAGCTTCGGTGCCGGCCCGATTAATATAACTGGATCAGGGTATAAAACAGGCGTTCTTTATTTGACTTCACCTGCCGCAATAGCCACACCTGTTTTTGAGATAAAGACAGACATCTATGATTTCGGAACCAGGAATTTAAAAACAGTTTACAGCCTTGATTTCGGTACTGACTCAAGCGGTGTTTTTCAGGCAGCTATCGAATATAGAGGTAAGTATAACACATCCTTTTCAACAACCGCATGGAAAAACATTCATCCAAAAGGCAGTGTCCAAATAGTTTGTAGAGGTAGTGAATTCAGGTTTAAATTTAAAGTGACCACATACAAAAGTTTTGAGCTTGATTATTTTGATGTGGATTATAAAATTCATGCTCATTAAGGAGAGATATGTCACCAGAAGAAAGAGAATCAATAATTAACGAAGCGGTTGAGAGAGCATTGCTCGCCATACCTGAAGTAGTTGGCAATTTAATGGCCCAGAATGCGACGTATAATAAAATCAATAGCCAGTTTTATAAAGACCACCCGGAATTTAAAGATAAAAAAGATATCGTTGTTTCAGTGGTTGAAATGATTGACGGCCAGAATCCTGGACTTGAGTATGATAAAATTTTGGAGAAAGCATTACCTGAGATTCGCAAAAGAATAGAAATGACCAATGGATTAAATGTCACTTCTGTCACAAATCCCGGGGATAGAAACTTTGATAATGGGGAGATATAGCAATGCTTATCAGACTATTGCCAAATACCAATGGAAAACAGCCGTCACAGATAGTTATTTTCTGGGAGACCATTAAGTTTGCATGTCAAAAAGCTGATGTGATTCATATTGAAAATTATCAAGTTTATTTCAATGAGTTACTCCATGCTCTTCTTTCAGACAAAGCGCAGTGTTTTGTGCGAATAGACGACAAGAGGATAATTATCGGTATCTTAATAACGAGAATAACCGGGAACAAAGTGACTGGTGAAAAATCATTGCGGCTTCAAAGCGCATATTCATTTAGGTCTGAGTCTCAAGAAATATGGGCTGAAGATTTTAAAACTATTTTAGACATAGCAAAAGAAAGAGACTGTAAAAAGATAACATTTGAGACAAGCAACGATAAAATAGCAAGTCTCGGCGAAAGCGTAGGATGTAAGGAAATATCACGAATGTATGAATACGTTATATAGGCGGTGAAAAATGGGAAGTGATAGCGGTAGCGACAGCACAACAACCACGATAAGATATGCAGCCTACATAGAGACGAAACACTCTGATTTTCTAGATACAGTTGCATCTAATCGCGAGGATCTTATCGGTAGTAGTGGCAGCGGAACTGTTCTTTCAAAAACAGAATGGGTAACACAAGTTTTAGGCCTAACTCAATTTGCCTTTCTTGCCACATATATAGCGACGGGCGATAACCTTGATGCAGAATATGCAGAATATGTCGCAGCTCAGGAAACAACAACAGAGGGTAAAGCATCGCCTTTCGCTTCTTATAATAATATCTATGTTGATGTTGGTTTTTTCGGTACGGGATACACTCTTGCAAGTTTTCCATCCTTATACGATATGTTCGGAAAGTTCATGGCAGGCCTTGATATAGATGCTCTGTATTCACAAATTTTCGAGAACGTTACAAATTCTCCAGAGGTGAATGCACTCGTTGCAGCAGAATCGGCTTTAATGGATGATGACATTGTGGCTAATTCTTTACCAAGGATTGAATTAGGATCAAGAGATATAAATTCAAATATGAGCAGCACGTTTGTAAACGCCAAGGGAATTGTCGAGGACGGAAAAGTAAAGGCTTTGGCAAAATTCAGCGCTCAGCTTAAATATAATTTAATATCAGTGGCACAAGCTGTATGGCAAACACATCTTGAATGGAATCGCGGTGTGGTGGGTGTCTACTCTGAAATAATGAAATTCTATTTTTCTGCCAAAACGGATATTGATGAAATCAATTATGCGATGGCAGCTAAACATGCGCTATGGCCATTCACTGTTCTTGATTTTGAACGAGCGTGCTTAGGTGCATTACAGGGCGCAACAGTACAGAAAACAGATGTTGCAGGCGCTTCGACAACCTCAAGGGTTTTGAGCGGGGCGTTGTCTGGTGCAGCCATGGGAGCCATGGTAGGGGCACAGGTAGCTCCTTCAACTGTAGCGGGAGTTGGTGGAGCAACGGTGACGTCAGCAGGTGGTGCTGGTTACGGTGCTGTTGGTGGGGCAATATTAGGGATTGGGGCAGCATTGACTTATTGATTTTATTACATAATTAGGAATATAAATGGGCTCAAGTAGCAGCAGCGGAGATACAACAACAACAATCAGGTTCGCTCCTTATATAGAGAGCAAACATTATGATGCGTTAAATGTATCTGCCTCAACAAGAGAATCGATTATAGACGTCTCTCCTTATGCTGCATATGCCGCTGTCTCCTCTGATAATGCGTTCTTTGGTATCGGTTATTCTATTAGTAGTTTTCCTTCCTTATATGATACGTTTGGAAAATTCATGGCTGGCCTTGATATAGATGAGTTATTCACAAGCTCATTCAGCGATAAAATGGATTCTGCCTTGTCGAATGATTATATAGATTCTGAAATTTCAATTATGGATGATTCTATTAATCAGATGCAGAAAGAAAAGATCTTATCAAGAGATTCTAATACAGCGAATAGCAGCACGTTTATAATTGCCCAGGCAAATATTGAAGATAACCGAATTAAAAAAACAACTGAATTAAGACTCGACGTCAGGTATAGTTTAATACCGGGAATTGTTGAGACATGGAGTAAAACATTAAGCTGGGACAAAAGCGTTGTAACGGAATACGCAAAGGCGATGCTGGGTTATTACCTTTGTAAAACAAATACTGACGAAGCTGAATATAATAAAAAAACAGAAAATACTATTTGGCCAATAACTGTTTTAGATTTTGAAAGGTCCATGCTTGCTGCAATGACCGGAGCCAAAGTTACAAGGACAATGACAGATAAAGAAAGGTCTGATATTTCAAAAGCCCTTTTGGTAGCAAGCCACACATGGCAAGGCGCACAAATGGGATCATATTGGGGTCCATATGGTACTGTTATTGGGGCAGTAGTTGGGTTTGCAATAGGAATGGCAGTAATGCTTTTTGAATAGGAGAAAAACATGGTAAATTATTGGAATAGAAAATACGATATGGATCAGTTGGAAAAAACAAAAAACAGGATTACAAAGCTTTCTACTCCTGGGGTTAATGAACCTCTTCCATTTCAAAAAAGATATAGCCCAAAACAGGATTCTCCTGAAGAAAGTTTAACCGCCAGGGAAAGTTTTGTGAAAAGTTATTCAGAAACACCTACAGCACCTAAAAGCTGGACACAACAGAAGTTTGCCGGAAAAATGAATGTTGGCGATTTTGTTTCTCTTGCTGGTGGGTTATCTCAGGCTATTGCACCAGATACAGCACAAGGTAGAGTTGGAGGAGTTTTGGCTAATTATGCTGGCCAGGAAAAGGCAAGGCTGAAAGAAGAAAGAGATTATCAAAGAGGTGAAGAAGATAGATCTCAATCCAGAGAATTGGCTGGGTTAAATATTGATAAAGCCAGGAAGAGCTTGAGTGAAACAGAACCGCCAACAGAGTTTGGCGCATACTGGAAATCAGAAACAGCCAAAGGCACGGCATCAAGCGACATTGTTAAAAACTTTAAAGGACTTGGGAAAACACAAACAAGTAGATTTAAGGTTGTTGGCAATAGACTTATAGATATATCAGGAGAAGAACCAAAAGTAGTATTGCCAAATTTAAAAACAACAGATCGGAAAACATTAGAATCTATGGGCCTGACAAAAGTTGGTGATAGCCTGGTTGATATTTCAGATCCTAAAAATCCCAAAGTTGTTTTACCAGGTGGAATGAAAGGCGCGGGAACTTACAAACAGAGAACCCTATATAAAAATGGCGACGAGTTACCTATATATTCAGAAAAAAAATATAACGAAGCGATTGACAATAAATGGTCACCAATAAAGCCTGGCAAAACCAGTACAAAGAAAGGTGGAATGTCTGATGTAGGTAAAGCCGCTTATGAAAATTGGGTAACTACTTTTATTAGTGAAGATGGAACAAGAACAAAGCCTACTATAATAGAAAGTCTTAACCAGAAAAAAATAATTACAACCCAGGAGAAGGCCTATAATAACGGATGGGCGGAAAAATATGATGCGGATGGTAATCAAATATACCTGACCCCCGGTGGTGATGTTATAAATCACCTCGGGAAAAAAGTTGGAGAAGTGCCTTTGGCCGAAATGGCTAGAATTCCATCTACTTTAAAAAAGAGTCGTTGATATGGTAGAATTCAAAAAATATAATTTAGGCGAGCTGTATGATCCTCCTGATGGTGATACTACTATTAAGGCA
>Ga0208904_1002910_pt1 | contig 10460 bp, 10 predicted proteins | sample AntAceMetag02UKB_FD_184774 | JGI IMG/M metagenome (GOLD analysis project Ga0208904, IMG submission 184774) | Saline lake microbial communities from Ace Lake, Antarctica - Antarctic Ace Lake Metagenome 02UKB (SPAdes) (version 2) | ecosystem: Environmental > Aquatic > Non-marine Saline and... | reverse complement strand
CATACTCTTTTAGAGCGGATTTATGCGTAAAAGCTCTTTGGTACAAGGACAGGTTCTTAATCTTTGTAGCAATGAGCGACTCGGCCTTCTCCTTGGTTAGGAAAGTGACCATAGTTGTTATGTTATATGTGTGTTATTTTTTTAAGCCTCCTTCTTGATGTAATGAGGAGAGAGGTACTTCTGGAGGTTAAGGTAAGTAACCACAACGTCAGCGGGGGGCGCGAGGAGGTCGCGGAGTGTGTCGTCGAGGATGATCTGACGGCCGTTATCGGGGTGCTTGAGACCCTTTTCGGTGATGTACTTGTTAATGAACTTGGTCACTTCAGAGCGAGAAATGAGCTCGCCTTCGGGAAGTTCAAGGAAAGTGCGCAACTTAGGCGTCACATCCTGCTTTCGGTTGAAGCCGTTGTTGGCAGCGCGCGCCTTAGCCTTTTCACCATCGGGATCCTCTTGGGTATTCTTGATCTTACGCACAAGCTTGGAGAGGTTCTTGATATCGTTGCGGAGGGCGGCAATTTCGGTGTGAACGGTTTCGAAAGACATTATATCTTTCTTACACGATTAATCTTTAAGTCTATGTAAAGTAGCACAAGAAGTACCGCGATTGCAATCACAATTAAAGCGTTGGCCGTTTTGGGTGTCATCACAGTGCTTTCTCTGGGTTTGTCAATAAATCTGAATGGTTGTCTCGATCCATTTGTGGGACATCCACCTGCACAACAGTCTTTGGGACAGGGTAGTACATTTACCCCCTTCCTCACTCCACAGAATTGCTTAGTCTCACCCTTATAGGCATAGCACCTACATTCTTCGATGACATTGCAGACCATTTTATTATATCACAATATATTAATGGACGATCATATTTATTCAAAACCTACGATTGAAAAATTCATTCAAGAAAACTTATTTTTCAAAGATCCCAAGATGCAGAAATATTATGACAGAAATCTCCAGAGGGATCTTGGTAAGTTTCGATCGCGCGCCCAAAGTGCTCACAAAACTAAGAACTTTGACAAGATGATGTATGTCTTTGTGACCGATTCTATTCGTGACATCATCATAAACACTGTAGGTGAAATCGGTGAATATATGAAGTCTATGGGTGATGTGATCATCAGTGGTGGTGAAGCGTTCAATTTGTATACAGACTTCGATGATCGTATTATCACGAGTGATATAGATGCCAAGTTTGTTCCACGTCTCCCCGTAAACCCTGTATATTTTGGGAAACTTCAAGCAACCAAACTTATGCTGTGGAATAAGTTGGGGGAAATTGCACAACACTTGAACATAAAAATCAAGAACCGAATTATGTCGATGAAAAAGAAGGATCCGAAACTATTCAAGTTCTTGGGAATCAGTTTCAAGAATTCTGGACCGTTTGTCACGAGACGGTATACACTCATCAAGAAGAAGAAGACTAGGAATGATAACAAACCTGGTAAGAGTGATGTTTTCATTGATGTCGAACTCTTTGCCCTCGACCTCAATATTCGTTTCTTCTCACCCGAAACTGGGCGTATTCAAGACTTTACCATGGGTGGTATTCTCGATATCCCATTCATGCGCCCAAAAGAGTTTGGATACGAAGTGGTCTTATCGAGACGGCGTGGTATCACCTATCGTAACCTGAACACTGGAAAACTCGTTACAGACAATCGAGTGTACATCGCGAGTAAAGAGTTTCTTATCGAAGACATTTATCTGATGCATAAACTGAAACTTAGACCAGAAAAAAAGGAAAAGGATCGTCAACGCCTCATCAAATTGGCGCGACTCTTCGATAAGCGTATCAAGTCCACGAATTCAATCGATGATGTGTTCAAGAGTGTTAGAGGAAAAATCGTCAAGCGAGCCCCAGTGGTGAAGAAAGATGCTAAAGTTCCTATGAATCGAGCAAAGAAGGTTGATCCCTATAAATACAAGAAATTCACGACAAAACCAGTACAAGATAAACTCTCTAAACAACTCGTACACGGTCTCAAACCTGTCGTGAAGAATACGAATATCAATGGGTACACCAAATCATCAGGGAACAAGCGTTTCAATCTTAACAATCTCAAATGGAAGAATGTGAAAAACAATTCATATGTGAAAAATGAGTACCCACTCAGAACGAATAAGGCTCTCGCACTCCCCAAGAATATGAACATCACTAAAACCCTATATGGGTATAATCCCAGGCGAAACCAATGGGTACCAAAAGAATTACTTAATAAAGCTGCAGCCATACCTTTTGTTGGTTTAAAGAAATGAAACCATCAGTATACATAAATGATCTACAACGCCCCCACTAAAGGTGAAGACGGTCTCTACTTTGTCAAGGTCCTCAATGATGATAAGCGTAAATCCCTGGTTCAACTCAATAAGGTGAAGATTACCGATGTATCAGGAGAGATCATCATGCATCTCGGTTCAGATGCGAACATCGATAAGATTGATGGTGTCGACACTCAGAACCTCGAAGCTGCTCTCGAGAATTGTGAGTCTTGGTTTGGTAAGAAGGTTTCAGATGGTGTCATTAGGGGTGCCTACACCTCTACCATCAATGCTGGCTCTATGACTTGTGACCGCATCGAAGCGACCAAGGTGTTCAATACGCATCAGGAGGTCATCGATTTTGAGGCTGTCCAGCCCGAAAAGAATTGTGATGTCATTCTCGAATTTGCTGGAATCTGGTTCGCCAAGAAGGCTTTCGGCCCAACTTGGAATGTCGTCCAGGTGAAGGTCCATGATGATCCAATTGTCGACACTTATCCAGACGGATATGCTTTTGTTGAGGATGAAGAATAAAAAAATTGTTATTATTATATAAAAGATGATGAAGGGCCGTAACCAGAACATTCTTATGTTGGTCGCCGTAGCTGCCCTTGTTTTCCTCCTTTTCACCATGAACTCCAAGTCGAATTACTCCATCAGCGAGCAAGAGTACGCTGCTTTCGGTCCCGGTCCCGCCACTGGTCCCGCTGCTGGTCCCTCAGGTGCGCCAGCCGACACTGTGTGCGGTGGTATGAAGCGTGGCACCGGTCTCGCCTCGTCGCTCCTCCCCCGTGAGGTTGCCTCCGAGGAAGACTTCGGTCAGTTTGCCCCAGACGATATCCTCAAGGGACAGAACTTCTTGGAGCCTCGTGCCCAGGTTGGCTTCCCCGAGACTGTCGGTGGTGCCCTCCGCAACGCTAACCAGCAGATCCGTAAGGATCCCCCCAACCCCAAGGAACCTTTCGTGTGGAACAACTCCACCATCGTTCCAGATTTGATGCAGCGCGGTCTCTGCGCTTAAAGAATAGATGAATAGTAATATAAATGACTTCTGTTTCACCTGACCTCTCCGGGAGTGTATCTAAACTCGTAGAGCTCAGCAAACAATTAGCCGAGGCGAAATCCGATATCAAGGTCCTCACTCAAGAGGAGAAGCGCTTGAAGGAAAATGTAAAAAAGCATATGATGGATCAGGGTATTGACACCATCAACCTCAGGAAGGGTAAAATTAGCATTCGTAAATCTGTCAGGAGGGTTGGTATGAGTAAGGATTCTATCAAGGAAGGTCTAATGACATTTTTTGGTGGAGACGAAACTAAAGTAGAAGGAGCCCTAAATGCAATTAAAGATGGACTTAAAACGAAAGAATCCACTTCACTGTCCCTAACTGGTATAAAGGATAAACCCGAAAAAGAAGTAAGTAACTAATGGTCTGGAGCCAATACGTATACGAAGCGAACACCGGCTTTGATGTCGGTGTGAGTGATGATGAAGAAATTGATGATAACGTTCCTCTGAATATCGAAGACTGGGAAGTCGAATACTCAGAAGAGCTATGGCATATATGGAATACTATCAGGACACTGATGGATGACGCCCGCGTCGAACATATGGGAGAATTTTGTGATTTTGTGGAGTTTTGTTACAACGAGCACGATTCTGTGGATGTTCTAGATATCCACTCCGAAAATGAAGAACTCCTTGATTACATCTGGAAAAGACTACGAATAATCATTATTGATAATAGACTCCAGGGAGAAATGATGCGCGGTGCTACTTTCAACCATTTTGTCGACTTTTCTAAAAAATATATGTGTCTATATTAAATGCTCCCCGATATCACTTCCCAGAAAGTCGCTATCCCCGCCGCCCTTTTTTTGGCGCTCAGCCCAGGTGTTCTTCTGACCACCAATGGGTCAAAGGTAACTTTCATGAACCGCAAAACAAACCAGTCTGCGATCTTCTTCCACGCCCTCGTGTTTTTCCTCGTGTACAGCCTCATCGCCAAGGCTATGGGTCTCGTGCTCACCAGAACCGACCTTGTCGTAACCACCGTGCTCTTCCTCGCGTTGAGCCCTGGTCTTCTCCTCACTCTCCCCCCAGGTTCGGGTGGCGTGATGCGATCAGGTCAGACCAGTCTCGAAGCGTCTCTGACACACGCGATTGTATTCGCCGTGGTTTTCGCGCTTTTGCGTCGTCAATTTCCTCAATTCTATTAAGTAGGAAGATGAAATACCTCGTGTTAGGGCCAGCGTCTATGGGTATATATTCCATGATAGGTACCCTAAAAGCTCGAGAGTCTGAACTTGTCGATGTGAAAGAAATTTCAGGGTCTTCTGCTGGATCAATTTTGGCACTATTCTTGGGGGTTGGAATGTCTGTTGATGAAATTCTCGAAACTTCGTTGAATTTGAATGTCCCCAATTTTGTTAAGATACGCTTGGGCTCCTTTTTTAACAAATTTGGATTTGTTGATATGGCTCCTATTCGTAAAAAATTTGTGGAAATATGTGGTTGTGATCCCACCTTCAGGGAACTTGATATGAAGATTTACATTTCAGCGTTTTGTATGAATACCTCTGAAACGGTGTATTTTTCTAAGGATACACACCCAGATATGAAGGTCATAGATGCCGTATGTATGAGTATGGCGGTACCTTTCATATTTGCGTGTGGGAAGTACGAAGGTCAAACCTATGTCGATGGAGGTATGAAAGAGGAATATCCATTAACACCATTCTTTGATAAAAAACCGCACGAAGTTACGTGTATTAAAATTAAGATGAATCGAATGTATCAAGACGATATTCAAACACCAAAACAATTCGTTGAAACCCTTGTGCGTTCAGCACTTTCTAATCGGGTCACCTACGATACACCAATAGAAATACTCGAAATCAATGTCGAAGATACAGATGTTTTTAATTTCAACATGAGTTATGAAGAAAAAATTCAATTATTTAACAGAGGATATACTTTTTTGTCAGCCTAATGTAAATGGATGTGGATACATTTAGTGTGAGGCTGACCACACTCCCTTCCCTGACAAGAACCGATCTAGCTTCTTATCAGCAAAGGTCCGAAATGAAAGGTATAAATCTCAATATACTTTTACGAAAAGCTCAAGCGATGAATGCACGACGCCGTGATTTAAAAATCCAAGAAAAGATTCAAGAGTTTAAAAGTCGGATGTCACCACTACCCAAGGACATCTATACTAGGGTTGTTTCAACGATTACCCCTGAGAGTGATGTATCAAAATTGATACAAGAGGCTGAATCGATCAGGAAAAAGAGGGATACACAGCAGACGGGTCGGTTTAAAGTCAGTTTTTTCGAAACGATCAAGAAGTTGAATCTAAACAATAATGATATCGACGGCCTCATTCATCGACTAGATCGTGGTGAGGATATACGTGTGTTAACTAAAGAAGCGTACGACTTGCAGGGGAACCGACAGTTGGAATCAGTATCCAACGAACGCAAGTTTCTTAAAAATGCTTTGAATCGTATAGGACTTAACGACGGTGATAAAAATGGTATTTTGTCTCGTTTTCAACCAGATAAACAGGTGATCACACAGCTCATAGAAGAAGGTAAAAAATTGAAACAGCAACGTGATATCGAAATAGTTGAGAAAGAGAAAAGAAAATTATTAAAACGTATTGGCACTCTCGGTGTTGACGGTCAGTTTTTAAAGCAGGTTAGAAACGCAAAAACAAAAAGTCATATTTTGGCGTTAAAAAAGAATATAGAAAACAAGGGACAAAACAAGCAAAATACTCAAATTGCAACTCGTAAACTAAACTTAATTTCACTGGTGAAAAATCTTGGTATGTATTCACAGTTTGCTGGGGATATTGAGAATATACAAACACTAAAATATGCGAATGTTGTACAAGTCACCATTCGAGAGGCGGTCAAGTTAAACCTCTTGAAAAATGCGTCAGATGTCGGGGACTTTACGAGTAGAATCACGTCTATAAGAACTGTGAATCAGCTCGTGCCTATGAAAAAACTCATCGAACAGACTCGAACGGAAATGAAGGTTGCCAAACAAAAAGCTGAAAACGATAAACTCACTAAACGTAAACAAGTGTTGTCGTTCGAAGTTCAGAGTGTCAAGATTCCTGTAAACAAAAAGAAACTTTTTACTAATCGTCTCAAATTGAAAAAAGTTAACATACCAAAATTGCAGTCAGAGTTGAATAGTGTGATAAAGAATGAAAAGTCAAAGAAGAATCAAAATGAATTAAATGAATTGAAGCGGTATGCCACGCGTTTCAATATTAGTCCAACGCCTTTCATTCAAAACTTTCAAACTTCAAACACTTCCCTTAATTCAATCAAAAAGAAAGTTGATGATGTCGTCATGAAGAAGAAAACTTTAAAAGAAATTAAGACGGTAGTAAACCGTAAGATACTTGAAGCTTCATTGAATAACAACTTTTCTGAAAGATTGAAAAATAGCAATACAAAAAACAACGCATTGAAACTCAGTAGTGAAGTCAATAAAGCTTACACAATTAAACTCGCGACTGCTAAAAAAACACTTTCTAATCTAGCAATTGAAAGTGGTCTAAATGCGATGACACCTATATCCGCTACTAAGAATTTCAATACTCTCAAAAAGGTGAATAATGTCGTAAAGTTTCAAAGTAAGGTTCTACTTGATCAAATGTCTAAACGTTTGGGTGTGAACGTACCCATAACAAATACACAAACAAATAAGAATGTGAAGATTTTGAAATCAAAGATTGGAAATGCTTACAACGTAAAACAAAAACAGATCAAAAACCAGTTTGATCGTAGAAAGCGTCTCGAGAAGGCAAACATGGAAGTATTCTTGAATAAATACAGTAAGACATTGTCTGTAGAGGAAAGAACGAGATTTTTGATTTTTTTTGATGCAGGTGCTAACCTTGGAGTACTTAAAACGAATATTCATCGATATGCGACACAAAAAAAACGAGCCGCCATAACTGCTGATGTGTACGCCATTCGGTCATTGGGTATGTCTAACCAGGATCAACAGTTATTCATAAGGCGTCTCTTGACTGATGAAAACGCTAACATTGTATTGAAAGATGCTCGTATGTTTATGACACGTATTCTCAATGACTTGAGACGTAGTAATGCTGATAAAATATCCGAATTTCTAAAAGAACTTGAAATCAAACCACAAAATATCGATCGAGTGATGAAAAAGTTTGCGACAACGTATATCAACATGAACACTCTAAAAAAGGAGGCTACGAAAATTGAAAACTTCAGGAATCATGGTAATTGGGTGGAAAGTAATGATGAATTCTTAAACTTTGTAGACGAATTACCACTTGATCCCGAAGACAATATTAAAATTAAATCAAACTTTAACAGTGACCTAGTGAACTTTAACACTGCCGTGAATACAGCTATCAAAACAGCACTCAATACCCAAGATGAAAAAACGAACAGCATTCGTCGTGATCTAATGGAATACATCAACAAACATCAACTAAACAATTACAATAAACAGACACTGTTACACAAGTTAAACGTAAATGAAAATGAAAATGAAAATGAAAACACAAATGAAACGAGAAGTAAAAAAATGATAAACCTCAAAAAAGAAGTCAATACACTCACAAAGTCTAAATTAAATCGAGAACAATTGAAGAAGCGCCAAGAACGACTGAAGTATCTCAATACATTCAAGATTCTGACCAATCGTGAAAAGATGTATCTGTTATCAAAGAATAATTCAGAAGCTGAAAAGTATCACAATCGTCGTAAGAGGGAGCTTCGATTTAAACTGCGACGATACATTGTCGATAAGCTCGGTTTCACTATGGATCAACCTGAAATCGTAAAAATCTTTGAAAAGTTTGATGCTGTACCCGAAAAATATAACGAATATGCACAAAAAGCCAATGAAATCAAACAATTGAAAAATCAAAAGACCCGTCTCAAAAGTAAAACGAGAAACGCCGCGATTTTAGAAGATATAGAGGAAATCGGAAATCTGGTCAACGTATCTAAGATCAATAAAAAAATCAATCAAGATTTCATTACCAAGATGAAGAAGAAACTTTCTGATCTCATTTTGAATTCTGGTATGACCATAAAGTTGAACCTATCAATGATTCGTAACCCACAACAGATCAATGCGATCATGATAAATATTAAGAAGGCGTATGGATCTAAGAGGTTTCAGGAGATGCAACAATTGAAAATATCACTCTTGGGTCTTACCCCACAGAATCAAAATGAAATTCTTCAAGAATTTGTCACGACAGATATACAACTCAAAACATCTATGAAGAAGGTTATGGAAATTCAGGAGAAGATGAGAGAAAACAAACATAAAGCTGATAAGAATCTTTTACAAGTTTTCTTGAAAAATGAAGTCAAATTAACACAGAAAGATATGAATGATTTACTTTCTGATTTTGACAAAGTGAAAAATGTTCAAAAAATAAGGGTGAAAGCCATGCAAGTCAAGAAGTTTCGCAACGACGAAAAGACTGCTGAAAATAGACTGAAATTGGTAAAGACATTGGATGGAATCGATCTATCTGATACAGACAATAAATCAATTCTCACAATGTATGATAAGAAACCTAACAGTGTCATGTTATACGAAACCACTGCTAAACAACTGAGTTCGACGCGCAAGAAGGAGTTAAAAAATAAAGAGAAATCTAACCTGAATGCCCTACTTAAGACACTTAAATTATCAAACACAAATTCTAAACAAATTCTAAACAGTTTCGAAAGAGTACCAGATTTTAAACTTCCAAAAGCCAAGAGTGAAGCGATTCGTGTGCGTAAAAAGCGGGACCGTGAGAAATTAACTAATGCTCTCAAACCAATGTCTCTATCGGAAAATAACCGAAAAATAATTTTAGCTAACATGAACAATGTCAATGTCGTGATAAAAAAAGCTCGAAATTTGGATACACAACAAAGATCTGAAAATGTGTTACAAACTCAACTCAGACAATATATCGCTTCTAAAAATCTCGGAAACAATGCCAAGAACCTTCTCAACCAAGTCAACACTACAACCACTCAAGATGGGATGAAGTATATTCGAGAAAAAGCTAATCAAATGAAGGTGAGAGCAGATGCTTCTAAGATAAGTAAAAAGAAGACAGAACTTTCTCGATACATGAACGATATGAAAGTGAACCTCAGTCAGAGAAGAGGTTTTTTACGGGGAGTACAGGGTAACACAAATATCAACGCGATCAAACGAATGATTCAACAAACCCTAAAGGTAAAAAATGATAAGGAAACTGTAGATGTACAAAGAAGAACTCAGGTAAAGTTATACATTAACACATTGAATCTTCCAAACTCTGAAAAAACAAAATTATTGCGCATGTCTGGTAATATAAACGTAATAAAGCGACAGGCGTCCGGTATTTTGAAACAGATACAAAAGAATAAACTTAATGCATCAAAGGCGAAAGCTTCTATTCAGGCTGTAAAAACTCTAAATAATCAGAGAGTAATCAAGAGTGTACAAATATCCAAAATGCGTAATACACGAGTCAAAGCGCGTGAACACCTAAAGTCTCTTAAACGCACAATAACACTAAAAGATAGACAACTTCTCCAACGGCTTAATGCCCGACGTATCACCTTACCACAATTCAAACAGATGACCTCCCTTGTATAAAATATATAGGATATTCAAAATACTTTTTTGTTAGTCTAATATATATGATAGACGCGTGCGACCCCGACGCGGATTTAGATACTCTCAGGAAACTCATAAGGATGAATACCGGGAAAACCATTAAACTAACAAAGGAAGAAATATGTGGAGTATATGAAGATATTCAGGCAGGTAAGTTGCCTCTACCCCCTCTCGTCATGAACTCGACTAAAACGTATTTGATCGACAAAAAGTCACCACTGTCATCTAAAGACTATGAGTTGTTTTTCAGCTCCACAGTCAGACGTAAAGACCTTGTACGTCTCGCGAGAAAAGCTGGACTCAAGAAGATTGAAAATCTTAAAAAATACGATTTACAGGATGCCATCGGTAAGCGTCTCAGTGGTATGAACGTTCACGAACCTGTGAAGTTTTCTCGTAAGAGAACTCTCGTCAAAAAGATGATCACACCTAAGAACAATGTGGGACTCTTGAATAATGGGGGCGTCAAGAATGAACCAAACAGGTTGAATAATGGGGGCGTCAAGAACGAA
>Ga0208904_1002909_pt1 | contig 10462 bp, 10 predicted proteins | sample AntAceMetag02UKB_FD_184774 | JGI IMG/M metagenome (GOLD analysis project Ga0208904, IMG submission 184774) | Saline lake microbial communities from Ace Lake, Antarctica - Antarctic Ace Lake Metagenome 02UKB (SPAdes) (version 2) | ecosystem: Environmental > Aquatic > Non-marine Saline and... | reverse complement strand
ATCCAACTCCAATAAAACAATCAGAGGATTATGACTTTGAGAAGGGCGTTGGGGTTAAAATGGTTTATGGGCAGAAAGCAATAGAAGATGCCGCTGGAGATAAACCAAATTATCTGCTTGTAAAGAGCTATGCAGGTAATCCGAATAATAGCTAAGTTAACCGTAGAATGAGCCTCTTCGGAGGCTCAACTACACAACTGAAAGGAGAACGATGAATATAAAAAGATGGCTAACAGGAATAGGAGTAATAGCTTTTCTGTCTGTATCTATGTATGTTATAGCAGATCAAGCTGATACTCTGGACTTACATAGCAATGTTAAAGAAGCTGTTGGTATAGCTGATGTTTCAAGTGCTGTGTGTCTTGAAATATCTGCAAGCGGTGAAGCGTCTGTTGTAGAATCTAGCGCAGCAGCAATAGCGGTTGATTTAGCCGCATTGGAAGTATTACTAACTGCTAGCAATGTTGACTTGGATGCACTAGAGACACTTGTTACGGCAGGTAATGTTGATATTGCAGCTCTGGAAGTATTGCTCACAGCTAGCAATGTTGATTTGGCAGCTATGGAAGCATTACTTATCACAATAGATGCTGACACAGGTGATTGTGCTACTGATTTAGCAGCTCTTGAAGTGCTAATCACAGCAAGCAACGTGGACTTAGATGCTATTGAGACACTAATAACTGCTGGCAACGTGGACTTAGCGGCTATTGAAGTATTGATAACTGATGGAAATGTAGATTTAGCGGCTATTGAGGTGCTTAATACAGCAATCCAAGCAGCAGTAGAAACCGTACCTGCTAAGACAGGAACTGTGGCAGTAGCAGACGCACAAGTTAAAGCTAGTGCAGGAACTGTTTATGCAGTGTTAGTTTCTGGCATAGGTGTAACAGCAGCCGATAAAGTAGAGATAAAGAACAGCACGGACAATTCAGGTGCTGCTCTTATTACTGTTGTCGCAGATGCAGCTAACGGAACTTGGGCGTTTTATCCTTGCGTAGGTATTACTTACGACACAGGGATATATTGCGATGAAACCAAGTCAGGTGGAACATTCACTGTTACAATAGTAAGTGAATAAGGTTTAATTGGTGGCGAGGTTTAATAGCCTCGCTACCTCCTTATAAAGAAAGGAGAATTATGTTACTAAAATACACGGGCAGTCGGCAATATATCAGATCAGACTTCGACCATAAGAGATATGCTTTTAGTACAGAGAATAATTTTATATGTGATGTAGAACATAAAGCAGCAATAGCACTTTTCAAGACAGGACAATATGTACCTGTTCAACCAAAGAAACCTATTATTGAAAAAGAAGAGGAATTTGTATGTGAAAAATGTGGGAAGATTTGTGCATCTAAGGCGGGTTTGTTAGCACATTCAAGATATTGTAAAAAATAAGCTCGTTAAGAGTATTATAAAACAAGGAGTGGCTTTATGAACCTGTCACAGATGTTAAATAGAAGCATGCAAGATTTGAAACAGCCAGATTTTAACAGATATCCTATTGCTCTACTCAAAGAGTATTTTGATGAGGCACAGCGGGAAATAAATGTTCGTACAAAGACTATACGAAGTTCTACCATTCTTGATTCAGTAGCAGACCAATCAACCTATGACAAGCCTACCGACTTATTAGATTGGAGCATAGACAAGATTTATTATTCTGTAACTACATCAAGTTATAGAAGGCGTTTAGTTCCTATCACTATTGAGAAACTTAATAATATAAATAGAAATTGGAGAGAACATACAGGAAGTCCGGTTTATTGGTATATAGATAAAGAGAACGATAAATATGGTTTTTATCCTTATGAAACAAGTGTTCATACAGGAACGAATTGCATAGAGCTAAAATACCGTGCTAAACATACCAAAATGACCACTTACTACATTACAGGTACGGTTGATGTAACTAATGGCTCTACTGCTGTTGCTGGCAACTCCACTGCGTTTATTGGCAATGTTGTGAGTGGTAATGAACTAGGAATCGGAAAGCTACTTGATAGAACAACGGATTTCCCGACAACTTTCTTTGCTTTAGCTTCAACACCTGTCGCAGATGATGGTCTAGTTATCGCTGAATATACAGGCGCAACTGCTACCGCACAATCTTACATCATATCTTCTGTATCTTCTATAAAGAACGATACATTGAATATGGCTTGTGTTAGATATGTAATGGGCTTATGTAAGCGTAAAGACGGCGATTTACAGGCAGGCTCTTCGTATATGGGCGAGGCAATAGGCAGAGCAGAAGCAGAGGCATATAGACTTGAAACTGATGTAGCTTCGGCTAATGAGGCAAGTGTTCCCGACGGGGCAAGTCCTTATCCCGCAGGTCAAGGAGATTATTTATAATGAAAGCTGGCGTAAAGGTATTCTCTGGGATGTCAGTTAAAGACCATCCCACTATTATTGATGATAAACATTCTCCCGACTTATCAAATTGCAGAGTGGATAATCCTTTGGGAGCTTTATCTAATATGGAAGGCATATCAAAATACAATTCCGTAGGCTTTGGGGCGTCAATAGTAGCCATACATCAGCTTAATGGGCATATTTTTAGCTTGAGAGGTGGTAGTGCTGGTTCTGCTAGTGGTAAGTTGTATGAGGGTAGAATTTTTGAAGGATATACCGCAATAACAAACTGCGTAGAATTACAAGCAATGCAAAACGACCTTGCTGGTAATTATTATCTTGCAAATGATATTGACTGCACTTATTGCACACAAGACCCAGCAGGTGCTTTATATAATGCTGGGGCTGGATTTGCTCCTGTTGGAGATTATTCCAATCCATTTACAGGAACTTTTGACGGTAATGAACACACAATAACAGGATTAAAAATAAATAGACCTTCTACGGCTTATATAGGTTTATTTAGTTATATAAATGGGGCAGAAATAAAAAATGTTGGCTTAATAAATATTGATATAACTGGTGACCATAATATTGGTGGATTGGTAGCTGATATTAGACCACCTGACGCAAATATAATAAATAATTGTTATGTTACTGGGTCTGTGAGTGGAAACGGAGGTAGTATTGGTGGATTACTAGGAATGCAAAATAGAAGGGCTATCACAATAACTAATTGTTATACTACTTGTTCTGTTTCTACAGGTGCCAATTATGCGGGTGGATTGATTGGATATAATGACGGATATGGTAATGATGATACAATAACTAATTGTTATTCTGCTGGTGCTATAAGTGGTAGTAATGTAGGCGGATTGATTGGATATAATAGTGCAGGAACTTATAACGACTGCTTCTGGGACACTCAAACATCAGGACAAGCTACAAGTGGTGGAGGTACAGGAAAAACCACAGCACAAATGAAACAACAGGCAACCTTTGAAAATTGGAATTTCTCTACAATATGGGCGATAGTTGAAGATGTCAGCTATCCTACTTTGAGGTAAAAAATGCCACACAAACAAAAAGTATTCAACGGCTTAATGGTTCGCTTTGATAAAGTGGATATGCCACCAGAATATAGCCCAGATTGTGCCAATGCAGACACTTTTACTAAAGGAGCGTTAAAGAACATTGAAGGCATAGAGAAACAGCATACAACGGCATTTGGTAGCGCAATAATAGCCGTTCATCAATTAAATGGACATGAATTTTGTTTAAGCGGGAGCAAACTTTATAAATTATGAGTACAGAAATAAAAACCTCACTTAATCCAAACTTAATACCTTCTGTAATTGATTTTAAGGGATTTGCATTTTGGCTTGACGGAGATAATATTCCTTATTATCAAAATGAAAATGGATCATGGGAGTGGATGCACAAAAATCCTACCTCAACCCCGACAGAAGTTCATAGTGCAAGCGGTTCTATGACTGCGGTAAATGGTGGAATGTTATACTTTTATACAGAAATAAACATGGATTCAGGAGAGAATGAGTATGCCTGCCATGAATCGAACCCCAGCCCATTAAGCACAATAACAGGAGATTTCGCAAGCAAGAAAGTAGTTTTAACTTTGCCAGCAAGTGCGGTAAACACAAGTTTCACACATCTAAAAATATACGGCACAGAGGATGGTGGAGCTACTTACTATTATTTAGGAAAGGTAGCAATAGGCACGACTACTTTTGATGATGACAATATAACTAGAGACGCAAATGTTCCTTTTGGGAAACTCACAACTCTGGCGAATAAGACTATAACGCAAACATACTTGAATTATCCGGTTAAAAACCATTTATTCTCCGTAGCGACAAAATCAAGAATACTTATTGGCGGAGTGAGAGCAAAGACAGATGGCACAGTAGCGGTAACAAACGGAGATAAAACAGTAACAGGAACAGATACTCTATGGACTAGGGCTATTGTAGGGGACTTTTTCACACTTGACGGAGATACAAGGCCTTATGAGATAGATAGCTGGACTTCTGCAACAGAAATTGAACTAACAGAGGCTTATGCAGGTTCAGACGCTTCAGGCAAAGATTATTCAATAGAGGGTATAGATGACACTGTTCGCTGGACTGCAAAACATCCTACAACTGCAAAACCTATGTGGTGGGCTTTCCCACTTGATTTTTATAGACGGCTAATAAGTAAAGACGATTCAGGAGTAAAAGGGCTTAATAAGATAGGCAATCAGCCAGTAGTTTATAAGGAACATTCTCATTATTTGCTTACAGAAAACGGAGACGACTTTATAGAACAGGAAAGCAGAACTCAAGTAGGAACTTGTTCTCACTGGTCTATCGTAGAGACAGGAAAAACAGGCTCTAATATCTTTATGACTTATGAAGGATATTTCTACGAGACAACAGGATTAGGAGCAGTAGACTTGAATATAGATTTGAGTAAGACAGTTGACGGAATAAACAAGACAAGGCTTCAATATGTTCAGTCAATATGGCTTAATAGCTTAAAATGGTATATTGCGATTTATTCAAGTGAGGATTCAACTGTTCACGACAGGATGCTTATTTATGATTATACACTTAAAGAATGGATTATTTGGAAGATTAAAGCTAATTGTCTGGCTGTTATGGAAACATCAGAAACTGACCAGACTGTATTTAAGCCGTGGATGGGTTCAACAGGTGGCTTTGTATATAAAATGCTAACAGGAAACAATCTCGGAGCTTCTTCTGGCACTTTGACAGGAACTATAACTGGTGCTGGAGCCGCTTATATTGATGATAGCACGGCTGCTTTTGACACTGGCGGGGATGGGCTAAAAGATGTTTATATTTCAATATTCAATGCAGACGGGGATTTTGTAGAGGAAAAACTGTGTTCTTCTAATACAGGAACTAGAATAACTGTTGCTGCGTGGGGAACTACACCGACAGTGGGCTTTTCTTATGAAGTGGGAAGCATTCGTTGGTATTGGGACAGCAAAACTTTCAATTTTGATTCAGACGATTCCAAGTCAATAAGTGATATTCTTATCAATTTCAAGAAAACAGCTTCAAGCACGAAAGTTAAAGTAACATTTTATTTTTCAGAAGATGCAGAAATTGATACAGCCAGCGACCAAAGCATAGAATTTGACTTGCAATATGACTATTTAGAACCTTTAGGCGTAATGGATAATCGTTTCCGTTATTGCAAATATAGAATAGAGGGTCATGGCACAAACTCGCCCGTACAGATTTCAAGCTTAGTTTTTAATTTACAGGGGTACATGAGATGATTGAACTCGGCGATGTGCCAAACGGAACATTACAGGATTTAATAAGGTGGGCGCAGATTGCTAGGCTCAAAATATTGGAAAATACCGATGATGTAATAACAGCTGGCATATCAGGCAAGTTTACTATTCCTTTTCAGCATGGTGGTAACTTAGTAGATGAAAACACTTTTGGAGTTTCATACATTGCGGGGGGCGGTTTCATATATAAGTCGTTATTGTTTATTCAAGAAACAGCAGACGCAGATGTTACAACAGATATTCTCAAAGACGATTCAGAAACAAGCAATATAAGCACATTAACAAGTGGAAGCGTGGTGCAGGTTACGGAATTTGCAACGCCTATACAATTTGGAGCAACTGAGAAATTAAGTGTAAAGACAAAGTCAGTGGGTGGAGATTTTCAACCAGGAATGTTTTTAACACAAATATTATTTTATGAACAATGAGAGGGGTGAAATATAATGGCTAGAACAAAAGAGGAGATTCAGAAAGAGATAGATGCACTAGGTTCAGGAACTTATCATCTTGCTGCAAGAACAGCAAGTCAAAGGGCTGAAAATGCAGCAACTACGAAAATTAGGAAACAAAGAGAAGCATTACAAAAAGAAATGAGTGGAGCGCAAACAACTAAGCAATCAGAATTAGAGGCAGAAGCTAAAGCCGCAGTAGAAGAAGCTAAGGCAAAACAGGAAGCTAGTAAGGTTTCAGCTCTAGGCTATTATGATAAAGCTGCTGGAGACATAGCAACAAGTAAAACCGCAGCTATGGGCTATTATCAACCATTTGCAGAAGAAATCGCTGGTATGGATAGAGAACTCATAGACCCAGCAATGCGTGAGGAAATGGAAGCTACCAGACGCACTCAATTAGGTGCTTATGGACAGAATCTCGCAGATCAGTTTGGAGATGCAGGTTCAGGTGTTCAAAGTGGTAAGAGAGCCGAAATAGGCATGGGTATTTCAGGTATGCAAGCAGACCTACCAATAGAGCTTCAACTTGAAATTGCAGAGAAAAATAGGCAAGCTAAATTAGGTGTAATAGGCGCAGGTATGAATGTAGCAGGAGCGCAAGCAGGCGTAGAAGGACAATATGCAGGTATGGGTCTTGGTGTGGCTAGTGGAAAAGCTGGGGTGGAGCAAAATTATTCGTATGATCCTGGGATGGCTTATATTCAGTCTCTCGGATACTCTCAGGGCTACCAGAACACGCTAGGAAATAAGAGCCCAACAACAGTAACTACTTCAAGTTTTAATTTTGGCGGAAAGAAAAAGCCAACATTAGGTGGAAATTAGGTTAAAAATATGGTATAATAAACTATAAAAGAGGGTTAAGAAATGTTTACAAAAGGAAGCCATCCAGAAACTGAATTTAAAAAAGGACATAAAACTTCAGAGGCAGTTAGGAAAAAAATGCGAGATAATCACGCAGATGTTTCTGGTAAGAATAATCCTAATTACGGCAAACATCATACTCCTGAAGCTATGGCAAAAATCAGAAAAGCAAGAGAAAGACAGTTTGGGGAAAACAATCCTTTTTGGAATAAACATCATACATCTAAACTTAAAGAAAAATTGAGTATTATGGCAAAAACTAGAACGGGTAATAAAAATGCTCATTGGAAAGGTGGTAAAACTCCTTTATTTCAATCAATTAGAAATTTAGATGAAAGTAAGCAATGGCGTAGTGATGTATTCCAAAGGGATAACTGGACTTGCCAGACTTGTGGACTTCGCTGTAGCGAAGGAAAAGCAGTTTATCTTGAAGCTCATCATATAAAAGAATTCGCCAAGATAATAAGAGGAAATAATATCCAAAATATAATAGAAGCACAACTTTGCAAAGAATTATGGGACATAGACAATGGAGTAACTCTTTGCGAGGATTGTCATAAACTAACTAGAAAGGGGGCAAGAATATAATGCCAACAATACATACACAGCCTGGAAGCGTAGTTTTTGGTGCAGGAAAAAATTTAGGGCAAATCGCAGCAGAACGCGAACAATATACGCGCGGGGCGGAACAAGCCAGAATGGATTTACAAAAACAACGTATTAAAAACGCACAAACAGAACGTGCTTTAGCTCGTATAGACGCAGATGAGAAAGAAACACGCAGACAACAGGAATGGGATGCTATTGCTAAGAGAGCTAAGGAAGCGGCAGATGAAAGTAAAAGGCGTTGGGAAGAAGAGCAGAGAACAAAAGGGGAAATGACCGATTACCAAAAACAAATCATTGAAGCAAAGAAAAGAGCAGAGCAAGAAAGAATTGATAAGATTAACCGAGATAAAGCATGGTTAAAGAAAATACAGGAAGGGCAAAATGTAGGAGGGCAAGTTACACAGCCAACAGCAACTACTCCTACACAACAGCCAGCTCCACAACAACAGGGCATAATGGGATTGTTAGCACAAAAGCAGGATGAATGGAAAGGCGTCCCTTATAGGAGACCAGAACAAGCTCCAGCTCAACCTGAGATAAAAAAAGGATATACGCCTCCTTCTGATATTGCGGATTTATCAACAGGCGACAGAGATGTGTTAGAGAGCATACACAAGCAGTTAAAACCCTTAAATGAAGCAAAGCTAAGACAAGAGGCGAATATAGAGGCTTATGGAAAATATGGAGCGGGGACAAAAGCGAAAATAGCGGCTATATCAATATATAATAATAAAATAAAGCAAATAGAAAGCGACAACAAAAAAGTCAAATCAGAGCTAATAAAAACACAAAACGAGGTAAGAGAAAATAAGCGAAAAGCCAAAAAAGCCATAGAAAAAGAAATGAAAAAAGCAGGTAACCCAACACAGGCACAAATAACTTTAGCAAAGCAAGCATTGTCTCCAGATGGTCTTGGCGCAGGATATACAGCAGAAGAAATGGAAAAACATACAAAATGGGCTAAAGGTATTCAAGCAAGGGTAATAGCAATGGGTGGAGCGGGACAAGCTGGAACTGAACAAGCATTTGGTGCAGAGCAAGAAAAACTAATTCAAGAAAATATACAGGCTCACGGCAGAAGCAGAGAAGAAATAATTCAAGCACTTAAAGCAAAGGGATTATTATAATGGCTGTAATTCCTAACCTATTTGAAGAAGAAAAAAACAGTCTTGTAGTTCCTGATTTATTTGGCGAACCTAAACAAGATTTAGTTATTCCTGACCTATTTGACAAGAGAATTCCCGAAGATGAAGATGATAGAATTGGATTAAAAGAAGAATGGATAAGAAAACCTCCAGCTATTCCCCTTGACCCATTCCCTGCTATTGAAACTTATCAACTCTTTAAATCAACAAAGAGATTACAATCTAAAGACTATGTTTATGTTGATGAAAACCAAAGAAAATTTGATGAATATAGAGTATCAGAATATATAAAAGACATATCAGAAGAACAAAGAAGGGGGAAAACAATTCCTGCTAAAGTTTACGATATAGTTTCTGATATGCCATCTTATATGCTTGAGTTTTTACTTACAGGTGGACTTGCAACTTTTGGTAAAAAGGCAGTAGTTAAGGGACTTACCAAAACGCTCGGAAAGGTTGCTAAAAAACGAGTTGCTGGACTTGCTATAAAAGGAGTTGGTTGGGGTGTATCGGGTGGATTGCGTGCTGCTCAACTGCCCCATAAGGTTGCTGAAAGTGTTATTGGTCGTAGAATACCAGAAGGAATGCAATTAACAGAGGAAGGCAAATTTATTACTGAAGGAGTAAAAGAAAGTCCGTTTACATCTGCTTGGAAAGGTTTTGGAGATGTATGGATTGAAATGATGTCAGAAGAAGCAGGAGCGGGATTAACTAAGGGCTTGAGTATTATCTCAAAGAAAGTTCCATTTATAAGCAAGGCTGTTCGCAAACTTGGTGGGAAATGGATTGGACTTGGTGCAGGTAGAAACATGAGTAAATTTTATAGTAAAATAGGAACAGCCACAGGTTATCATGGAGTTCTTGAAGAAATGGGAGAGGAACGACTTGGCGATTTCATGCGAGCAGTAGTAGGAATACAAGATTTTGGAGCAGGAGAGGGTGCTGATATTTTTGATAGAGTGATAGCTTCTATTCCAAAACCAGAGCAAATGCTAATTGAGGGAATAGCTTTCTCTATTCCGGGTGTAGCTCGTGCTGGTGCTGGTATGCTAATGCAGAAAACCACACCAAAAGCACCTATTGAACCTACTATCACAACGCCAGCAGTAGAACCAACCCAACAAGTAGCACCTACTGTCAAGCCCACCCCACAAGTAAAGCCAACAGGGATTGCTAAGGGTAAAGTGTTATATAGGGGTGGATTAAAATCTGGTAGTTCGTTTTCTTCTTCGAAATCTATTGCGAATGATTTTGCGAAAAATAGAGGCGGAAAAGTATCTGAATTTGTTTTAGACGCTAATGCAAAAGTAGCAAAATATGATGACGTTCCAAATGTGAAATATAAAGACATTACAGATGATATGCTTGATGTCAGAAAAGATAAGCGTCAGTTTATGGATGTAGAACTTGAACGAGAATTTAAAAAAGCTACAACTTGGGCAAAAGAAAACGGATATGATGCAATTCAATTACCAGCAGAGGGAGAGATAAGAGTTATAAATCCGAAAGTTATCACACCTACCACCCCAAAGCCAGCACCCACAAGTATATCCCAAGAAGCAATAAAGGCTAAAGCAGAGGGGAAGAGTGTGGAGGAGTTAAAGACAGTAGATGATGTTAAGAAAGCTATTAAAATTGGAACAGAGAAGTATGGAAGTAAAAATGCGTATTTAGCCAGTGATGAATATAAAGCAATTTATCCT
>Ga0208904_1002906_pt1 | contig 10468 bp, 18 predicted proteins | sample AntAceMetag02UKB_FD_184774 | JGI IMG/M metagenome (GOLD analysis project Ga0208904, IMG submission 184774) | Saline lake microbial communities from Ace Lake, Antarctica - Antarctic Ace Lake Metagenome 02UKB (SPAdes) (version 2) | ecosystem: Environmental > Aquatic > Non-marine Saline and... | reverse complement strand
GGATTTCAAAAAATGATTTGGTGAGACAAGTCGCCATAATTCTCAGGGAAAACGCTTTGATGGAGGATTTGTTATGGTCATAAGATGGTTAGGGGCATTTACATACTCCAGCGATCTACAAGGGTCGCTGGAGTATGAACTAAGAAGTGACCACCAAAAAGGGTCGCTTCGTTGCGCGGAGCGCTTGATTGATGGCGCTCCACGCATTTATGAGCATATCCGCATCGGGATGTTGGTGCGGAATGCTGGCGTCGTACGGAAGTTTAAGCACGACGTAATGTCCCACTCCAACGAAGATGGTTGGATGGCGGCATGCCGCCATGAACATAAAGAATTGGGACACCAGCATACAGAGTGCTGGGTGCGCCCAGATTACATCGGGATTGTTTTACGGGCTGGCGGGGCGCCAGTATCAAAACAATCCTTAAGAATTCTTAGGGACGCCAGCAAGAAGTTTGGCGTTCCTATTTTTAAACTTTGTCGTGATGGCAAACTTGTAAAAGTAGCCATCACAGCAGGATGATTCAAATCCTGGAAAGGAGTTAATGAACCAATGTCAATTTAAAATTGACAATTGTTGTGGCAAAGCCGCAAATTGTCATTAAACACAACAGTCGAGTCCATAGGCTGTATAAAAACCTTCATGGATACGGTATCTTGCTACCGGACTGAAGCGCCACCCTTGCGGCAAGAGGGCTTATGGAAGTCCTGAAAAGATCACATGAAAATGTGATCCCCATATAACAAAAACTCAAACCATCAAAGGAATTGGAAATCAGTTTATTCCTTTGATGGTTTCATAACTTAGGGAGAAAAATAATGTTTACAATCGATTTGAGTTTAAAGAATAGCCAGCTCTACGCTGGTTGCAAAATTACTGAAGTTGGTGGCCGGTTGACATTGGCCACCGACTCTCAAGAAGCTTCTAACATCGTGGGCAGGAACGTTGCTCAGATGTTGGAAGAGAATGAGGACCATACGGAAGTTACGCTAACCGGCCCGATGGCAGTGTGGTCATATTTAGTGGTGTTCCACTGGGTGGTTCACCGTTTCGGGAAAGTATGGTATGATGATGGGAGGTCAGGCCCAATCCTGATCGCCCAGCATTAAAACCCTCCAGCCCCTGCGCTATCGCAGACAGGGGCTGGTATTTCTCAAGGCGCTCCAATAGCATTGCTGGAGCTTTTTGAGAAGTATCAATGTAAACCATTTATGGAGGAAAATAATGTTACCGATATATGGGAATTCGCAGTCGACATCGTGGAAGTATCATGGTGGAGAGCTGCTGTTTGTCAGCTCATCACGCGGTATTTCGGCCACCTATAAGGTGGGCCGCAGAACGGAAAGGTACTTTGGCCCACGGGGGTTCGAGTTTAACTTGAACGAGGATGGAGAAGCTCGCTGGACTTGTGAGCTGGTCCGCACGCTTGACTCAGTAAATTGTTATTCAGTCAGGCCCATCCGCCAGACCGATCTTAGGTCTGGCTCCAGCAGAGTCCGGGACCAGATATTAAAGGGTAAGAATATCGTGGCGCGTGACCTGGACGCCACATGGTCAGAAGTGGTTGATAGCTTCGGACCATGTGAAGCCATGGAAATGGCGATCGAAGCTGGTGAGCAGTGGACCGGTTCGAAGTGGCAGGCATCATGGCCGCCACCGGAAAGTTTTGTATGAGACAAGCCCTGGTATTTCTCAGGGAAAACGCTTTGATGGAGGAGTAAAACATGAAAAAGAATGAAATTTTGATGGCTGCATGGGTAGCAAAAGCCGCCCATGACGGTGAGGAGACTGAGACCAACTTCCATTTTGAACCTGGAATGACGATAATCAGGGAGTTCAATCTCCCAACGTGTTTCCATTTTTCCACCAGAAATGGATATCTCACAATCCATTTTTCCACCAGAAATGGAATTCCTGTGGAATTTTGGGGAATTGATGGGATATCTGGCGCCTTCTCAGAAAGATGAACCCTCCAGCCCTTGCGCTATGATAGACAGGGGCTGGTACTTCTCGTGGCGCTCCAATAACAATGTTGGAGCGCCACGAGAAGTACCAATGTAAACCATTTTATGGAGGAACTAGATTTCTCATGAATAGATACGACAGACAAAACTCCTGGAATCTCGACTCTGAGTCCTGGTTCCGGGACGCGGTAAAAATGGCGGTCAGCATCACGATGGTCGCCTTTATTTTTGGCTTTATGTTCTTCTGTTTAATCGCATTAGGATAGAAGCCATCAAAACACACTGAGAGACGCCACAGTGCATTCTCTGGTTGTGGGCATATCAATACATGCTTTACACCATTGAAACGCCATGTGAGGAAAGCCAGACCTATTGTGGTGATTCTCAGGGATTTATCTTAAACCATTATTCTGGAGGAGATGAAAATGAGATTCAGTGAGGCGATAGCCATCCTTGAGATGGAAGAAGGTTCCCCTGACACTGATCAAGGGTTGGTCGCTGCCTATCGGGTAGCGATGAAAAAGTACCACCCGGACGTAACCACCCTTGAGCCAGCGTTGGCATTGGAAATGTCAAAGTTGGTAAACGAGGCTTTCAGTTTTCTTCAGGAAACTATGGGAAAGTGGTCTGTTGCCGACAAGGGTGAGACCAGCATCGCAAATGTGATGGCGGATGTTTACAACAAAATCAAGCATCTACCATCAATAACCATTGAGCGTCTAGGAGTGTGGCTATGGGTTACCATTGATACTCCGGGCGAGTTCACCAACTCGCCCGCTGATACATTTGAAGAAAGGATGGTGAAAAAGAAAGGGCTAGTGGCCTTTCGGAAGGGTGTTGGAGCTGAATTAAAGGAACATGGCTTTAAATACGCTCCAAAGAAGATGAAATGGTCTTGGCATCAGGCGGGCGATGGTCCTGAGCGGTGGAAGCGAAAAGGATGGGACTGGAACCGGATCAAATCCACATTTGAAAACGAGGAATTGAGAACCAGCCCACGTCGGGCGATGGCATGAAGAAAGTGGGCCAGGACTTCCTGGCCCTTCGGACAAAGCCAGAAAATTCTCGTTGGTTTTCCGGTTTTGTCGGGAACAAACCCTAGATGGAGGAGATAATATGGAAAGTAAGTATCAGCAGTTTATGAGGCACGCCAGCCTTGAGTGTCGCTGGGCACATGAGAATTTCAATATTAAAGAATGGATGGCGTCATGGAAGGCGCTGCCTATCAACGATAAAAAATACTACTCTGGCAACGCGGGCTGGAACTATTGGAGGAGCCACTAATATGGAAAAGAGAGAAATTAACGGTGTCCTGTGGCATCGTTGTGACTATTTATCGAATGGAATGAGACGTTGGTACCATTTCAGGATGATTGGAAAATTCTTGTATTGTACGCCACAAAATTTGAGGAGCTGATATGGAACATAAAGAAGATAGATTATTTCAGGCTTTTCTGGAGTTAAGAGAGAGATTCTCAGTGGAGGATCTGATCCTGGTCTTCACGAGAAGCAAAGCCTTGGCGTTTGAATCCATTCGGTTGAAATTCTTTGGAGGTTCTTTATGTATTTCATGAATTTGATTGACTGGATGGAAGCTGCTGGAACAATCAACGATGATCTGTTCCAGCTCATTCAGATCGCCGCCATGAAACAAGATGGCGATCTATAGAATCAATATTTTCACAAGCCCTGGAAGTTCTCAGGGAAAATTCGTTTTGATGGAGGAATTACAATGGAAAATTTTGAATTGAAGATCGCCATGAGATTAGTGAAGGAAGATGGAACGTTCGGGAAGAAGGAAACGCCATCAACGGATTGGGAAAACGTGTGGTTCGTAGATTATGGCGGATTCCAGTTTGTTGTGGATCAAAACGAAAATATTATCAAATTGGGTATCGCCCAGCTTGATACTGATTCAATGATGGAGGATTGGGTTCCTATGGATTGCATAGATCCTGGAATTGAAGTTTACACAAGATTTCTCAAAAGGCTGGTCGAGATTATCGGATATGTTCAAGACCAGCAGTACGCCGCTGGAATGACTGCTGAAAAGCATGACCCAGCGTATGTGACGATGGTCGCATTATCGCTGGAGCTATCGCTGACAGTGCGCCAGTCCAATATGATATGGCATATTATCGATAAATAAATCTTCCAGCCCTTGCGCTACCATAGACAGGGGCTGATATTTCTCAGGGCGCTTCAATAGCATTGCTGGAGCGCCCTGAGAAATATCAATGTAAACCATTTATGGAGGAGATGCGAATGGAAAAAGAGTATAGAGAAAAAATAGAATTCACCCACGATGGTGAACAATATGTATTTTGCACAGAGCCAAATCCACTGAATAAGTCGCAAATGTGGTGGTTTGAACCGCAGATCACCATGTACGCGGGTACAATCGGCGAGGCGAAAGCCATCGCCAAGAACATAAAAGCAAGGATGGAGGAGTGAGAACTATGGAAAGTACAAATGAGATTGCTACCATTTTGGGGTACAATGATGACACCCCTGTGGAAAAAGACAGTTATTTTGTGAATGAGATTAACCGGACCATGGAAGAAATTAACGGTAAAGTAGGATTGCCAGATGGTTATTTTCTGAAAATGGCCAAAGCCGATTACCGCGATTACCGAGCAGCTTTATGGCGTGAAATCTACCAGAATTCAATCGATGCTGGCGCCACCCGCATCGAGGTATCATGGGATAGAAATTCTCGTACCATTACCATCGTCGACGACGGTTGCGGTATGGACCTCAATACCCTCAGGAACAGGCTGCTTGTTCTTGGTGGCAGCAAAAAAGCTGAAGGTGCCACAGGCGCTTTTGGCAAGGCGAAGGAATTGGAACTCTTCAGTTGGGAGGGGTATGGAGTTCGTACCCATAATCTCCTGTTAACCGGATCTGGAAATGAATACACAATAATTGAGGTTCCTGAGTATTTAGATGGGACTTCAATTTCATTGGTTATTCAAGAGGATGAAGATTTTGGGTACCTTACGGGGTTCGCCAAGATTGTCGCCCAGAAAACTGAGACGAACTGTGCCATCATAGTTGATGGCACCTTGGTTGAATGCACTGCTACAAAAGGCGAATTGATAAAGACGTTGGATTGCGGTGCCATCTACGTAAACGGAGACCTACCAGCCAACAGCTATGCCAAGGTACGCATGAATGGCATATGGATGTTCGACCAGTACGCTGGTCAGGATACTCCTCACATAACGCTGGAACTCTCAGGGTCCAGCGTCGCTTCACTTAATTCAAATCGAGATGGGATGAAAAATTGCTGTCTTGATGAGGCCAACAAATTTTTCCATAGGTTGGCGTCTGACAGAATGTCGGCGCTTCATCCTGAGAAGGTGGAGTTGAAGCTCCATACTGAAGGGGAGGATGGACAGCTGGTTGAAATGTCCGATGAGGACATGGAATTTATTAATCAGCGGTTTCGCATGGAAGACCGGGCTGGCTTTCTCAAAGGAATGGCGGATTTCATGGCCGCCAATTGTGAGGACCTGGACCGGAAGCTCACGGAAATGAGAGCGCTGGGCGAAATCGAGCCAGACACGGAAAATCCATACGAGAGGATGAAGTTCTTTGGGTTCCATTGGGATACAATTCATAAATTTACCAAAGGACAGGAAAACCAGGCCAAAAACTTCATTGATGGCTCTGCCCAGAAAGCAAAGAGAGCCAAAACGCTCATGACGATGTGGGGTGAAACCATCCGGCAGGTGATGTTGGATATCAAGGAGTATCGTTCCTTCACCATCGGGTTCAACTGGGATGAGAACCAACAAGCCCAGTTAGCCCAGGAAAACGGGGCTTTGTGCTTTTACCTTAACCCATCAATTCTTGGGAAATATCCGCTGACCAATAAAAAGATGTTGGTCAAAAAGCTGAGACTTTTAGCGACTCATGAAGTTTCACACATCTCCAGAGACCATCATGACGAGTATTTCATGATGGAGATGGAATCCAATGTCGAAAAAACCTGGGGATCAGAAAAATTGTACGATCAGATCGCCAAGATAAAATAAAAAACCTAAATCGGGCCAGCCACTAGGTTGGCCCATTCTAACAAATCAGCGAAATTCTCGTTGGTTTGTTAGAATTATAAACCCTAGATGGAGGAGTAAATTATGTTTATCGTAAACAGTTTTCATGGAACAAAATATAAGACGAATAAATCTGGTGAAGAAATTTGCCGGATTATTGGTATGGAGCCATCAAGAAGAACCAGCGCTGAAAAAGCATGGGTAAATAAAGTCAGGAGATCCCTTTGTGGGATTAGTGGCTGCTGTTGTGGCGGAGAATTGGACGAACGTGGAATCCAGATGTGGGAGGAGTAAATTATGTATTTAGACAACAGTGGGTATGGATATTATAAAGGCACAGAGCAGTGCCATAGTCGAGCCAATTTCCTGATCCTGATTCAGGATAAGGATCAAGATGTTTGCCAAAAAAACTTCCGGGCCATCGTCAGGAAGGTAGCTTTGAGGCAATGTGGCAATTTTATGATGGGCGTTGCTCGAATCAAGAACAAGTCCATCACAATCTCAGGCGCTTATGGTGGCGATGGGCTTCCTATTAGTGTCGATAGAGAAATCTATGATGTGGGAGTTCCTGTTCCAAGGGAGTTGTACGATCTCTGGAATAAGGGCGGTGGATGGAACTCAGCTGGGACTGAGGCCATTACCATGCGTAGCTGGGCGCATGAAGTTTTCGAACTCTAAAATCAACTTCCCAACCCTATTCCGACAAGGGTTGGGAATTCTCATGGAGTTTCAAGCGATTGTTGGTAATGAAAGGAGAATAAATATGGAAGAACACAAGGAAATTCTGGAAGGCTATCTGGAAGCTGCTTTTTGGAGTTCTGTGGACGAAAATCAGGAACCTTTTGATAGCAACTTTACAATCCATGATATTTCTCAAGAGGATTTGGAAAAGTCAGAACGGGATATAGCTGAATTCATGGAGAAAGCTTTTGATCTGTTAGACGCTGAGGACATGGATGATAGCGAGATTGGTCATTTGTTTTGGCTGAATCGAAATGGGCATGGTGTAGGATTCTGGGATAGAAAGTTTATCCATGAAGGAACCGGAGATGCATTATCAACAATGTGCGATTCCTTTGGAGAAGTTTATATCTATACCGGAGATGATGGTAAAATCTACTTTCAGTAAGTTGGTTGTAAAATGCTGATAGGGGTTGGGAAACTAACCCCTTGATTGGATAATGCAACTAAAACCCAAAAGGAGAATTCTCATGAACCAAGCACAAGAGATGGAAGAATGGGCTGAAACGGAAGCCCAAGAAAAAGAGGAAATATATGAGCCTGTTGTCCAAGAGACATACAATATCCCTTTACATAACATGGGATATCTCATGGAAAAAATCGACAAGCTCAACAAAAAAGCAACCAAGTTGGGTTGCGATCCTATCAGTGTGGAAAAGCTCAGGGAATATGACAAAAATTTCAGAAACAATGCTTTGGGAAATGTGGATAGGCGGGAATTCAAAGTCCGGTATTGTGAAGTAAAAGTATTTGGTAAAGCTCCCAAGTTTGCAGGATGGACGTTCCTCGCTACCATTGAACACGAGAAAGCTTCCAAGAATTTGATAAAGACCATTCCTGGAATTGAATTGGATCATTATTACAGAAGTGCAGACCCAAACTGTGAACATTGCCACACTAAGAGATGGCGAAAGAAAACCTACGTCCTCAAACATGAGGGTGGAAAAGAAGTACAGGTAGGCTCCACCTGCATTAAAGATTTCCTTGGTCATAAAAGCCCTGATGCGATTGCTTGGCAATGTGCGATGTTAGGTAGCCTGGGTGATCTGTTTGGTGAGTATGAAGAATTTGAGGGTGGTGGAATGCCAAGAGCCGCTATCAGAATCGGTACCAGGGACTTCTTTAAACTAACTGCCCAGGTTGTCAGGGAGAGTGGCTGGGTATCTAAATCCAAAGCCTATGAAAGACCAGACTTGGATTTGATTCCGACAGTAGAGCATGTGGATTATATGCTGTTTCCACCACAAAATGTTCCACGCCCAAAATATGATATTCAACCAGGAGATGTACGGTTGGCGTACAAGGCCAAGCAATGGGCTGAAAGCCTGCATCCAGACAGTGCTGGGAAATTCTCAGACTATTTTTACAACATCAAAGTGTTGGCAAATGATTCGTCCATTGGTCTTTCAGAGATGGGACTGGCCGCCAGCATTGTCGGTGTTTTCAAAGGCAAGCAGGATAAGGAAAAGATGGATAAAGGTCCAAAGAAATTGAATGAGCATTTTGGGGAAATCAAAACACGGTATGATCTGGACTTGACTGTGGCAAACATCACCGGATTCGAAAGCGAATGGGGATATACCACAGTTTATAAAATGCAAGATCGGAATGGTAGAAAGTTTTCTTGGTTCTCAACGAGTAAGAAAATAAAACTTTTGGAAGGCACTACATATAAGTGTAAAGCCACAGTAAAGGCTCATAAAGAGTGGAAGGACAGTAAAGAAACAATGCTAACCAGACTTTCACTCAAAAATAACTGAATTTGTTGACAATGATTTGGAATTCTCGGTGCCCAAGTCATTCGTGAGTAAATCCAGAAAAGCTTGTGAGATAGCTCACAATCGCCTTAAATTTTAAAGACGTATATTAGTATGCTTTTCTATTTTCGAGCTGGTCACAAGTCCATTATAGGGCTTAAAATCGGTTTTAAAAAGGTACTTATAAGGCAATTTTGGCAGGAGAAATAATTATGGAAAACAGAGAGCTAGGAGTAGCCAAGAAACTCTGTTTCAAAATAGAGAATCTTGGATTTGAGGCATTGCTGGTAGGTGGTTGTGTCAGAGATATATTGTTGGACTTAGAGCCAAATGATATAGATGCGGCCACAAATTGTCCAATGGATAAGCTGGAAAAACATTTCAAAACTTTCGATATCGGAAAGTCAAAGGATTTTGGAATAGTTGTTGTTGTTGTGGACGGAGTAAGTCTGGAAGTAGCTCAGTACAGGGGAGATGGAGCATACACGGACGGACGCCATCCTGACTCCGTGGTGTTCAAACCATCGTTTGAAGAGGATGCTCTCAGGAGAGACTTCACCATCAATGCACTTGCTATGAGACATGATGGTGAGATTCTCGACTTTACTGATGGAAGAACAGATATGAAAAATCGTATTCTAAGAACCGTTGGAGATCCAAAGGATAGGTTCTCCGAAGATAAACTGAGAATCCTGCGGTTGGCAAGATTTGCTGCCAAATTGGATTTTACCATTGATCCAGAAACCAGAAGGACAGCAAGAAAAATGGCTAAAGACGTAAAGTGTTTGGCTACTGAACGTATCACAGATGAATTGAAGAAAGCCGCCAAGTTAGGTGGAGTCAAGTTCGCAAAGTATATCGCCATACTAGACGATCTAAAAGTATTAAAAGAGATACTTCCAGAGGTTGCCGCACTCAAATACATGCCGGAAACACATGGCTGGCATCCAGAAGGGTGCAATACATTGGAACATACAATGAAAGCCCTGGAAAGTGCTTCTAGTGCTTCTAGTTTGGAATTGATCGCTATATTATTCCATGATATTGGAAAAGCAGTTACTCATAGCATTGATGGATGTACCAGCAGACACCGTTATCATAATCATGACAATGCAGGTTCCTGTTTGGTCAAAAACTTGTCACTTAGGATGAAATTCTCAACCAAAGAAAGGGATATGCTGGAATTCACAACTAAAAACCACATGAGATTTCATAGAATTCCAGAAATGAAGAAAGCAAAAATTGTAAAGTTAGCCAAAAACGCTAACTTCAAGGAATTGTCTGTGGTTTGCTTTGCTGATAGTCTCAGAAATACCAGGAGCATACGAAACACTGGCGTTATGGAAGTTGTCGAAAAAGCAATGGAGAATCACAAAGATACAAAGTTGGAATCATTGGTTAGTGGTGAGCTGATCATGGAACTGTTAAACCTTCAACCAGGGAAGGAAGTGGGTAGGATAAAAAAGTTGGTAACAGAATATGTAATGAATAATAATTTAACTGATTTGGATGATATCGGAAACGCAATATTAACATTTGGAAAGGGAGAGATAAAATGACAAAAAATCTAAATACAACATTATTTGCTTATGGACAAATTCCAGACGGATATTCTGGACATAGAGCAAACGTTGAATTTCATTTTATGGAGGAGAATGGTAAAACTTTAGCTGTTCATAAACACGGATATTTTACCTATCATACTCCACCAGCAATGGATGTTAGCGAAGCGTTATGGCTATTGAAAAACCACCCGTTTTCAAATTCCAAATTTATTCGAGAAATATAAAAAAGGAGAAATGGAATGCCTATAATATGGAAATGTAAATACTACAATGCTTGTGGCAGTATTGATAATTGTGCTGCTTGTCGTGGAAAAGAAGAAATGATCAAAAAAGATTTGGATAAATTCTGTAAAAAATATAAGGAGACCAAAAAATGAGATAT
>Ga0208904_1002900_pt1 | contig 10483 bp, 15 predicted proteins | sample AntAceMetag02UKB_FD_184774 | JGI IMG/M metagenome (GOLD analysis project Ga0208904, IMG submission 184774) | Saline lake microbial communities from Ace Lake, Antarctica - Antarctic Ace Lake Metagenome 02UKB (SPAdes) (version 2) | ecosystem: Environmental > Aquatic > Non-marine Saline and... | reverse complement strand
TAGCGTTACAGTCGTTCCGCTTGTTTGTGTCCACAAATAGCTTATTGCTCTTTCGCTGGCAGTACCGTTCAACATAACAGTAGCACCAGTAACTACATCAACTTGGTCTGCTCCAGCGTTTGCCACAGGTGCGGAAGTATAGGTTGGTGTTCCTACAAATAGACTATTACCAAAAGCTGTTATATTCAAAGTACCGCCTGCTATTCTATGAAATTCGTATATTAGGTTTATATGCCCTGAATAAGGTATTGAATTATATTTTTTATAGCCAGAGCGTGTCAAAAACTTATTCTCAAGGCAAATCATATTCTTTTGGCGAACACAATTAGCTTCGGGAATTGCTTTATCTGACCCCTCACATATCATTCCGTCATAGGTTTTAAGGCTCTGACTACTCACTATGTAAACTTCCTCCCGAACATATTAAAGTCTTAGTTGTTCCAGTTGGCATTTTAAAGTAATATAAAAGGTTTATTCTCGTACCATATTCTGTATTGACTATCTTTTTATACCCCGAACGTGTAGAAAATTGCCCTTGAGTACAAACCATATTCTTTTGCCTTATACATGAATACTCACTGATGTCTTTTTTGTCTCCTTTCGTTGTACTTCCTAGAAACCTATCAATCGTTTGACTTGGCATTATCTTTTCTTTCTAAGTTTGGGATGTCTACATTTAGTTGTCTTGTTTCTTCTAGCTCCTCCTGCTCTACCCTGTCCTCTCCCTGAACCGTCTTTAAGTCCATAACCTGTTCGTCTTTTAGTCATTTTATTCTCCTAATCAAATACAGGTGGTGCAGATTCTTGCCCAACTGCTATATTTGTCATTGACATACTTGCTATTTCTTGATTAAATCTCTGCTCTGCTTGTGCAGTCAAAGGTGAATCTATGTTTTGATACCAATAAAAAATACCGCCTAAAACAAGAACTGAATCACTAGATAATGGTGCTATATCTGCGTCCTCAACTAATCTCTCATATTTCTGCCAGTAGGTATATGGTATGATTTGAGCCGTTGATGGTGCAGAATGAAACCTAACCTCTTGTAGTCCGGGTGGATCTATTTTAAATACTGCCGCAGTTTGAGTATCTCCACCATACGCTTTATCTATTGTCAGGTTATTAGCGTCCGCTACTGCTGTAATCTTGTATAATCGCCCATAAGTGCCTATTTGTATATATCTGCCTACCATTGTATCGTCAAATGCCGTAGAAGTGCCAACAACCGCCTTTAACAGTGTTGTTATGGCTAGTGTGCCTGTATCATAATAAGCCTTATCAGATAATCCTAAAAACTTCATCTCTCTTGGTTTACCATCCGTGTAAGCTGTAGAAAGTAAGTAGTTATCGTCATTGTAATAATCTTTGAGCATATCAACATCTTGCATAATAAATAATGTCTTAAAGTCTTTAGGTAACGTGTATTTATCATAATAGATAGCATAAGATAGTCCTGCTCCACCTGCGCTTATATAGTCTGTATCTAGTGTAAAGCCTGTTGCAGAGGAATAATCATTAAGTCTATAAACTACATCACCATCTGTGCCGTCTGTAATGATTATCTTCTGACCCTCCATAGCACGAAGCCAAGTTGTGCCTGAACCGGTAAGAGTTTTCAAACCTGTTGTGGCTGTAAGTGTGCCTGTGGAATATGAAGCCTTTAGACTTATATAGCCTTCTTTCTTCATCCATGGCATATTGAGTTCATAGACTTTTTCTAAGGCTAAATTTATATAGAATTTAGCAAGGTCAAGAGTAGCTAAGTCCTCTGTATCTGTCATAGTTGAGAGAGTATAATCAAATTTGCTCAGGACACGCTTTTGAATCTCATAATAAGCAATCATAACGTCTCCTTATTCTAAATGATAAGATATTGAAATATAACTTGCTCCCCCACAATTAACATATAACCCTGCTGATTTTTCCAGTTTCAAACAAACATCTCTATCTAAAAAAGTACCTGTAGCCGGAACGTAAACATAACCATACTCACATTCTCCAGCAGTAGCAGAATCATTAAGATATAGATATGTAGCCGTTAAAGCACTGAACATTATACTATCTATAACATAAGTCCTACCTGTTACATTTTCTAGCAATTCATAGTTATTCTGTGCTGCTGAAAGTGTTTTACAAATTATCGCGCTACTTAGGTTGTGTGGTAGATAGTCTTTCCTAGACGTAAAACCTAGAATGAGAAGTACGGCTATCGGTAAACATAATCCAATTAAAAAGTATTTCTTCATAAGTTACTCCTTTATAAACTTTGCATAAACAGTCATGTGTTCATTTCTTAACTTCATTTCTTTATCTAATTTCTTCAAAGCGTTTACAACAATTCCCTCTGAAATTTCCCCTAGATATATTATCTTTTCAGGTACTGCAAACCAATCTTTAGCCTGTATTCCTCCGTTCTCTAAAGTAAATAATCCAGCTTTAGCGTATTCGTCTCCTGTTGGTGCAAGTTCCATTTTTAATTCGTTGACTATCTTTAGTGTTGCAAAATTACCTTCTTCTGGCAAAAGAGATAAAACTATGATCCTTTCAAACAAATTCAGACTAACCTTACATGGAACATACTCGGCAAAACAAAGTCCACCGAACAGTAGTGCGATTATCACAACTAAGTTTATCTTTTTCATTCAACTTCTCCTTTATGAAAATGGGGAATATTTATTAGGTAATTCCCCACAAACCCTTTATAGCTTAATCCCAATATGCAAGATACCTTGTTGCTCCTCCAACCTGAATTTTTATCTTTCCTGTTGGGGCTTCTTCTGTGGTATATTCAGCTACGGGTGCTGTTCCGATTGCTGGGAATGAAAACGCATTCGTGTGTGCGCCTTCAATCTTCAATGCTTGTGTCGGAGCTGAGCCACTGTTGTACGAATGAAACGAACTTGTCAAAGAACCAGCAGCATTCATCCTATATCCAGAATCAAGTGTTGCACCAGTCTTTACAGATGTGTATATCCCGCAGGTATCAACCGTCATGGCATTGGTGTGTTCCCAAGCAATACGAATACCGCTAACCTTACCATAACTACCTGATGTGGTAATGTCCTCTGACCCTGTAAGTTCGATTGCTAAACCAGCTACTTGACCAGTTTCCGCAAGATTACATCCAGCCAGTGCCATCGTTGAAAACATACCATATACTTGGTTGACTTCTGGAGCACCACTCATTGTAATAGACCCACGTACAGCATAGGAACTGGACAAGTTATGCTTAATTTCAATCCGTCCATAAATTGCCTGAGCCCCTGCGTTCGTGATACAGTCAGCAGTCGTGGTGAATTTGCCGTGAATTGGTATGAAGTTTGATGTATCATCCGTGCTTCCAGACAAATTGACACAAAGACCAACTACGTGCTCAGTGACTTCGCCAAATGCTATCGCATTGGAATAGTCCCCAATCACAATAGCCCCACCATCAATACCCACGCCCCATGTTCCAGCTATGTCTAATGCGTGTGTTCCAACTGTAGGCACTACAACCGATATTAAAGTACATACTCCATCTTGGTCTATACTAAAGACCTCTGTTCCTGCTTCATTAACAAGAGCAGTTACATCTCCTATCTCTGCCATAGCAGGCATAGAAAACAATCCTACAATAAGTGCTAGAATCGCTAACATAGTTTTAAACTTATTCATTTTTCCCCTCCTTTACCTTTTTTCTTTGACTTAGATTTTTTATCAACAATAATCTCCTTGTCTACAACTTCATCTTCAATCTCGTCCTTTACTTCTTCAACCTCCACAACATCCTCTTTGCCTTCTAGCATTTTCTTAGCGATAGCTATATGCTCCTCAAAGATATATGTTTTGGGTTCAAAGGGTATTTCAGAGCCTTTGATTGTTATTAAATGCCCACCAGCCTTTTGCAGTTTCTCTGCTTCCCTTAAATCATTTGTTTTAAACTCGAATCCCATTTAAAATCGCCTCCTTATTCTTCGCTTTTAAATTTACCAATTAGTTTATGAAACTTCTTATAACCCTTTTCTATGTGATCTACGTTATCGTAGTCCTTCTGTTCCTTTAAACACATCCAACAGTAATAATGACCCTTATACTTAGTTACTGTGCTATGATCACCTCCACACTTGTAACATTCGCCTTGTGCCTGAAATTCTGCCATTATCACTCCTTAGTTAAATGGGGAGCGTTTTTAACTCCCCACAATAACATTATGTAGTAGATGTGTTAGCTGCTACCCAGAATCTCCAGTTGTCCACTCGGACACCGGCTCTACCCATACAAGTAGCTTCCCAGTTCTTGCTTCTCTTATCTTCAAAGAAATCAATCTCTATTCCCATTCTGTCTTGGAAAATAAGACCTTTTCCTTTACAACCCAAGAACCAACCATCAGCGTCAGTCAACTTATCCCATTCAACAACATTAACAATACTCTTCAATACATTCTTGTCATTGTTATTTGAACCTGGAACATTAGTTGAGTTCATAAGAACGTCTGCTGTGAATTTAAGACTTGGCGGAATAAGCAACGTATCTGGTTTTAAGCTTATCTTTTCGCCATCTTCATTAAAGCTATTTGTAACTGCCATCAGATTATACATAGTCTGAAAGTTACTTGATGTTAAAGCTAAAGCCCCACCATGATTATGGTAGTAGTTAAGAGCCTTAGTAGGATGCTCAACACCAACAGCTCCATCCAAGACAAATAATGCTCTGTTGTCATAGATAAGGTTTCCTGTACTATCTGCGAGTACACCATTCGCTATTGCATTGTTGAAAACTGCGTTTCCAGCCGCAATAGAACCATAGTTGAAGACCTTAGCTGCTAGTTCATCTTTAGTTGTTTCCCACATATTGCCCCATCCATAAGCTTTTTTCTTCAAGATACCCTTAACCTGTTGCAAGTCATCTTGGGCTTCCTTAGTAATTATATATCTTTCTTTAAAAGACCTATTCTTACCAATAGTAGTCCATGCTTCTTTAACATTTCTTACTGGAGCGTCCTGACCCTCAACGGTTTCCTCAAGAACTCCCTCTCCGATTATGGATGTAGATTGCTCATAAGCCGCAGTAGAATTTTCCATTTTCAATAGATTCTTATACTGTGGCACATATTTATCATACTGCTCACCCTCATAAAAGGATTTATACATTTGTTTCTTCATGCTTTCTTTAAGCTCACTTCTTAACATTTAAAGCACCTCCTTAATTATTTTTGTTTATGTAGCAATCGCTGCCATACCTGTTATTTTACTTGGATTTAGTCTTACTAGAGCAACAGTTGCACTTTCTCTCTTAACAACTATGATTGTTCCTTCTACTCCTGCATCTGCCTGAATACCCTGATAGTTAGCTGCTAAAGTTCCACCTATTGCCAAATCACAATAATCGCCAACATCATCAAGTGCCAAAGTTCCTGAACTAACCCCTATTCTATAAATAGACAATGGAGAAACATCTAACAACGCCTCATCCTGTCCAGCCGTAGCACTAGAAGTATATTCAGATACATCTAACCAACCTGCAAGCACTGTGTCCCCATCTCCTGCTGGAACAACTTGAGGTCTACCATTAACATCAACAGTTGTCTCAAACTTCACGAAACATCCGCCAAGGTCTTTGAATACCTCGCTATCACCTATAACAACAGGTATCTGGCAACGTACGCCATATACAAAACCATATTTAATAGTTCCCATTATTTCTTCCCCTTATTTAATTTGTTTTTATGATCCATTATTTCAAAATATGAAGCTAATGAAACGCCCATATTCGCTGCTTGTTTCATTTCCTTATTACTAGCTCGCCTACCTCCACTCGTATTTACACCAGAAGAATTACCTAAAGATACCTCTCCAACTATATGCCTATTTTCAAGCGCATTAGTTCTACCTCTCTTTTCAGCAGTTTTAACAATCTCATCCATATGCCTACCACGAACCATTTGAACAACTTGGTTTACAATGTTAGGCATTGAGGCTGTCTGAATACTCAACTTTTTAAGTTCAACATCCATTTCTGATGTATAAGAGGCATTAGAGAAGAAATCCTTTAACTTAGGATCATTCTGCAATCTAGCTGTTTCATTAGCAATCTGTGAGTTAGCCATACGATTATCAACTATATCTAGCATCTGTGTGATATTACCTGAATTACGCTTATCTAAGTTCTGTAAGTTCCTAAACGTAAGACCTGTACCCTCATCTATATCATCTAAATCCTGTGGCTGTTGTGGTTGATTATTAATCGTTGCTAATTCTTTTAAATGCTGTGCGTTTAAATCAGCTATTGACTGCTTATGTGCTTCTTCTTTTCTGTCAAATTCACGAACTCGGTTATAGAAAGGAACACCTTTGTTATCAAGCACTGCTACTCCTGCAGCGTTTATGTGCTTCCCTTCTGCGTCTAGGGTGTATTTAGCACCACCTACATCTACCTCATCTTTACCCGGTTGAGGATTGGGGTCTGGGTCAGGATCTGGGTCAGGGTCAGGGTCAACATCATCAACGTCTATATCGGGGTCATCATCATCATCAGGGTCTTGGTCAGCATTAAAATCAGCAAATCCACCATTACCTATTCCGACATACCATTTCCAGAACTTATCCAGCACGTTTATCTTTCTCTCCATCTTACTTCTCCTTGTTTTTACTACTCACATTCAATTTAACCTCTTGAACGATAGAGGACGTCCCAACGGGACACAAAAAAGGGCAGACACTACGATTATCTCGTAACATCTGCCCTTAGTTTTTCTCTTCGGAGCTACAACTTAGTTTGTAAAAGAACTATACCTAGTATAAATCAACCATTCTCATTGTCAAGTGTTTTATTATCTATATCATCATACCCATAAAACCTATGCTTTCGCTTGCCATTAGCAGAAATTGTAATTACGATTTTCCCCCAGCCATGATCTATTACCTTTCGTATCTTATCTATTGTTTCAGTTTCCCATTTAGTCATCCTTGTCCTCTCGTTCCGCCTCTTTCTTGTATGTAATGTAACTATTTGGCATATCTCGCAATAACTCTAATTCTGCAATACGTCCTGATATCTTCTCTATCTTCTGCATTTTCTTCTCTATGCTGTCTGATATAGGTAAATGGCTTATTGCGAAGTTATGAACCTCTAGAGCCTCTTTAATAAGCCTTGTATAGAGTAACTGTATAGGATGTTCAGCATTATCTTCAAATATCTTTGCTATCTCCATGTAGTTTGCATGTTGTATTTCTTCTTCCGGTGTTATTTTATTCATTTACACTTGCCCTCCTTGGTTTAGTGGTTGTGGTTCTTGTGGTATTTGATTTTCTTGTGGTAGCTGTAACTTACCCTTATTCTTTTTAGCTTCTTCCTCCTGTTGTGCCATTTGCTGTGCCTCTGCAAGTTGCTGTTCTATCAACTGTCTCATGCCCTCTGGCATCATATTATCATACTGTCTAGCAAACTCTTCATTCCAGTTAGTTATAATTACTTTAAACATAACCTCTTGAAATTTAAGATTATTAGCGAATAAAGGATATTGTGCTAATTGACCTAATAGTCCAAGTGCTGCCCTTGCTTTATCCTCTGAACCGACACTCTCAAGAGAGGACTTACATGTAAAGACGCCTTTAGCCATTATCTGCTGTTTGCTTATATCGTCAAAGCCCTTATCTGTTCTGAAATCCATCTTATCATCATCTCTGAATTGATAGTTATTATACTGTGTTTGTTTGGCTTCTTCTTTTAACCCAATAACATAATTCTTCATGTAAGCGCTTATAGATATATTTGATTCGCTAAGTAGTATCTCTGATTTCTTTGCCGGGGCATTTGGGTCTTGTGGTGTAACTTGACCTGACATAAGATTAGTAGGTATGCCGCTTAATGTCTCACTCTCTCTACGATTATCCTCTGTTAATGTCATACTAGAGCTAGGTATATCACCCATGCCATCAGGTGTAAGCTCATTTGGGTCTGCTACCTCACGAATACAACCCGGATAGTATTTATGAACTCTTGGATTAAATGGAGAACCCGGTGTTTTAACATGAATCCATCCCTTAACAATAGCCTGATCAAAGGCATTAGATACTTGATTAACTCGTCTATCCTCTGATTCATTAACAGATTTGAGTTTAGCTGACATTCCACCTGTATAAAATCCATATCTAGTTAATGATGTCCTGTGTATTATAAAGTAATTATCGCCATGATCATAAGGGAACTTAATACCTCGCAAGTAAATACTCTTCTCATTCTCCCCAGTTGCTACCCAAAATACACTCTTCTCTTCCAGCCCATCATCATTTACATCATATTTAAGTATAGCCTCGTATATGTCATATTCCTTGCCATAATCACTATCATCCTCACTATCTTTATCTTTTTTTACGAATATCTTGTCTACGTTTTCAAAGAATCCACTCTTTTTCTTTCTTAGTAACTCGTCTTTCCTCATGGTTAGTTTCTGTATAACTATCCAAGCATCCTTTGCATTCTTTGTGCCTTTAGGAAAGATTATGTCTTTAGGGTCAACCCACTCTATCTTTTGACCTGATGAGTAATCCATATAATCTTCCCTTAATGTTATTTTCACATCTGTTTCAGGTAGATTATCATAGTTGCCAGACATGACTTCAGGATAAGTCTGTAAGAGTTCCTCTAAAGTATTAAACTCTGTTAGTTTTAGTATATATCCTATTTCGTTTGCCTTTAGCGGATCTTTAAATATATTGGGAAACTTATCTAATAACTCTTTTGCTGATTGATAGACGCCTATATCTTCTTTCTGTTCATCATTTGCTTGCCAGTGATTCTTAGATACTCCGAAATTAAGCATTATAGAATCAAAGAGTATATTCTTGCTCTTCTCTTCAATCTTCATGTCCTCTCTTAGATTATAGTCAAGCCATTTCTCCTGTTTATCTGCATCATCCTCTAAAACATCCTTACCCGGTGTTATGTTTATTATATGTCCCGAACCATACAAAGCCCTCTCCATACGAGGCATAAGTCTATCAGAGGCTATTGTTGTGCCTCCTGTCCTACGCTTTGATGCATTCTCCCATGGAAAGTCTGTATCTAAATCCTCCATACTATATCTTTTTCTTGTATAATCACAATGCTCTATAAATGCTTTTCTATCTTCGTTTGTTGTGGAGTTCTTAACCTCTGCCAATATAAGTTTAGATATTCTATTCTTTAGTTCAGGTTTTAGTTTTAGTTTCACATAAGGAGATTTTTCGTCTTTAGGTTTTCCAGTTTGTTTAAGTTCATACTCTCCTGATTTTAATTCCTTTTCTTTCTTCTTTTTCTTAGCCATTATTTAACTCCTTAATATTATTTAAGCTGAATCATAATTAAAAAACGGTAATTTAACTTCACATCCCAATATTTGAAAACTTCTAATTCTAAAACCACTATATTTACAGGCATCATTCCAACCAATGTGATAATGTAAACTAATTAAATATTTTTCATTAATCTTTAAAAAACGTATTCCTACACAATTCCATAATCCAGCGTTGGTACAAAAGTGGCTAATGCTTCTAATAAGAAATTTAGGAGAAAAGAAAACTTCAACACCTTTATCTTCTTTCCATATCATATATTTACCGTTTAATTTTATTACCATATCAATTCCCCTTAATTATAAGATGTGGTTTTATTATCTTCTTTTCCTTGTAGTTTGCAACAATCTTTATGCCGTCTGCTAATGCGTTCAATAGCACCTTCTTATTTTTTAAGTCTCCTGATACTATTAACTGACCTTGTGCGTTTGTGCCTACTATTACTATGGGTTTAATGTGCATACAACCTCCTTAGAGCCGACAGAAGGGCTCGAACCTTCTACATCCTCTTTACAAGAGAGGTGCTCTTCCAAGTGAGCTATGTCGGCAATGTTATTCACTCCTAAACCTCTCTGAAAACGACTGATAAGTGTCATCTTTTTGCGTTGACATAGCCGGACAACTCATTTGGTCATATCTAACTACATCCATAAAATGCTTCCAATCCTCTGTTAGCTTTCCTTTGCCATCTCTCGCATATCTGCTTATTGACTTAATTGTGTGGGTCAAAGTCTTATCAAATAGTATCTTTGGATAATTACCTAGCCCTAGCTTCTTATCCGGGTCATACTTCAATCCCTGTCTTACTTTCATATGCCCTAGTTCCACATCATCAATAGCATCATCATAATACAATCCATGCTTTGCAAATTCCTCTTTAACTGTTAGCTTTGTATTGCCATATGTCTTATTGCCGAAATTCGGGTCAATCGTTCTCTGTTCTATTGTATAGCCGATCTCTTGTGCCTTTATGAACTTTGATATATCCTCAATATCTCCGTCAATCCAACCCTCCTTGTAATAATAACATGCGCCCGAACTGTTTACCGCTCTCCATATAATCGCATGAGGAATAGCGTCATGTGGGTCAAGTATCTGCGCAAGCGAATATAAATCCTGATTCTTAAAATCAAATTTGCTTAAATCCTGTACATGTATCTCCTGCTGG
>Ga0208904_1002897_pt1 | contig 10486 bp, 20 predicted proteins | sample AntAceMetag02UKB_FD_184774 | JGI IMG/M metagenome (GOLD analysis project Ga0208904, IMG submission 184774) | Saline lake microbial communities from Ace Lake, Antarctica - Antarctic Ace Lake Metagenome 02UKB (SPAdes) (version 2) | ecosystem: Environmental > Aquatic > Non-marine Saline and... | reverse complement strand
CGGGGCTGCTGACCGATCCCGGGGATGACGGGTTCGCCGAAGAGACAGCCTCCTTCTTTCACCTGGAGCGGTACGCATAGATCGCCACCAATTTGTCATATTCGCTCTCAAAACCCTTGACAATTGGTTATAATTGTGGTACAATGAGTACAGGATTAGGGACCGCTACCACAACCGGAGGCACGAAATGGGACACCTAGCAGAGCGAGTTCAACGGGCGAAGATGGCAGCAGAGTTCGCCGTAGTCACCAAGAACAAGGCTGGTCAGGTCAAGAAGGTGGACCTCCCAGGCCACGATGGCAAGCGGTATATGGTCATTGTCAAGCGTACCAGCGATGGTATTCATACCGACTGCTACGTTGAGACTAAACAAATCGGCTCGGTCCCCTGCAAGGGCAATGAACACGCCACCTGCTACCACACGCTGGCAGCGGTCGTGGTAGCAGCCAAACACATGAACGGCGAGGTTCGCTTTGCCGAGACCAAGATCGCTGCAGACAAGCTGGCCCGGTTTGGTGGGAAGGTGGTCAAGGTTGAGGGCAACGGCCATCCGGTCTGGGCAGTGTTTTTCACTGCTGAGCCGGGCGCCCCTGAGCCAGTCAATAAGGCGCTTGGGCTTCCGGGGAACGTGCCCCCCACCGTCAAGCGAACATCGAGAATGTACAAGTGAATTATGGCTGCTACCCTCACCGTGACAAAGGCTTGCAGGCATAGGGGCCTAGACGGCAGGGTGGCAGTTGTCCGGGAATACCGGAGAGGTGAGGCGATGGGCGAGCAAGCTGATTGGATTAGGGAAGACGGCCAAATGAACGACTGGCTCAGTAAGACAGGGGCATATGACGGTTATGAACAGCCTGATGACGATGAGCCTGGAACCTGTACAGGCTGTGGCAAACGAACCGATGCCCTACACGACGGGCGCTGCGCTGATTGCATCGCATCCGACACGGGTCCGTCCGCTGATAGGATGCATGACAACCGCGACCGGCTGTGGACGGAGAACGAGATGCGGCGTGATGCCGATGCGAATAGGCGAGGGGAGGCGTTGAATGAGTGAACAGATTGATCGCCTTGACGAAATCAGAGCACACCTGAGCATCAGCACGCCAACCACGCACGATATGGGGTGGGCGCTGGAAGAGATTAAACGCCAACGTCACACCATCGGACGGCTGGAGGCATGGGCGAAATTGTGGAAACGGGTAGCGAAGCTGCGCCGGATGTGGGACATATACAATTTTCGCCGAGCGCGTGCGTTGCGGATTGAGTGTGAGCAATTGGTGCAATTGCTGACTGAGGTGTATGCAGATTTGGATAAGCACAGTGCGTTGTTGCCAACCCGTTTTGGCATTACGCAACGATTGGAAGAGCTTGGCCTGACCTGGGACGATGCCGAGGAGGTGAAGGATGATTAACATTAATATTGAGCCGTGTGAGAAGTGTGGGGAAATCCCAACCACAACGGGGTACAAAGACAAATGGCGTGAACACCGATACGTGCTTGAGTGTACGTGTGGGACCAAGGCAAACGGGGGCTGGAACTACTTCCGGGAGTTTGCCGAGGTAACCGCGATTAGAACTTGGAACTCGGCGCAGGATACCGAGCGTCGTAGCCAGAGGAAAAAGAGAGAGTATGAGGTCTACCGATGAACCTATACCATGTTTTCCTAGGCTGCCTCGGGGGCTCAGTCGTGACGATGCTGGTTATCGTGCTGGGGCTGTGCCAAATTAGCCGCGATTGTAGCCGCTGGGAAGAGACACATAACAAATGAAAGCTCTCTATCGTGCGCTCAGTGCCTGCTACGATTGGGGGCGATCCAACCATCGCACCGACGAGAGCCGTGTCGAGGTCACAATGGAACAGGCGATAAACCGTCTCGGCCCACAGTTCAAACCGTTGGTCTATGCACTGGCCGAGATATTCTACGACCTGGGCGAAGCCGGAGATCCGATCCTGTACAGTCGGCACACGGTAGTCAATACCGCGTTCCTTTATGCCCTCCCTCAACGGATGCACCCGGACTTTTTCACCAACTTGATAATGCGTCACCTCATACGTGCGAAGGGGTTTGATCCGTGCCTGACACACCGGCTGGAGTACAATCAGGCGTGTTTCTCCCTGGATGAGGATAGGCAGTAATCATCAATCCGCTGTCTACCTATTGACAATTATACATTATTGTGATATGATAAGGGCATACTCAATTACCGGAAAGGAACGACCGAATGAACGTTTCACCTAGTGACCTCCGAGTCCAGGGGGCATTCAATAATACGTCAATGCTGCCCGAAGATCGGGAAAGACAGCACGTCCGAGAATACATGCGGCATATGGCTGAAGTCGAGGCGGAATTTGAGCCGTGGCGAACAGATGAGAACTTAGACCAATTAGACGACAAACTGGAGGCATACCGGGAACAGTACACGAAAAAACTAAATGATTATTTCGCCGCCCATTCCGGCATCGTCAGTCAGTTTATTGTCGGGCCGTCTGGCTGGACCACCTCACAGATCAATAGCCAGCGACGGAAAAATGAAACCGCCGACCGTCGCTTGAGCGATTTGAATGGCTTCAGTGAAGCCAGGTTGAATAAGCTCCGCCGGATGTTTGACCCGAAGCGGATCGCCAACGCCCCTATCAGCGCAGACAACCCAAATGCGATCACCCTCCTGCAGGTGAAGATCGACAAGGCTGTGCGGTTTCAAGACGGAATGAAACAAGCCAACCGGATCTGTAAGGGCAAGAAAACCACCGACACTGAGAAGATCACCACACTGATGACGGCTCTGGAAATCTCGGAGGCCACCGCCAAGAAAATTCTGGCCCCGGACTTCGCTGGCCGGATCGGGTTCCCCTCCTACGAGTTGACGAACAATAACGCCAACATCAAACGGATGCGAAGCCGGATCAAGGAGCTTCAGGCGGCTGCAACACAGGTCAGTACAGAGACACAGATTGGCGATATCACCTATCGAGAGAACACCGAGGCTAACCGCGTACAATTCCTCTTCCCCGGCAAGCCTAATCCGAGAACTCGTACCCTTCTCAAAGCGCGTGGGTTCCGGTGGGCGCCGTCCATTAAGGCGTGGCAGCGGCAATTGACGCCAGCCGGGATATGTGCAGGAAAGTACATTCTGGAGTATGTCACCGAACATGGTTATGATTGAAAGAGAGGTAGGAAGATGGAACTGAGACAGATTGTGATAATTGTACTGGCGTTAGTGGTGGCTGGGGCACTTGGTCTGTGGCTGGGCGCGGGTGCGTATGCTCAGGCACCACCGCTGCCACCCGCCGGGCCAGCCAGGGGCATTAGCCCAGTGTCGCCTATCATGCCGGTATCACCCATTGCGCCGCCCATTGCACCACCGCTGCCAGGTGATGCGATTGGTGCGTCGGTATCGCCGGTTGCGCCCACCGTGATGCCAGAGCCAACGCCGATGTGTGTTGGGTTCCCGTCGGGTGAGGGGGTGTTGTGCTATGATCACCCGTGATGCCAGCGGATATTACGCAGTTACCTGTGCCGTCTGCCCGTGGTGTAACGAGGAGAGACAACATGACAGTTGAGCAAATCGGAGTGACCGCCATCGTCATCTTCCTGGTTTCGTCAATCCTGTTTTTCCGCGCGATGAAGTCTGACCATGACCGAGCCAAAACTATCACGGGTGGCGTCTGGCTGTTGTCTGCATATATCGTGACGCTGTTAATTGGACTTAAATAACCTACAGGAGCGATCAAATGTCTGACGATTTTAAATTCTTTTTAGGGACCGTCTGTGGTGCGCCCTTTGGCTGGCTGATAGGGACGTGGCTGGCTAAACACACATTGACATCGCTGAAGGGGCAATATATCTTTTTTGCCGTAATTGCCCTGCTGGTTATCGTTTGGGTGGTGGCATCTGGCAATGGCCCAGCTGTCTATCAAAGCATCTGTGCGATTATTCACACCGTACAAAAAGTGAGGGCACATGTCCAGCCCACCTAATAGGACCGCAAACCTAATCCTCATTGTAACCCTGTTGATTGGGATTAAATAGTCTAGTCAAACGGAGGATCGAATGCCAACCCCATCAGATGAGATCATAACGACCTATATGCAGATTAACTGTGAATCGCATCGAGATATCATCACCGACGAGCTATACGTCCCCGATATGGCCGAAGATGCGTACTTGACGTTTGAGCCAAAAGCTCCCGCACGCCAGGACATCCCAGAGATCTACTTCGAGTTGGCACTAGAAGTACAAAACCAAGAGCGTGTTTAGGTCAAACCGGAAAGAGGATCGAATGTCCAGCACACCTAATAGAACCGCAAACCTAATCCTCATTGCCGTGATCGCAGTGAATTTGGTACTAATGTTTTTACTCCCGCGCTCTCCAGCAACCGGGTTCCTTGCCGGGAATGTGGCTATCGCCTGCCTTGTTTTGTTTATCCTCGGGATGCCCCGTGAACGATGATTCGTTTGCGCAGCAATTACGGCAATTGATCGACGTTTACCCATCTCCAGCGGAGACGGTCGAGGATCGGCTAATCGAGGCAGAGCGAAAGATCGCCTTGTTGGTACAAGCCATCGTCCGAGCCGAGACTGCGTTGAACAGGTTCCGGTGTCTCTCTGGCAGCACAGCTGTTCTACACCAAATCGCCGATGAATTACACTATCGGCTGGTTGGCCTGGGGTTGAGCGAAGACGATGCTAGACCGTCAACATGGCCACCCCAACCCATGGATGAACCACAGGATATTCCGGCCGTCTAGACCCCTCCGGTGATAGCCTCCGTGGTATCGCCGGAGCCTTCGGTTTTTGGACGTGATGGTGTCTCCAGATATTTCCCCATCTGCTCAACGGTTAAAACGCACCACGGCCCGTTTCTGATGGTTAGGGGCAATTTGGACGAGTTTTTGAGATTGGTCGTTAAACCTATTGACACGTATAGATAATTGTGGTATAATAAGTACAAGACAAGGAGAGAAGAAAGTGAAAATCGGCAGAACATTCGGCGAAACACCAGACATTGGGGACCTCGGGCAATACAGCCTCAACATGATCAAGGACGGCTCAGGCGACGCCCTGGTGGATTTCGGATCCCGCGAGACGCTGGAATGGGGATACGGAAATTACGGCCTGGTGTTCGAGGTTCCCTCGGATGCAGTTCACACCACCGACACCCCAGACTACCCTATAGAATGTGCCTTCGAGATAGAGAGTGCTCAGCTAATCGGCGCCTACTACCGAGAGGGAGCCGAGATTGACACCGATGCTTTCCAGGCAGCAGTTGATGATTATGCCGAGGCTTGCGATTATGGAGAAATCACGGTAGCCCCACTGGTCGCCGAACTGAAATCATCCGGTTGGATGAGCCGAATTTAAACCACACAAGCCCCGCCCGCCGGGCAATAGGCGGGCAGAAAGAACTGAAATGAGATTCCAGATTGCAAGCGTCACCCCAGGAGCAGGGTTTTTCGCCAGCTATGCCGAAACCGTAGACGAGGCGATTGCCCAGTTTCTCCGCCAGACGGCGGAGTATGGTAACGCTGACATCCGAGATGGCTCCGGCCATTGGGTGCCTGACGACGAGGATTAAGCACGCCAGCCACCATACCACCAAGCCCCGGTACCACGCCGGGGCTTTTGTGCGTCACGAAACGGGAAATATGACGCACAAACGGAGTTGTGGCTATTTGGTGACGCACAAAACGTGTCACCTCTTCATTGAACGTGCCACGTGAGCGATTCTACCGAGCGACCTTGACTACTTAGTAATCGCCCGTTTGGCATTTCCAATCAAGTCAAACGTGCCGGCAGACGTGATAATCGTCGTCAGCACACCGAGCACCAGAACGATCAGATGCTCCCCGTTAGTCGAGATCATTCCCTGCTGTACCAGCGTGACTAGCACGAAGGCCACAGTGGATAGGAGCACGTTGATCCAGACCGCATAGCGATCTAGCGTCGGTCCTCCGAGCCTCTTGATAATCTCGACCAGAGCGGACACAATCGGCCCGAGCGGGATACCTGCGAAAATCAGTTCAGCGTTCATGTTCATCCTCTCTGCCGGTTATTTTCCGGCGATAGCCCTAATTACGTTTATTGCCCAGCCAGCGCAACCGGGAAGTTCGGCTGGGTCGGGGTCAGGGGCAGGATTTGGATCGGGGGTGGGATCGCTGCCACCGTACTCAGTCAGTTGGAAGTCTACGATGAAACAGATATGGTGGTTGTTGGTCAAGCCGAAACCTGCAATGACCTCCGTCGGATATCCGTGTCCACCGACGATATACGGGCCCACAGCCTCGCTACCTTCGATGGCTCCTAGGAAGCTGTTCTGTCCCATTGCGATCTCGCCCCCACCGGCCGGATACGTGAAGATGTCGCCATTGCCCCCGCCGTTATCAAATTGTCCGACCCAGTTGCCTGTGTTGAGGTGACTGGTTGGGTAGGCAAACCAACATTGAGCTGCTGCGTAGGGCACCCCGTTCTCATCAAGGAACCTAACATAGATCACGGTCCTCTGCCCGGCTTGTGCTTCAGGAATGAGCGCAGCCCTCACTACCTTCCAGTACGGTCCTGGTTCGATATCAACAATATTTCCCCATCGTTGCCACACCTCATCAACAGGCACAATCCTACACACGCTCCCTGTGACCTTCCCGCTCGGCCAGGCGTGCCGCTCCAGGTTGGGATCCAGTATCCCCTCACATTCGGCAAATGTTTTGAATAGTTCCGCCATATCGTCATCTCCTATCGGTACAAAAGGGTGGTTGTAATCCGTGCTACGTAAATCGACAATCTGTATATTGTCGTAGTAGGCTTTGCAGATGGCCTCCCAGGTGTAGCCCAGGCCTGACAGGTATTCAAATCCCCATTGGCATGCCCTCCCGTCCCACGTGATACCACGATAGCCATTAGCCCCCACGCAGTATAGGCACTCCTCGCGCCCGCACCTACTCACATACTGTGCTAGATACGGTTCATTAGCCTGTGCCAGATAGATGCCTTCTGTCTCCATAACAGCCTGGTCAGTTCGTGGGTGGATTAGCTCTGGGTTGTATACCTGGTCTTGCGTGTTGGCGTACACGTCAAACGGGACACCCCGCGTCCGGCGTTCGTCTCTCTTTGCCATCGCATAGCTGCGCGCAATCACCGCTTGTGCTTTCAGTGCCTCCATTGGCCACGAAGGGAATATCTCAGCAGGCAATACCCCCCGTAGGTATTCTTCAAGTTCAAGCTCGATAATGCTGCCGTCGTCCAGCTTGACACGGATGCGCTCGTCTGGCACCTCCACCGGCTCAGGAAGCGTCTCCGAGAACAGCGGAGCGAATTGTCGCCAATGGTCACCAGTCTCGAATGACCACCAACCATATTGGCCCATCGTATAGATGTGAGCAGATTTCACCCGTTTGTCGCGTTTCAGCAATTGCTGAAACTGGCGTAGCTGCTCGATGTACAGGTATGCCCACGTTTCCAGATTGAGACCTGGCGGACAGTGCCCTTGCCAGCCGTCGCCCGCTTGTCCGGCTACGTCAATGCCACATTCCCCGATGAGTATAGGATGTTGCCACGGCCAATAGCGTTGGCGGTCAATTCGTGATGGCCGAAATGGATCGTAGCTGTCGGCGTGCATCGGTCCGGTTGGATACCAGTATTCGTGGAACATCACATAATGATGTAGGGGCAGCCAGTTCATAAACTCCGCGTACCAATCTGTGATGAGCATGTGGGTGCTCAGGTCTTCCATTGGCCAGCCGACGGAGAATGCAAACACCGCAGCGGTCAATCCAGCTTCGTCTAGGCGCTGCACCCGTGCCCGCTCGAATTGGCATAGCCGTGCCACGCTGTCGGCGTCGCCAACCGGCGGTTCGTTCAACCCCTGCCAAATGGTGATTCCGTTGTGCCGACTGGATTCGATGCAGCGATCTGCCAATTGGATACCTGACACCACCGGGTCATTGAGCATATCGTTTTGGATGGGTGTATCAATCCAGAACCGACCTACTGTCAACGGGGCCAGGTATGGTACACTGTCGCCCGGATCGAGATACAATACCGCAGCCGGTTTGTGCACCTTTAGCATATCCCCATAGCCCGAGGATGGGAGAATGACGTGCGGTCCTAAAATCATAGCGTGCACCTTTGCAATCCCCAGCCGGTTTCCCAGCAGGTGGCGAAAGGGGGCGTTGTTACCTGCGGAAGCCCGTTGAAATACGTCGCTGTCACCGGCTCAGTTATAATCTGCTCATAGCCCATTTGTCCTATCCCCTTCCCATAGGTCTCATTAACTGCGAGGATGAACACCACGAACAAGACAATCGCCATTATCAGCAAGATATTAGATCCCCGTCGCATAACTTACCTCCGGAACATTGCCCGTGTCTGCTGCCAGATGGCGGTGATTATGCTGTCCGATAATGCCGCACCGCAGATCCAGGCCATTGACATCAGCCCGCCGTAAAATTCCAGTGTCCCGTTTTCACTAGCGCCCACGTTGAGATGCGCGTTTGAGTTGAAGATACTGGCTGCCGCTGTCGCGGCCACAGTCTGAGTACCATTGCACCAAACGGTGATAGACGTGGCTGGAATGAAACGACCGGCGATAAACCACCAATCATCTGCTACTGCCAGTGCTGTCGATGTGCTGGATGCCACTGCCGTACCATCAACGCTAATGTCTAGTTGTGGCGCCCCGGTAGCAATCAGTTTTAGCATGTATGACTGCTGATTGCCAGCCACCAGCCATTTGGCGATTAGTGACTGCACCCCAGCGATAGCTGATGGCTTCACCCAGCACCCCAGCGTCAGCCCCCTCGATTTAGCCTCTACAACACTTTCCGTTCCAGCGATACTAAACTGACATGAATCCACATAATATAGATATTGAGTGGAGCCATCGAATGAGACGTATGGGATCAGGTCATCATAGCCATGTGGGGCACCAACAGGCGGAGTTAAATCAAAACGATTAGCGATGTCGGTCTCACGCCAGGTCTGGCAATCAGTTGTCTGTGCCGACATCGGCCAGAACCCCCGCAATGCTGGCAGCGCCTGGTACAATCCAGTAATTCCTTTCCAGGCGAAGTTCGGTTCGTACCGTGGCTGGAGATCCGCTCTCAGGTTGTCCACCATCTGTGAGTTACGATCTTGAATTTGTCCGGTCATTATCTGCCCCCACTCATTGTCATCTGTGCCAGCTTCTGCGATAGAAGGTCCAGGTGCGAGCCGTTGATGGTCATTGATGACGGCCCCGTGACGGTGACATCTTCGATAAACACAAGCCGCGGATCCTGTCTGTCTGGCGTCCCGGTGGCCACCCGCCCGATCATAAAGTCCGGATCGAATAACCACTTACCTGGCAGAACCCCCCAGGGTTCCACAGGCGAGTAGGTAGTCTGGAACACGTCATCCCCATCGGCCTGATAGAACAGATATTCTATTTCAGACGGAGCCGGGCCGTAATGAGCAACCCGGTCTCCATAAACGCCAAACAGCCATCGGTTGCTCAGTGCGTCTCCCAGTCCGACCACGCTCTGAATACAGTCTAGCAAGGTTCGCCTGCTGTTGTCGTATTGGCTCACTGTCAGGACGTTTTCTGTAATGGCTGCGTTGGCGGAACTGAATAGCCCGTTGGCGTCTGCGTCTAGGATGGCTGCGATCTTGTCGCTGGCGTCTACCAAACCGGATGTCTCCATAGCGTAGATCGTTGCCCGAAGAGCCGAGAAATAACCCGCACATTCGAGGATGATCGAGACCGCTCCGCCAGCCTGCGAGAATTGATTGCTGGTTTTGGGGTAAGCGTTCTCGGCCAGCCACAAATCGCGCAGATAGTCTATCTCATCTGGATCGCGGGCGCCTGCTGTGACCACCTTCTGCCAGACGCCGTATTTCCCTTGGCTGATTGCATCGGTGCCCCAGGCGGAGTAGGATGTGACCCCCACCGCCGGGAGGGTCAGAGCCGTGTCTACCGGAGCGAACGATGCAATGATCTGGTTTCCGAGATCGGTGAGGGGCCCGATTGTGGTCGATCGGCCCGCTACCTGGACACTAATTTTATTCACGAACCCATTCCAGACCTTCGTCAACGCCGGGGAATAGATGGTGATGTCACGGCCTAACCCGCTCTGCAACCAGCCGTCAATGATTGACAGATCGTCAGTGAACCCGATCTGTGCGTTGGTATACCCGCCGAAGGCAGATAACCCAAACGTTGTGGAGCTTACCCGGTCTGTCAGATCGTCATAGTAGGTATCGGTGTCTCCGAGGAGCGTTCCTTTGGCGGCGACGGTTAGTTGATCGCTCATCCGTCACCTCTCATTGACAGGTACTGCTGCTGGGCGTTCACCCTGGGCGTATGGCAAATCTCGCAATCGGCGACCCAGGTATCAGATGGCGTGATGTAGTAGGCGTTGCCAGTGTACCAATCATCACCAACGCCTCCAGTAAGTGTAGCTGTGACGGTGGTAGCATCTCGTGCCGTGATCACGCCGCTCGATCCGTCG
>Ga0208904_1002896_pt1 | contig 10488 bp, 6 predicted proteins | sample AntAceMetag02UKB_FD_184774 | JGI IMG/M metagenome (GOLD analysis project Ga0208904, IMG submission 184774) | Saline lake microbial communities from Ace Lake, Antarctica - Antarctic Ace Lake Metagenome 02UKB (SPAdes) (version 2) | ecosystem: Environmental > Aquatic > Non-marine Saline and Alkaline... | reverse complement strand
TTTTATTTTTTTTATAGAAGCAAAAGATTTATAAATATAAATATTAATAATAATAAATATTAAGATTATAAAAATGATACAAACAATAATAAAGATATGGGTTCTTGGAATTACAACTTTATTTCTTGCATTGGCAATCTTAAATTTACCAATATTGATAATTTCAATATTCAATATTAAGTATTTCAATGACATTTTTCAAGCAATTTATTTTTATATTGTTTCACCATTTCTGCTTGGGTTTCTATTATATGTAATTTTTTTACTAAAAATTAAGAAAAGTAAAAAAGTTCAAAATAAAAAAGATTTAAATATATGATTATTATTAATATATTATGGAATTAAGTATGAAGAAGTCACTAGTAGTATTATTCTCATTAATTTTATTAATAAATTTCACTTCAGCTTATGCAATTTATGTCAGACCACTAGATGCAGGAGCTCTGCAACCCAACACAGCTTTCACTTATGAATTCAATTTTTCTACCAATGCAGCATGCACAAACATAGTTCTTTCAGAGTTACAAATAATAACAACTGATGCATATGGCATTGGTTTTATAGATATAGATATCAGCACTATGTCTGCAGTTCCATCTTATGTTTGTGAATATAAAGATGGAGCAATAAGACAAGTCCATGCATTATCAGACCAAATTTTTAGAGATGTTTATGCAAGGAACATAAATGCTACAGGAATTATTTGTGATAGCAATGGATGTATAAGTCCTGGAAATATTTCTTGGAATCAGACTTATGCAGATACACTTTATGCAGATATAAGTTCTGCTGCAAATAAGTCTTTTAATCAAACTTTTACTGATGGATTGTATTCTGATATAAAATGGGGATACAACCAAACATCTGCAACTTATGTTTTATATGATGCAGAATGGAGTTCTACTTACAATGCTACTTATGATTCAATAATTGGAGACAACGAGTCTTGGAATGAAACTTTAGCTAATACATTATATTCTGATATCATTTGGGGATATAACATGAGTGATGGAAGCTATAATGCTACTTATATTTTATGGGCTTATAATCAAACCATCCATGCAAATGCTTATACTGATGCAACAAATTCTTCAATGACATCATGGATAGATACAATATTTTTGAAAATATCTGATATGTTTACAAAAATAAATATAGTAAATATGATTAGTGGAAATAAAACTGAAATATTGGCTAACAATGACACTTGGAGTTCTACTTACAATGCTACATATGATGCATTGGAAACCAATAATAATTCCTGGAATGAAACAGGTGCAAATTTAATTTATTCTGATATTAAGTGGGGATATAATATGACAACTCCTGCAAATGCATATACTGATGCTGAAATTATAACTCTTAATGATACAGTTGTTCACACATTTGGAGCAGAAACAATAGATGGAGTTAAAACTTTTTCTAGTTTCATTATATTGCCAAGTGGTTCACCAGTAAGTGATAATCAAGCTGTTAATAAAAAATATGTTGATGATTTTGTTACTGGATTAACATGGAGAGAGCCAGTGTTAAATATAAGCAAAAGTTCAAATAATAGTGCACCAAATCCAAACATTGGTGATAGATATATTATTAGTTCTCCAGGAGCAGACAATTGGACTGGTTTTGATAATCATATTACAGAGTGGAATGGAACAGATTGGGATATGAATGGAGTTCCACAAGCAGGATGGGCAGTTTTAAGTTTGGATACTTCAACAGGTCATACATTTGATGGTTCAGATTGGATAATTTTCTCTGGAGGGAATCCATATTTTGCTGGTGATGGAATAACACTTACTGGAACAGAAATAAATGTTAGTATAAAAGATAATGATGGTCTAAAACTTGTTGCAGGAGAATTAACATTATCTTATAATTCATCAATTTTTACAGTTGTTGATGGTGAATTAACGATTACTACTTATGCTGCATTGCAAACAAATAATAATTCTTGGAATCAAACTTATGCAGACACTTTATATTCTGGTTCAGAGTGGGCATATAATCAAACTACTCCAGCCAATGAATATACTGATGCAACCAATAGTTCTATGACTTCCTGGATAGAATCTACTTTTATAAAAGTAGTAGAATTCTTTACAAAATCACAAATAGTAAGTATGATATTTGGAAATCTAACTGAGGCTAAAGAATATACAAATACTGTAATTTCTGGAAATGATTCTGCTTGGAGTTCTACTTACAATGTTACTTATGCTTCTGGAATAAAATCAGTCTTTATAAATTATACAAATGTTAAAACAACTGGAGATATATCAAATGGGAGTTTAGTTGGATATGCAGCAGGGACTGCAATCTGTAATGCAGAAATTTCTGGAAGTCATATGTGTATGATGGATGAAGTTTTGGAAGCACAGAATAATAATAATTATGTAAATTTTACTGCAACTTTTAGAGTTAGTGAAGGAGCTCCTGGATATCTTGCAGAAGCAAATGATTGTGGTGGATGGAAAGATGATACAACATCTTCATTGGGTGCAATTTGGGTAGGAAATAATGTTGATGGAGGTGCTGGTGCTTTAGTTTCATGTTCTGCTGAAAGAGCAATCGGGTGTTGCAAATGAATAAGTTACTATTAATTATATTTAGTTTATTTTTAATAACTGGAGTATCTGCTGCAAGTTATTGGGTTGATGATGTTACAAGTTGCCCATCTGCTGATGCAATAAATTATCCTGGACAAAATGCATTCCCAGATATTATATGTGGAGATTCTTCTGGTACTGCTGTTGCTTTGGTAAATGTGTCTATCTCTGCACCAACTTCTACTGCAACCTCAAATACAGATTATACACCATCGTTTAATGGTGGATATGTAATAAATTGTTATGCAACTGCTGATGGTTCTGCTCCACAATGTGATAACATAGGTGCTTTTTGGTGTGATAGAAATTCTACTTGTTATACTACTCAGCACAGAGATACAACTTGTACTGCAAATGTATTTGCTGAATCCAGCTGTGGAAATTGTAGAAGTGGATTTAATAATTGTGATACTGATAATATAAATTGTGAAGTGCAAAATGGTGCTTCTTGTGGAAGTGGCACAGGAGTTTATTCTTCTTGTTTATCCATTGGCTCTGGTGGAGCTGGAAATTGTATATCTTCAGCTAGACTGGATTGTAATAATGATGATTCTGATGGAGACACTGGAACTTGTAATGCTGGTGATGGCTGTGAAATATTAATTGGTGGAAGTTGTTCTGTTGGAAGTCTTACTGGAACTTATTCATCATCATGTACTGGTTCAGTAGGAACTTGTGTTGTTGATAAATCATATTTTGAAACTGGAACATTAGTAGAATATTTAACAGATGCATCACAAGGTGCTATGCTTTGGTTTAAGAACTTTGCTCCAAATGGATGGCTTATTAATGTATCTAATTCTAACGACGAGGTCTGGGGTGTAAATAATGAATCTTGTATGGTTTTAAAAGATGGGACTGTAGTCTGTGGAGCAGGAGATTTGGGTTCTGGTGATAATGAAAGCTGGAACCAAACTTTTGCAGACACTTTATATTCTGGTTCAGAGTGGGCATATAATCAAACTACTCCAGCCAATGAATATACTGATGCAACCAATAGTTCTATGACTTCCTGGATAGAATCTACTTTTATAAAAGTAGTAGAATTCTTTACAAAATCACAAATAGTAAGTATGATATTTGGAAATCTAACTGAGGCTAAAGAATATACAAATACTGTAATTTCTGGAAATGATTCTGCTTGGAGTTCAACTTATAATTCTACATACGATTCAATTACTGGAGACAACTCCTCATGGAATGAAACTTATGCAGATGGAAAATATGCATACATCATATGGAATTATAATCAAACAACAGCTACTTATAATTTATACAATGATGCTTGGAGTTCAACTTATAATTCTACTTATAATTCCTTGGAAACAAATAATAATTCTTGGAACGAAACATATTCAAGCACTTTGTATTCAAGTTATTTATGGGGATATAATCAAACTCTTGGAGTTGACCAAACTTATGTAGAAGGATTAGGATTTGTGACTGGAGCACACACAGCAGATACAAATGAAAGTGATAGATTTAATAATTTAACATCAGTAAATTGTGCTGGCAATGATAAAATGATAGGAGTTTATCCAAATGGGACAATAGAATGTTCAGCAGTTGCTGGTGGAGGAGACTTTAGTTTTGTAGATTTCCAAGCAAGTTTTAATTCAAATTGGACAGCCTTAGACTACGACAAATGGATGTATAATCAAACTTATTCAGGTTCGACTTACAATGCAACTTATGATGCTTTGCAAACAAATAATAATTCTTGGAACCAAACTTTTGCAGACACTTTATATATATCTCAATCTGAGGAAGGAGATTTAAATGTCAATAGCTCTTCTTGGTGGTCTGGAATAACTTCATTTAATGTTACTCAATTTTCAAATGTAGTGAATTCTTTAACACTATCTACTTCATGGTTGACAAATTGGATTAATGCATGGTTAGCAACTATAACTACTGATGATGTATCTGAAGGATCTGTAAATTTATACGATAACCAAAGTTGGAATGAAACTTTAGCAGATACTTTGTATGTTGCAAAAGAAGGAGATAGCACAATTAATGGAAATTTAACAGCAACTGGATTCTTCTCAACATTCATTGGAAAAATAACAAGTAGAATATCAAGCTTGTTTGTTGATGATGCAAATATAATTAGTGCCAACATTACAAACTTAAATACGACAGGGAATATATATTTAAACGATGATAGCGTTATTACTAGAGAAGATAGCGATTCAGCAATAGGGATTACAAGTACCAATACTATAGTAATCAAAATGGGATAATGGAAGAAGAATTTAAAAAAGTAAATTTTGAAATAGAACCAAAGAAAAGTTATAAAAAAATAAAAATATTTTCGTTAATTGCAGTTATATTAATATTTAGTTTTGTGACAATAACTGCATCAATTTATGTTGCTGGCTCCTCTGGAACGAATAATGCAATTACAAATGCAATGTCTGCAAATGAAAACAGAACAGCATTTGTAAATAGTACAAATGGAGAAAATGCATTCATTGATGATAAAGGTAATATTGCTGGAAGAGGAGACTTAAATATATCTTTGACAGGTTATTTTCAATGGATTGGCTCAAGCACATTAAGAGTAACAAAAATTTGGGCAGATAGTGCTGACATAACAAGCATTAATTCTAGTGAAGTTAATTCAACAGAAGTTTATCAAGATGGAAACAAAGTTTTAGATCTATCTTCAAGCATTTCAACATACAATGCAACTTACGATGGCCATACAGAGGACAATGCAACATGGAGTGAATCAAGAGCAGATACTTTATACTCAGATATTATTTGGGGCTACAATATGAGTGATGGAAGTTATAATGTTACTTATTTAGGAGCTATTAATAATGCTAGTTATTTGTCGACATATAATTCCACATATGCAAGCAATACTGGTGACAATAGTTCATGGAATCAATCAAGAGCTGACGAGCTTTACTCTGACATTAAGTGGGGCTATAATCAAACAACAGCTACTTATAATTTATATAATAATCAATGGACTTCTACTTATAACGCTACATATTTAGGCAGTGTAAATAATGCTAGTTACTTATCAACTTACAATGCGACCTATGATGGAAAAACCAATTCTCCATGGGTTTCAACTGCGACCTCGATTTATAACACTACAAGTGATATTGGAATTGGAACTGCAACTCCAAAAACAAAACTTGATGTAGTTGGAAATATGTCATTACTATATGTTAAAGATGGAGTTCCAGGAATAAATTACGCTAGTGGTCATTCTTATACTGGTGAATTTGCAAGTGGTGCTGTCCCAATTAGTTTGTATGGATATATAAGAAATGATGGAACTGTTAATACTGGTCATGCACTGGGTGTTTTAGGGCTTGCAGAAGATGTTAGAGATAGTAAATTTGCACTTATTGGTGTTGAAGGTAGAGTTGATGGAGTATCAAATCAGTCAGGAGTAATTTATGAAGGGTTAAGAGCATATACAACATGGACCGATTCTTCTTCTGATGATTCAACAGCTTTTATTGGTTCACTATATGGAATAGACATAACAAGGGAAATTACAGATTATGATGGCACAACTCCAAGAGCAGAAGGAATATCTGCTGGAATAAATGTTGCAGATAGTGTCGGTGGATTAGCTAATGTTGGGATTATGGTTAGAGACCAAACTGGTGGAGCAGTTGATTATGGAATTGTGGTTGAAGGTTCAGATTCAAGTGCTTTATGGTTAAGTTCATTAGTTGATACAACTGATAGTGCAAATGGAATCACTTTTGGATTATCAGAAGACATTGCTCTTTATCGTTCAGGAGTAAGTGAATTATCAGTTGATGGAAGTATAATCGCCAATAAAAATAGTAAGTTTGGAAGTTCAACTATTTATTCAACATTTGGAGAATTTGATACTGCTGGTGCAGGAGTAGGAATTTATCCAACAGTTAAAGGAGTAAGTAATGGAGCACTTGGAAATATGACAGTTATAGAAAATGTTTTAACTATATTAGGAAATAGAGAATCTAACTTGCTTGCCGAAGATATGGATCCTACTATTTCGTTTATAGATTCTGTGAGTTTCGATACAGTTGTAATAGGATATAATTCCAGTCTAGATAAAATGTATTTTTTAGATGCAAGTAATTACTTCTTTGATGCACAAGTTAATTCAACAGACTTTTGTATATCAGGTACTGGAACTTGTTTGAGCACAGTGTCAGCAGGTGGTTCAGCATCCCCTTGGAAGTTTGATGCAACTTCAATTTATAATTCTACAGCAAATGTTGGGATAGGAACGAGTGATCCAATTTGGAATTTAGAAGTAGTAGGCAATGTATCATTAAATAATTCTTTTGCAGTTCTTGATGGTGCAGTTATTGTTGGAGATACTACTGGTGATTTAAATTTACCTTATCCTGTAAATTTTGTTTCTACAAATACAAAATTAGAGACTTCTGGAGTTCCAATAGGAAACTTTTTCAATACAATATTCACACCTGCATCGACTTCAAGTGCTTTATCTATAGGGCTTTTTACAAATGTTGGTTCTTCTGGCACAAGTGATATGACAGCATTGGTTGGGCATAAAAATGCAATAGTACATGAAAGTTCTGGAGATCTATTTATATTATTAGGTCAAGATTTTATTGCTGAATCAGTATCACAAGGAACAATCTCTCAAATTATTGGAGTCCAAGGTGTAGTAAATAATGGTATAGATGATGGAGGAAGCGGAATTGGAGGATATATAACAAATGCCATTTCATTCGAAACATCACTAACTAATGGTTTGCATGCAAATGATATAGTGTCTTATAGAGGATTTTCTTCTAATTTTAATGTAAAGAATGGAACAGTAGGAAGTCTTTATGGTTCATATTATACTACACCAACTGTTACTGGAGATGGAGTAATATCAAATGCTTATGGAATATACTTGGAAGATTTTAGCAGTTCATCGGCAAATCCATGGGGAATATATTCACAAGGTAATAACTGGGCGATGCGTGGAACTTCTGCAAAACTTGTTCTTGGAGCAGGAGCAAGTTATCTAGCAGATAATTCTGGAGGAATAGATCTTGCAACATCAGGTGCTACTTCTGTTAGAATACTTAACGCATCAGGAGGTGGATGGGGAACAATTGAATATGGAACTGCAATCACTCACACAAGTAAAGATGAAGGATTAGATACATTAGAATATTTTGAGTTGGGTGCTGATATTACTGGTGATTCAGATTATGGTGAATGTTCTGTATTAAATAATTATACTAATTATTCTAGACCAGAAAAAGAAACAGTAACTGAGACAGTTAGAGTTAAAAAGTCTATTAAAGTTAGCGAGGATAATAATGATTTTAATCCAGAAGATTTATATGAAGAAATAGAAAGAACATATGAAAAGATTACTTTCCCACATGAGTATGAAGAATGGGGATTAGATGTAGAATGTTATAGAGCAAAATTAGGACAAGGTATGGCTCTAGTTAATGATGCAATGGATATAGATGATGGAAGTATAATTTTAGAAAAGGATATTACAACATTAAATATAACAGCCAAAGGAATTGTAGAGGCAGAGACATTCGTTGATTCCACAAAGGGAATTAAGGATGTTACAGATAGAGATGCAGAGAAGGACAAACTTAATAATATTAAAAATAAAGCAAATGGTGAGTTAGACGATGATAGTTTGCCAGAGGATTGGAAAGCGAATAAAAAAGACGGGACAACTGGTAGAGATATATCTGCAACTATATCTGGATTAATTAGTTACATAACAGAATTATTCAAATGGAATACGGAGCAAGATGCAAGAATGGATGAGCTAGAATCTGAAAATATTTTAATTAAAGATGAATTATGTCATGTTAGTGGAAACGCATATAAATTTTGTCCAAAATGATTAAAAAAATAAACATAATGATTTTAGCGACAATTTTATTATTTACAATATTACCTTTAAACATAAGCTCTTTTGATGAAACATATTATGCATGTGGTGGAGACAATGAAACAATTATATCTTGTTCTCTTGGTGATGAAGAAAATTTCTTTTATGGATTATTTATTCCTGAAGATGTTGCAGAAGCAATAAAAATAGAAGCAGAAACAGGAAGACCTGGAAGAGCTGGAATAATCGAAAGATACTTGCTTAACTTATGGTATTTTATATTCTTTGTATTTTTTCCACTCTTTATACTTTTACTATTAGTCATTTGGTATCTTCTAAGAAAAAAGTAAAACAAAAGGTTTATAAGTTAATAATTATTATTAATAATAATAAATATTAAGATGGCAGAACGAAAAAAACCAAGTGAAGAAAAGAAGAATGCTATAATAACAATAAATACTTCTATTGCAACTACACCAACTATTAAAGCAAGAATAGAAGAAGCATGTGCTTGTTCATTCAATGATAGAAGTGTAAATAAAACAACGCAAATGTTGCTCATGGAAAAATTAAAAAAACCAAAAGGAATGAGTGCAGAAGAATATTATGTAAAAGAAATATATCTCCCTTATGTAAAAAAGATGGAGAGGTTACAGAGGTTATTAAAAAAAGATGAATAAATATTTCCTATTGCTGTTTTCAATATTTTTTATATCAGGGATATTAGCAAGTGGTCTTGAAATAGTTGGAGATAATAATTTTGATATAAATAAAACTGATGGAATAAGTCAAAATTTAATATTCACATTAAAAAATACAGAAGCATTTGCTTTTTACAATATAACATTTGAAAGCAACAGTGATATATCGTTTCCGAAGATTGCTGCTTTAGAGCCAAATCAAAATATAAGTGTTACAGCAATTGTAAATTCAAACTCTATGCTAAATAAAGATTTTAAAATTAAAGGATTTTATTCAACAAACATAGGTCAGAGCAACGATAACTATGATTTAAATGTTAATTTTAATACTGGAGTAGATTTGTGCCAACTTACAGTAATCTCTGGAGACACTATGACATTTAAAAACAATGTAAATTCTGATATAAGAATGATAAATACACAAACGAGTCAGGAGATAACTACAATTTTAAAAAATTCTACATATACAATGAATACAATACAACAAGAATATATTTATTACCATTTCTTAAGAGCAGGTTATCAATTCACACAAGGATGTTTTCTCAATATACTTGGCACAGATGGTTATGTAAACAATCCAGAATTTGATGCAAATTTGCATTTAAATTTAAATATTTTATATGAACCAACAACTGTTGGTGTTACAATATTAGATAATAATTATACAATGGATTTTTATGCTACTCAAGAAGGATTATTACAGATAGAAAATACTGGAACTAATATTGCAAAAGAGATACATTTGCAATCTGATTGGTTTTCATTTTCATCCAATGATTTTGATATTTCTCCTGGATATACAAAAACTGTCTCATATGAAATTTCTCCAGATATCTTTTCTACAAATGATACAGACAGATATCATATAAAAGAACTTGCAATATCTGGAAACTTTGATACATTGTATGAAAACTTTTCAATATTTATAAATTATAATGACATAGATACTGGCAACTTTACAAGCAGACAATCGATAGGTGAAATAATTGCAGAGTATTGTATTGCAAATCCTGAGATACCATTTTGTAAAGAAGAAGTAAAAATAATAATAAAAAATCAATCTGATAATGATTTTAATGTGTCATATAGCCAACAACAAGTGAACGATATGTTTGAGATGATATTTAATGTTATGGATGACATTGAAGCAACAAATGCATATTTGAGAGAAGAAATGAATAACATATATTCAACAAATAACAATTCAGCATCAAATATAATAGGGATAAGAAATTCTGTAGATAATTTAAAGGAAGATAAAGATAGTTCATCTACAGCAGTATCTTTTATAATAATAATGATATTGTTTATTATGATATGTGTT